>JABLTO010250600.1_pt1 | contig 19039 bp, 22 predicted proteins | sample 7160091 | NCBI WGS metagenome assembly JABLTO01 (sample SAMN14651225, study PRJNA627086) | human gut metagenome | isolation source: feces | host: Homo sapiens
AATATTATAAATAATAGAAATATATATATTATATATATAATAGTACTTTATAGAAAAAAGGTGTCCCCGTGTCCCTTGTGTCCCAAGAGGTATTATTAAGATAATGATAAGAACTTGCGGAGCATATCACTAAAACATTAACAAAAGTCGATATATTAAGTATAAAGTTGTTACATTGTTACAGGAGGTGATTAGTAAGAAATGTATGAGTTTAAGGAACTAGATACTAGACAATTAAAAGCTATTGAATTACTTGCAAGTGGAGAAACTGTAAGGGTTGTAGCTGATTCAGTAGGGGTGAATAGAAAGACGGTATATGACTGGTTAAAAAAAGAGAATTTTAAAGCAGAGCTGGACAGGCAAGTCAAGGAATTAAAATCTAACGTTGAGAAGAAATTATTATCGAATGTTAATCCTTTCCTTGATGAACTTACTAAAATAGCCTTGTACAGTGATAGTGATAAGACTAGGCTAGATGCTATAACTTATTGTATTAACAGGCTTGTAGGAACTCCAACTAAGGTACAACAGGATATAACAGGGGAAGAAGCTAAAGAGAATAACAACATAGATATTGATAGTGTACTGGAAGAAATAGAACTAAAAGAAGTGCAATAATTTCGTTAAATGAAAATTTAGCGAAATAAATTTAAGGTAAATGAAATAAATTAAGCTGAAAATCATATTTGTATAGGTAAAATGCTATTTTTTAAGCTAAAGTTTAGTAATTCTATACTTTATATGATAAATAGGGGGTATGCTTCTATTTTGGTATTTTGGGGGTATATGGCGGTAAGCTACACAAAATTTTATACCAAATTTTAAGTTGAGGGAGTAAATAAATGGATAATGGAATATTTATAGAGTTATGCAAAAGCATTGTGGTTAATTATTTTAATGCCAATGTTGATAAAACTGATAAAAAGCAAATTACAAAAGATGATGTGTACATAGTATGGAGTTGTAAAACGTTACAGAATAATAAGGCTCTTGTTAGCACTAATGTACCTGATGGAATGTACTATGAAATTACTCATAATGGAGATAAGGCGGAGATTTATGTTGATGCTTATAAGAAATGGGAAAACTTTAAAGTTGGCAATTGTACAGGAGATATAGAAGCTCTTAAAGAATTAGGAATAAATATTGATTAGGAGGATTGAAGTGTGAAAAAGTTATTTATAAGTCAACCAATGAGAGGTTTGACAGATGATGAAATATTAAAAACTAGAGAAGAGATTAGAATTAGAGCAGAGAAAACTATTGGTGAGCCAGTAGAATTAATAGATTCATTTATTGAAGAATATCCAGGAGAGATTAATAAGTCAATTCCGGTATGGTATTTAGGAAAATCAATACAGTTATTAAGTCAAGCTGATGTTGCTTATTTTGGTGGAGATTGGAGAAATGCAAGGGGATGTAAAATTGAGCATGAAATTGCTAAAGAATATGGGATAGATAGAATCGAAGAATGATTTTAGAATGTATTAGGAGGTGATACTATCCTTTACTATGATAATAGAGAGTTTGATACACAGTTAAAATATGAGGTGTATGTACTTCGTAAGTTTTTAGGTAAGCATTATGGAGATGATAAAGCAGTATTACTGATAAAGAAATATTCTAATAATCTTGATGGCCTTGCTAAATCATTAGGCGAAAAAGATATTACTTTCTTTAATCTTTACTTTTTGAGTGAAATATTTGTACCGCAAGATGGAAATGTTGCTAGAACACTTTCAAAGAGCCATTACGAAATGTTTGAGTTGCTTAATGATACTTTTGTAAAGGACCTATACGATAAAATTAATATAGTTGTATCAAGAGGATGGGCTAAAACTACTACAGGAGATTTAAGTTTAACAGTATGGGCAAAATGCTATAAGAAAAGTATTTTTACAGTAGTTGGAGCAAAGACCGATACAGATGCGGCACAATTTATTGCAAGTATTAGAAATGTTTTAGAAAAAAATAAAAAGATAATAAAAACTTTTGGCAAACTTATAGATTCTAGCAATAAGGAATTAAAACTAAATGCAAATATGATTGAATTAACAAATGGAACTTGTATAAGAGCAATAAGTTCAGGTACTTCTCTTAGAGGTATCAACTGGGAAAGTGTAAGACCAACTATGTTAGTGATGGATGACTTCCAATCAGAAATTAATATCCTTACTGATGATGCAAGAATAAAACAATATAATAAGTGGACCAAAGAAGTAGAACAGTGCGGTGATAAAGCAGTTTATAGAAATGGCAAGAAGATAAAGAGTGCAACTAAGATTGTTAGTATAGGAACTGTATTGCACATAGATTGCTTAATTTCTAGGTTAATAAGAAATAAGGATTATAAAACTTTTTTAAGAAGAGCAATAATTTTAGAAGATGGACAAACTGTTGATGAAATATTTGATTCAGAATTATGGAGCGAATGTAAAAGGCTTTACTTTAATGATAAATTTGAAGATAGTAAAGCAGTTGCTAAAGCTTTTTATGAAGAACATAAGGAAGAAATGCAGTTCCCAGTACTATGGGAAGAAAAATGGGATTGCTTTAATGACCTTGCTATTCCTTATTGGGAAAATAGACAAGCTTTCATGTCAGAAATGATGAATGATGCTACAAGTATAGGAGAAAAATGGTTTAAGTCAGTAAGAACTCAAACTAAAGAAGAAATTGAAAATCATACTTTTATAAAAACAATGATTGCAATAGATCCAGCTTCTACTACTAATAAAAAATCTGACTTTACTGCTATGGTAGTAGGTTCGCAAGCTACTAATGGATTTAAATATATGCGTGAATTGGTATTGGATAAGTTTGAATTTAATAAATACTGTGAAAAGGTAGTGGAATTATTACTTATGTATGAGGATATAACTCATATTTATATTGAAAAGAATACATATCAAGGGGCAGATGTAGTTAAAATAAAAGAATTAATTGCTAATGAGCCTAAGTTAAGGAATAAAAGGTATGAATGGCTTAATGAAATGCAAAGAACTAATAAAGATGAAAAAATTAGTACTATTATTGACAATGTAAACAACGGACAAGTTATTTTTGTAGATAATAATAAAGAGTTTGTGGACTTATTACTTGATTTCCAAGGACAAAAATATACTTTACATGATGATAGTGCTGATATAACTGCTGAATGTGTAAACAGGTTAGATAAGATTGTTAAGAACAATGTTATTAGTTTATTTGATAGAACAAAGATAGGATTGTAGAGGTGAGATAATGAAATACAATAGAGAAATAGTTTTAAGATTGCAACAAGAATTTGATAAAAGAAAAATTGTTTATGCGAAAATGGGAAAATACTATAAAGGTGAAACAGATGCTTTTGAGCAATACCCTATAACTGATAGAAGCAATAGAAAAGTAAAAACTAATCATATAAAGATGTTTATAGATGAAGAAGTGGCTTACTTAACAGGTAATAAGTTGACTTATTTATGTGAAAGTGATGCTAATATTACAAGTGTTATAGAATACAACTTAAATAACATAAATAGCTGCTTAGATACAGAGTTGGCAACAACTTTATTAACTTATGGGACTGCATATGAATTATATTATTTATATGAGGGTGAGTTTAAGGCAAAGGTTATAAATCCATTACAAGGTATAGCATATAGAAATGTAGAGGGAAAAGCTGAATTATTTTTATATTTTTATACAAAGGAACTTGAAGATAATAAATATTACATAGATTGCTTTGATGATAATTATATATATCACTTTGATGAAGGGCTTAACGAAATAGCTCCACCAACAAAACATTATTTTGGTATTTGCCCTGTAGGGGTAGCAGAATTAAGTAACGGTGTAGCAGATACTATTTATAATTCTATAAAAGACTTACAGGATAGTTATGAAAGTACCTTAAGCGATTGGAGCAATGAAATAGCAGATACTAGATTAGCTTATATGCTTATTACAGGAATGACTTTAGATGATGAAGATGCTAAAAAAATGAAGTCTATGGGAATACTACAATGTCCGGATCCGGCAGGTAAGATTGAATGGCTTGTAAAAAATATACCTAGTGATTTTATAAAGACATATAGAGAAACTTTAGAAGATGAAATGTATAAGGTAACACATCATTTAAAAAATCAAGTTGCAATTCAGAGTAATACAAGTGGTACAATGTTAGCTACTAGACTAAACTGTTTAAGAATAAAATTAACTACTATACATCAATGTTTAAATAATTGTATTAAGACTAGATTAAGATGCTTATTTAAATACTTAAATATTGTAGAAGGTACTGATTATAATTACAAAGATGTAAGTATTAAATTTACGTTGAATTTACCTAATAATGATTTAGAAATGGCTCAAATATTAAGCCAACTTACAGGAAAGTTAAGTATTCGTACAGGATTAAGCCAATTAAGCTTTGTTACTAATGCAGAAGAAGAGTATAACAAGATGATGGAAGAACAGGAACAAGCTTTAGGTGAGTTGGATTTGGATGTGATAAAAGATGAAACCGAACAAATATCAGCTTGATTTTGCTAAGAAGTTACTTAAATATGCAGAAAAATTAGCAGAAGAGGGAGAAAAGGAATTATTGGCTATGCTTAAGAGTATGGCTGATAATCAAAACTCTTTACTTGTAGAGGTAGGAAGAATACTGCTTGATTATGATATTTTAAAAGAACATATGAGTTTAACTCCAGGACAAATAAAAATGGAATTTGATAAATTAGGCGAGTTGATAAATTATACATTTACAGATGAAAGTATAAAAGAAATAGAAAATACAAAAAGCTTTTTAAAATATGTAGGTAATGGAACTTGGGATAATAGCAGTTATCTTTTATCTTTAGGAATTGATTTTGCTTTAAAAAAAATAGAATCTAAAGATTTAGAGAGAATAATTAATAAAACTATTAAAGGGAAAAATTATTCTGATAGAATAAAAGGAAATAAAGAAAAAATTGCTAAGATCTTAAGGAAAGATATTAAAGATTTTTTAGAAGGTAAAATAAGTGTAAATGATATAAGAAAAAAAATAAAGGACCTATACAATAATAATGCTAAGGCAACTAAGATTTTAGTTAGAAATGAAATTGGAAGAGTACAAGCTGGAGTAAATGAATTGTGGGCTGAAGAACATAATATTGAGTGGCAGCTATTTGATGCTACTTTAGATAGTAAAACTACCGAAATATGTCAAAGGTATGATGGGCAAGTATTTAGAAAAGATGATGCTAATAAACCTATACCTAACGTAAATACACATATATGTTGTAGGTCATGTTTAATAGCCCTACCTAGTAAAGATTATAGACCTAAAACTAAGATGGACAATGAAACTAAGGAACATATACCATACACAACTTATAAGGAATGGAAGGCTAATAAATAGGCCTTCTTTTTTATTTTGCATATAATTTCACACAAAATATGAATTTAGTCGATAAGAATAGTAGAAGAATTACTTTGTAGGGGCAATAGCAACTATAAAAGGAGGAAAATAGAAATGTTAAAAAGTGAATTATTAGCATTAATCAATGGGGCTGATGATAATGCCGATATAGATGAAATTATATTAAGTAATGGTTTTGCAAAGCCTATTACAGATGTTGAAGGCTTAAATAAGCTACTCGAGAGCGATAAATCTTTACAGGGGTTATTTGATAAGAAAGTAACTACTGGAATAGAGAATTTTAAAAAGAATGGTATGCAAAAGTTAATTGAAGCAGAAGTTCTTAAACGTACTGGTAAGAATGAAACACCAGAACAAAAAGAAATTAGAGAACTAAAGGAAAGACTTGATAAGGCTGATAAGGAAAAAGCTAAAGCAGAAATGATTAGTAAGTATAAGGATGTATTAGCTGAAAAGAAAATACCTTCTAATATGATTGATTTCTTATTGGCTCAAGATGATGAAACGACAGGAGCTAACATTGAGTTATTCGAAAATTCTATGAAACAATACATAGAAACAGGAATAAAAGCAAAGTTAGGAGATTCAGAGTATACTCCACCAACAGGAGGAGGGAATGTAGGGAAAGTTACTTGGGAACAAGTAATTGATAATCCTTCATTATATAACACATATTTAGAACAGAGTAAGGGGGAATAAAAGATGTCAATCGCAAGTTTTAAAAAGTCAGTTTGGGAAACTGCATTAATGACGGCGTGGAGAGGAATATCAGTTGCAGATGCAATTACAACTCCACCAACTAGAATAGAAGGAGAAAAGGCAATATTCAATGTTGTATCGGGTGGTACTATTAAGGACTATACTGGCAATGTGAGTTATGATGGTGCTAGTACTGAACCAATCGAGTTAGCATTTGACCAAAAAAAATATTGGGCAGTTAAATTAGATGATGTTGATAAGGTTCAAGCAGCTGGACCAGTATTAACAGTATTAGCACAAGAAAAAGCATTAGATCTAAAAGAAGCTATTGATACTGATTTATTAAAGGAAATGGCTAAAATACCAACTACATCAAATAAACAGTTATTAGGTACAACATCAGCTAAGATTTCAGTTAATAAAACAAATGCTTATGACTATGTAGTAGATTTAGGAACAATTTTATCAAAAGCAAAATGTCCTCAATCTAATAGATTTGTTATTGCATCAGCAGAATTTATTAATTTAATGGCAAAAGATGCTAGATTTGCTGATAACTATAATGTATTACCTAATGGAATTTTACAAGGTGCAACAATTAATGGAATGACAGTAATTCAATGTGAAGATGTGCCAGCTAATACAGTTTTATGTGTACATAAATCAGCATTTGGATATGCAGCACAATTAAATGAAACTGAAGCTTTAAGACTTGAAGGTTCATTCTCTGATGCAGTAAGAGGATTAGCAGTTTTCGGAAGAAAAGCTTTAAGAACAAAAGGTATAGCTGGATTATTATATGAAATTTCTTCAGCAGAAAATGCTTCAGCTTAGAAGAAAATAAAGAAAGTTGGTGAATAGATGAAATTTTCAGATTTAGATATAGAAAATATTTGTGTACAGGCTATTAAAGAATATTTAAATAAGCCTTTAACAGATGAAGAGGTTAAAAGTGAATATAGAGTAGCTTTGATGTACATGATTGAAGAAGCTAAAGAAATATTGAAAAATACTAAAAGTGGGATTTCATCTATTTCTCAAGGTTCACAAAGTATTTCTTATGATTCTACTGTACAGGCTTTTAGGGTAAACGAAAGTGTAAAGGCTTTATTACCAAAACCGAGTATAAGGTTATTCTAAGGAGGATATTAACATGGTATTTTTTGCAGATGATGAATTATATAAAGTAATTCAAGAAAAAATCAAAAATGAATTTGGGCAAGTAGTGACAACTTATACTAAAGAGCAATTACCATATATGGTTAATATCCAGCCTATAGAAGAAAAGTCAGTTAAATATACTTTTGGAGAAGATATTTTAAGTACATTACAAGCTTATACTGAAAAAGAAATGAATTTTTGTATAGGTGATGTAGTAGTATTTGAAAATCTTGCTTATGAAGTTGAAAAGAAAGTTTCTTGGAGAAGTTATGACATTATTGCATTGAAAAGAGTTGATATTAAATGGCAATAAAGAAAGTAAATAATATTAAGAAAATTATTAAAAACTTACAAAAAGGGGTTGAAAACTCTTTAGAACAGGTTGGAGTTAGTGGTGTTGCTAATATCCAAAGTAATACTCCTGTTGATTCCGGAGCATTAAAAAGAAGTATAACCTTTAAAAAAGCTATAAAAGGTAAGAAATATAAAGTTACTTTCGGAAGTGCTTTAGATTATTCAATAATAGTTGAGTTTAAACCAAGTAGAGTACAAGGTTTCTTTAGAAATACATTAGCAAACTTTAAAGGTGAAGCTAAAGAAATTATTGAAAGAAACATATCACGATTGTAGAGGTGATAATGTGAGTTTGAAAGTTAATAATAAAGAGATATATAAATTATTAAATGAATTTAATGTTTATATTGATGAATTACCTGTTAAAGATGAAGAGAATAGGGAGTTGGATTATTTAAACAATGTCTATGTTACCTATACTATAAAAAATGCAAGGGATTCAGTTTATAAAAATATATTTGACTTGGAATTACAAGTTATAACACATAAAAAGAATAAATTTGATGCGCAAGAAGTTGCAATTACAATTGATTCAATTCTTAATAAGAAAGTATTAAATGCTGCAAGAATAACAAGAAAAAATGCTTGGTTAGTTCTATTTATTGATGAAGATGATAAGCAGAATATTGTATTGCAGTATGACTTAAATAAGTTTTAAAAGGGGGTAAGAAAATGGCAGTACCAGATATAAATATGAATGAAATTGTATGGGATTCAGCTACATTATATTATGGAAAGTTTGATTTAACTAACATAGATACTCTAATGACACAATTAGAGGGGAAAGAGTTAGGGTTAAGTGATGGTGGTGTAACATTTACTTCTACACCAGAGATAAGACAAATACCCGTACAGGGGCATTTAGATAGAAAGTTGAAAGGCTTTGAAAGAATAATTAAGGTTGATGGAAAAGTAGAAGGTGAAATATTAGTAGTTAATAAAAATACATTAGAAATGTCTTTATACAAAAAGCAAACTACAACATCATCTAAGTATGAAAAGTATGTACCGCATACAGGGATAATAGAAGATGAAATGTATGGGGATTTATTAGTGGTTGGAACAACTACAGGGGAAATTCCTGTAATAGCACATATTCAAAATACTTATAATACGGAGTTTTCTTTAGAAACTGCTGACAAGGAAGAAGGAAAAGTTAAGATTAATTTTGAAAGTGCTTATGATCCTAAAAAAGATAAAGAGGTGCCAGTTGCTATTTATCTACCTAAGGGAGAGGAATAAGGTAGTAGAAATACTACCATTTTTTTATATAGACGGAGGTTTCAAGAATGGAATTAAATTTAAAAGGTAAACATATTTTCAGCTTAATAAAATTGATAAACAAGATGGATATAAAAAAAGAGATCAAGGAGTTTTTTAAAAGAGCAACTAAAAGTGATAGAAAGAAAAAAAATCTAACTATTAAACTTAAGTTGGCTTTAGGGGATATGGAAAATAACCCTGTAAATGTAAATAAGGTTTTTCAAGAAAATGAAGAGTTAGCACAATGCTTTGAAGAGGTGCAAGAAGAAAAGAAAGACTTAATGCTTGATATAGCTTTCTTTGTAATGGAAAAGGCTGGACAAGGAGAGCAGGAGATATTTAAGTTATTAGCTGATATGTACTCTATGCCTGTACAGGAGTTTGAAGAGTTAGGCTTTAATGAAATGTTAGATGCAGTTATGAAAGTTATAAAAAATGAGGAAATACAACAGGGTTTTTTATCTATATTCAAATAGAGAATGGCAAAGATAATTTTATAGGTATTTTAAATAAATATAACCTCTATTTGAGTTTAAAAGAAACTGATTTAGATGAATTTAATTTTATTGTATTCAATACTTTAGAACAGTTTTATGATGATAGACTTTTTGAAATTTATAATTTGAATAATTTCATGGCTTCTGAAAAAATGAGTTACTTTGAATATAAAGAGAAATTAGAAAAAAAGCATTCTAAAGAGATTGATATAGAAAAGGTAAAAAAAGATACAAACAAGGCATTAAATAGCTTTATAAATTCACTAAAGAAAGAAGGTGAGAATAATGAGTAGTGATGCTTTTATATTGCAAGGGACTGTTGATGTAGATATAGATGATGCAATTAAATCGCTTGAAAAAGTTGATAAGCAAGTAGATAATAGCGGGAATTCAATGACTGGAGTTTTTGGGAAAATAGGTAAAGCCATAGCTGGAGCATTTGCAGTAAAAAAAATTGCTGATTTTGGAGTGCAATGTTTAAGTGCTGCAAGTGAAGTTGAAGAAATGGAGAATAAATTCAACGTTGTATTTAAGAATACATCTAAGGCTATGGATGAATGGGCAGACAACTATGCTGATGCAATTGGAAGAAGTAAGACAGAAATTAAAACTGCTATATCAAATCAAGCTGACTTAATGATTGGTATGGGGATGACAGAAGATGTTGCTGGAGATTTATCACAAAAGTATACTGAATTAGCTTATGACTTAGCATCTTTCAACAATGTACAGGATTCAACCGCTTTAGAAGCTATGACAAAGGCTATGTTCGGAGAAACTGAAATGGCTAAACAATTAGGATTAAACTTAAGTGCTACTACAATGGAAAACTCTGAATATGTTAAATCTTTAGGTAAAAAGTGGTCAGCTATGACACAGGCTGAAAAAGCAGAAGCTTATTATCAAGAAGCATTGAAACAATCAGTAAATGCAATTGGAGATGCTGAAAGAAGTTCGGACAGTTATGCAAATCAAATTAGAAGAACTCAATCTAAAATAACTGAATTTACTGAAACAGTAGGGGAGTATATGCTACCAATGGCAACTAACGTTGTTACTGGATTCGGGAATATGGTTGATGGAGCAATAGATTTTGTTACTAAGATAGGTGATGCAATAAATTCTTTTAAAGAGGGAATGCTCCAAGGAGAAGATGCAGTAGATAATCTTTGGTTTGTATTTCAAGATGTTTTCGGGATTCAATTGCCAGATAGTGCTTTAAATATGGTTAGTTCTATATTAGGGTCATTCGATACTTTATGGCAAGTTATATTAGATGTATGGAATACAGTTGGTGTGCCTATATTTGATGGAATTAAGGCTATATGGTTAGATTTACAGGCTAATAGTGATATTGTTTTTGGGGCTATAGGGACTGCATTTGAAATAGTAAGTAGTTATATACAAACAGTATGGGAAAGCATTTTTAAGCCTGTTTTCGAATTTATAATTGACATAGTTCAAACAACAAAACAATACTTTGAAGAAAATTTCGGTAGTATGAGAGATATTTTTGGAGGGTTTGTTACAGATATATCTAATTTTTGGACAAATAACTTACAACCATGTATACAAGCAATAGGAAATTTCATTAGTACATACTTATTACCTACATTTAAGGCTGTATTTGAAAATGGAATACTTCCAGTAGTAGGAGCAGTATTTAGAGGTATAGGTGAGTTGTGGAATGGCTCATTAAAGCCAATATTTACAGGAATTATAGACTTCATAACAGGAGTATTTAGTGGAAATTGGAGCCAAGCGTGGCAAGGTATAGTAAGTGCCTTTGGTGGAATAATGAGTGGATTAGGAACAGTTATAAAAGCACCATTAAATGCAGTTATAGGATTAGTTAATAAGGCTATAGGACAATTAAATAAGATAAGTGTTAATATACCTGATTGGATTCCAGGAGTTGGAGGTAAGACATTCGGAGTAAATATTCCTACAATAAACTACTTAGAAAATGGTGGTATTTTAACACAACCTACAATGCTTAATAGTAATGTAATGGCTGGTGAAAGGAATAAAGGTAGACAATCTCAAAATGAGGCAGTAATACCGTTGGAAAAACTAGAAAGTTGGATAAAAGATTTAGCAACAAGGCCAGTAAAAGTCGCAATTAATGGACATGAATTTATAGAAGCTACTGTAGACGATTTTTCGGAAGCATTAGCATTTAGTATACAAAGAAAATTGGCTTATTAGGAGGATAAAATGAATTTTAGTTTTAACGGGAAAAGCAATATAGAATTTAATGTTATATTATGTGAAAATAATCATCTTGATAAGCCTAGAAAAAATATAGAGTTGGTTCCTATACCGGGGCGTAGTGATCCATTAATTATATCTGATGGAACTAAAGAAAACCTTCAATTAGATATGACTATATTAATAGAGGATTTAGAAAATATAACATTGCCTGTGCTAATTGATAGAATTGAAAAATGGTTATTGGTTGATGAATATAAAGATTTAATTTTTGATGATGGTATAAAATTTAAAGCGGTTGCAATTACAGGATTAAAAATAGAATCCTATGCAGTTAATAGTGTAATGGGCAATATAAGTTTTAGTTGCAAAGATTTTTAAAGGAGGAAAATAAATGATACCTAAACTATATGATAAAACAGGGAATTATTATATTGGTGAGCTAACAGATTGCATAAAGGGTTATGTAATAGAAGAAAGAAATGGAATGTTTGAAGCTGAAATTACATATTCTATTTTCTCTCCTTTATGGGATAAATTAATATTAGAAAATATATTTATAGCAAATGCTAATGATACTTTAAAAGAACAGAAATTTAGAATATACAGGGTTTCAAAACCTATTAGTGGAAGATTTACGGTGTATGCTCAGCATATTACATATGATTTGATGAAAGATATGATAGAAGATATGGATATAGAAATGCAGAGTTGTGAATATTGCTTAAATCAAATATTTAGAAACTCACAATTCAGTCAGCATTTTAAGGGATATAGTGATATTATAAATTCCCAAAACTTTAAAATATCATCTACAAAAGTATTAAAAGCTATTGGTGGTACTGAGGGGAGTATATTAGACACTTTTGGTACAGGGGCAGAATTACTTAGAGATAACGAAAATGTATATATATTAAATAAAAGGGGGCATGATAACGGTGTTACTATCGAATATGGAAAAAATATAACAGGAATAGAACTTGTTGGGGATAATAGTAAATTAATTACTAGAATTAAAGGTTATGCAAAATATAACGATGAAGATGGCAACGAGTTAGTAGTTTATACAAACCCTAGATATATAGATTCTCCTTATATATTTAATTATTCAACACCTTATATTGATAGCATAGATTTTTCAGATAAATTTGAACAAGATGAGATACCAACACCAACTAAACTTAAAACTTTAGTTGAAAATTATTTTGTTGAAAGTAAATGTGATATCCCCAATGAAGATGCGAAAATAAGTTTTATACCTTTAAGTAAGTGTAAAGGCTATGAAAATATACAAGACAATATAAGCCTTTGCGATACTGTAACTATAAAAGATTATAGATATAACTATGAAACGAAAATTAAAGTAGTTAAATCTACTTATGATTTTTTACATGAAAGGTACGAAAGCATAGAAGTAGGCGAACCAAGAACAACATTGGGGAATATAATAAGTGGTTCTGGAAATGGTCAAAAAGGAGATAAAGGAGACAAGGGGGATAAGGGAGATCCTGGTGCAGATGGAAACATAGGAGATTTTCCAGACAGCTTGCCATCTACTCCGGTATTAACTTCTAAATTGTATGGATTTGCTAACATTGAATTAAGTTGGACATTTGAAAATCAAGTTTACTATTCTTATGAACTCTATGCATCTAAAACTAAAGATTTTATACCTAATACATTCGATTTGATTTTTGAAGGACAAGCGAGCACATTTTTGTTCCAAGCTAAGCCGAATGAAACTTGGCATTTTAGATGTTGTGCAGTAAATAGTCATGGTAAAAGGACTTCTTTCAGTAATCAAGTATCTGTAACAACAACAAAGATAAGTGACTTATCTAATTATGTAGAAAGTGCTGCTATTGGAGATGCCCTTATAGGAACTCTTAGCTTAGATAGAGGATGGGTTGGAGAACTTAAAGGAAACTATATAGATGCTAAACAGTTAAGTGTAACAGATGGTAATGGCAAGAGAACTCTTTTGATAGATAGTTTTGGGAATGTTAATTTAGATGTTACAAGTTTAAAGATAAGCGCTAAAGATGTGACTACAACTGAATATGTAGATAATTCAAAACAAGAAGCTATAAATAGTGCAAACTCTTTTACAGATAATAAACTTAAAAGTTATTCTACTACTGCACAGATGAATACCGCTATAGAAGAAACTGCTAATAGTATAAAAAATACTGTTAGTGAAACATATATAACTAAAGGAGATGTATCTAATACTTATGCAACTAAATCTGAGATGCAACAAACTGCAAATGATGTAACATTCAAATTTAGTCAAAGTGGTGGAGATAACGTATTAGTAAATGGTCAATTTATAGATGGTTTAAATTCATGGATTGAATATATTAATGATTTTGATGGTACTAATGGAAATAGAACTGTTATAACTCCATCTAGTGAATGGTGTATAGACGGGCGTAACTGCTTACAAATAAAGGCTAGTAATTCAACTAAAGGTAGCTATGGAATGGTACAAACAGTAGAGTTAAAAAGAAATTGTACATATACATTAAGTGGTTATAATGCAGCTCATAGAGCTAATGGTTTTGTATATGTACAAAGAAGTTCTGGAGATTATAAGGTTATTACTGGCGGGACTTTAGTAGGTGGAGTTGGTGGAAAGAATGATGATTGTTGGGATAAATGGAGTTTTACATTTACCACTGATGACGGTAATAATGGATATAATATTTATTTAGGAATTTCGGATTGTGGAAGTGATGGGTATTGTTGGTATACAGATTTAATATTAAGTGAAGGTGATATTAGAAGAGCATATGTTCCAAATTCTAAAGAATTGCATAACGGTAAAATTGTTATAAATGGAGATGGGATAAATATTTATGACGGTGGAATCTGGATTAGAAATATATTAGACCAAGTTGTTGCCAGTTGTAATGATGAGGGGTGGTTGCAAGTTGCAAACTTATTTGTAACTGGGGCAGAATCTCCAGCAAATGTTGAGATTGGTGGAACAGGTAATAAGGGAATAGGAATAAGAACGAATACAAGTTCAGGAACAGTATATATAGATTTCGCTGTTCTATCTAAAGAAGCTTCTTATGAAGAACAGGTTGCAACAAATGGACTACACAGAATAGCTAGTATGGAAGGAACTAGAAATATATTAAGAATAATTGGAGACAGTTTAGATGTAAGAAATTTTAGTGGTGCTGTTAAGATGACTGTACAAGGAAGTTTAAATACTAGCGGTGCTATTACAACTACAAACAATCTTAATGCAGCAGGAGTTGTTGCTACAAATTTAAGTATTAGTGGGGCTAAAAACTGTAATCATCAAACTCAAAATTATGGCAATAGACTCATAAATGCATATGAAACTTGTGAGTATTACTTCGGGGACTTAGGAGAAGGAATTGTTAAAGATGGAGAATGTATTGTTTATTTAGATGAAATATTTAAGGAATGTGTTAATACAAGTATCTCATATCATGTTTTTACTCAATGTTATTGTGGTTCTATAACATCTATAGAAAGATATGTCGATTATTTTATTGTAAAGGGGAAAGAAGGAACAGAGTTTAGCTGGGAAGTTAAAGCTAAACGTAGAGGATATGAACAAGACAGATTGGTAGTAGGAGAAAATATAGAGGAAATACAAATGTTAGATGAAGCATTTTACGTTGAAGATTTAGTGTATACATCAGATGAATTTTTTGAAGGTGAAATTATTGATTTATTAGAGGAGGAAGTTAAATGAAAATTTTAGGTGGGATAGCTGTTGTAAATGATAGTATAGGAAAGAGATTAGCTTATACTTATTCGGAAGTTGATGAACAAGGACAAATAGTTAAATCTAATATAAAAGAAAGTTTCGTTATATTAGATGAAGAAACTTCTGATTTAGTAAGCAAATTAGAAGCTAAAGTAAAAGAAAGATTTTAAGTGAGGTGATATAATGGCACAGTTAATAAAAGCTGTAATAGATACACAGAAAAACAGTTATAGAAGCATAGGGCAAGTAAATGCTGCTGATGATTTAGAACTAGAATTAGAAGTTAAAATGAATGGTCAACCTATAGAATTTATTAATCCAGAGTGTGAGCTATTAATTAAAAAATCTGATAACAATAAAGTTAGACAGACTAAAGATATTATATATCAAGATGGAAAATTTAAAATAAAAGTAGATGAGCAAGGAGTGACTTGTACTGGTATAGTAGTTAATCAGTTGACTATTAATGATGGTGGAAGAATTAGCACTTGTTTATTTTATTTTATGGTTGCTACTTCTTTAGATGGAGAGATATTAAAATCTATATCTAAGGTTGAAGTTTTAGAGCAATTAGAAGAATATATTGTTACTGCATTTGCTAATCTTAAAGATTTTGAAGAAAAAGTATTGTCTAGTGATGAAACTATAAGAAAACTAAATTACGATATGAATGAATCTGAAAAAATTAGAGATACAGCAGAACTGCAAAGACAGGAAACCTTTAAGTCTCTAAAAGAAAATATGAATGAAGCTATAACAAACCTAGAAAGTTCAATTAATTTATCTAATATGAATGAAAAGGAAAGAAGTGAGGTTTTTAATTCTCTTAAATCTAATTTAGAGAGTATTAAACAGGATTTAATTAATCTTAATGCAAGTGTTGAATCAGAGGAAGAGAAAAGAGTACAAGCTGAAATTAATAGAGTTAATAAAGCATTAGAGATAATAGAAAAATTAGAATCTACTAATAATTCAGTTGCTACAGCAGAAGCGGAGAGAGTAAGTGAATTTAATAAAATTAAAACTGAAAATAATACCCTTAAAGAAGCACTTACAACCATTAATAATACAGCTAATTCAAATGAAGAAGTTAGAAAAGAAAATGAGACCTCACGTGTTGAGGCTGAAAAAGCTAGGGTTAATGAGTTTAACACTATGAAGCTAGAAAATGAGACTTTTAAGCAAGAAATTAACGAACAATACGAAGATATAGTAACTGAATTTGATAAAGTAATAGCCAATGTTACAAATGGAAATGAAAATGCTACTAATTCTGAAATTGTACAAGCTAGAGGAAAAGAAGTTAATCTTAATGCTAGATTAGATAATTTTGACGAACAATTGGATACTATTGAGTATAACATAAATTCTTTCCCGCGTAATGAATTTGAAGATAGCGACTTACCACGTATTATGAGAGCTATTAATACTATTCCTAACGGTTCAACTTTGAAATTTAACTGCGAAGTTTATTTAATATCTACCAATACCAACACTAACACTAATATAGTAATAGACAAGAAAATAAATATAAAAGGTTTCTCAAAAGCTACGTACGACCACACAAACGATGTTTTTATGTTAAACGGGACTATATTCAAAAATGGTGGAATTGAAATAATGACAAATGATTGCAAATTTACTGATTTTTCAATCGACATAACAGGAAGTGATTACCATGATGGTATTTTTGGAAATAGAGAAACAGTTAAAAACTGCATAATAGAAAATGTAAGTGTAAATGCACAAGGAAGAGTTGGACATTGCTTTTTATTTGAAAGTTATAAAGGTGATGTAAGTGATATTTTAGTTAGAAATTGTGAGGCATTTAATGGGGTTCATGGTTTTATATCAAAAGCTAAAAATATTACTTTTGAAAATTGTAACGCGTATAATTGCACTACAAATGGTTTTGGATTTATAAGTGATAATATGAAAGATGGACAACCTGCTATATGTTCTGGTTCAAAAGCTGTTAACTGCAACTCATATAAATGTAAGAACGGATTTAATGCGTATTGTAGAGATTATAACAAGAATAACGGAGTTGTTTATAATGATGTAAAATTTATTAATTGTAGCGATTATGAAAATATAACTGTAGGATTTATATTAGGAGATACAGGAGAAGACGAAACTGAATTTAAAAAATTGTATTGTAATAATATATTAATGGTTAATTGTAGTCAATTAGATAATAAAGCTAGTGGTTCAATAAACCTAAATAGAGTAAAAAACTCAACAATCGTTAACTGTTATGTAGAAAATAAAGTAATTAAATCTGGGTGGCAACAAAATGTGATGATAGAAAATATATCGTCTTGGTGGGATAGCTATAAATACGATTTAAGAAAAGAATTATCAATTAATACAGTACAATATAGTAATGAAATAGATTTATTAAAAGGAACAACTTATCAGTTAGGTAGTGGATTTACTGGAACAATAACATTTAAAAATGACAACCCTTTAGTAAATACATTTACTATAAATTTAATTCCTTCTAATGGGAATAATATGATATTTAGTGGCTTTGATAGTTCAAAATTTATTCTTCCTATAGGTTTTATAGCAAATTTGAATTACGGCACAGGTAAAATATTATCATTTGTAAGAAGTGGGTTCAACAAATGGGTATGTTCGTCATGTGTTGAAATAAATTATTAGTTCGCACTTGATAAATATTGTTCGTTAAATGAATTAAGTCTACATATATATGTAGGCTTTTTTTATTTTGGAACTTTTTTACCTGTATAGGTCGATATAAATAATAAGAAAGGAGTTGCAAAATGGATAATTTATTGAACTATTTAAAAGGAGTTGTGGCAATAGTGGGAACTGCATTAACTTGGCTATTTGGTGCTTGGGATACTGCATTGATGGTACTGGTGTGTTTCATGGCATTAGATTATTGTACAGGAGTAATAAGAGCCTTTATAAATAAGGAAGTATCAAGTGATATAGGTCTTAAAGGAATAGCAAGAAAAGCGGTTATATTGATAGTTCTTATAGTTGCAGTATTATTGGACAGGCTATTAAATACAGGGACATGGGTATTTAGAACTATTGTGTGTTATTTTTACATAGCAAATGAGGGAATAAGTTTATTGGAGAATTGCTCTGGATTAGGGTTACCTGTACCGGAATCTATACAAAATGCTTTAATTCAGCTTAAAGATGGGGAAAAGAAAGAATTAAATAAAGCAGAGTAATTTATCTTAAGAAATAAGTTGTGAAGAAAGAAGGAATGCAAAAATGAATATTATAGAAACAAATTTAAACTTTGGGAATTTATCAAACTTAGGGGTAGTAAAAAGAATCATTTGTCATAATGCAGATGCATCAACATGTTCTATTGAAGATATAGATAGATGGCATAAAAATAATGGTTGGGCAGGTTGTGGATATCACTTCTTAGTAAGAAAAGATGGCAGTATCTATAGAGGTAGACCTGAAGATAAGCTTGGAGCTCATACAAGTAATTATAATACAGGAAGCTTAGGGATTTGTTTTGAAGGTAAATATAATACTGAAGAAATGCCAGAAACTCAATTAAAAGCTGGGCAAGAATTAATTAAACATTTATTAGATAAGTATAAACTTAATAAATCTAATATATATAAGCATAAAGATTTTAAGTAAAACAAAAAAACAATATATTGTGGTTTTTAATTAATTTTGTCAAATTATATTTTA
>JABLTO010184314.1_pt1 | contig 19024 bp, 25 predicted proteins | sample 7160091 | NCBI WGS metagenome assembly JABLTO01 (sample SAMN14651225, study PRJNA627086) | human gut metagenome | isolation source: feces | host: Homo sapiens
CGGATGAAGAGAGAACACGGAGGCATCAGCAGCTTAAGGCTGCGGCAAGCCGGATATCAATTTCGTACTTTTTCAAAATGGGAAGCAGGTAAGATTTTTTCTCCTGCGTGGATAACAGACAGTCTGTCTGCAACGAATACTCTGTTTTCAGAATATGATAGAATATGGCATGAAACGTTCCGAATGTTACCGAAGCACCCTCCGGATTTTCCGTAAGAAATCGTTTCTGCATGGAAGCTGCCGCTTCCTTTGTGTATGTAATGACTAAAAGCTGCGACGGCGGAATGTGTTTTTCCTGTATGAGAAAAGAAATCCTGCCCAGCAGTGTCGTGGTTTTGCCGCTTCCGGGACCGGCTATGACAAGCGCCGGTCCGTCCAAGTGGCACAGAGCAGCCCACTGCTCTTTATGATACCTGTTTTTATGCATTTTCAAGCATTTCAATTCCTTTGCGAATACGTTTCAGGGTTTCTTCCTTGCCAAGCACTTCCATGATTTCGGTTGCACCTGCGGGAGTCATCTGTTTACCGGATACGGCGGTACGGATGGGCCACATTACATAGCCGTTCTTTACACCCTCCTTTTCCACATAAGCAAGAAGCGTCTGATACAGCGCATCGTTGGAATAATCTTCCTGTGCTTCCAGAAGGGGGAGCATATCCTTTAATACCTTTAAGGAAGACTCTGCGTTGGTCTTCATCTTTTTGTGGGTATACATGTCAATGCTGTATTCCGGCAGTTCCTTGAAAAAATCAACCTGTCCGGCAATATCCGGAAATACTTCGATACGTGTTTTTACCATAGCGGCAATCTTCTTTAAGTCAAAGCCCTCTCCCAGCGCTTCCTTTAAGTAAGGCTCTGCCATTTCATAGAACTTATCAAAATCCATTGCCTTTAGGTATTCACCGTTCATCCATCTTAACTTTACAATGTCAAATACGGACGGGGATTTATTAATTCTATGGTAATCGAACTCCTTGATAAGCTCGTCCAGAGAAAAGATTTCCCGGTTGTCTTCGGGGCTCCAGCCCAAAAGGGCAATGTAGTTTACAATGGCTTCCGGTAAAAATCCAAGAGCTAAAAGGTCTTCAAAGGAAGCATGTCCGCTTCTCTTGGAAAGCTTCTTGTGATTTTCGTCCGTAATCAGGGGCAGATGCACGTAAACCGGTACCTGCCAGCCGAAAGCATCATACAGACGAACATACTTCGGGGAAGAGGAAAGGTATTCGTTGCCTCTTACCACATGGGTAATGTTCATGGTATGGTCATCCACTACGTTTGCAAAATTGTAGGTGGGATAACCGTCGGATTTAATCAGAATCATATCATCCAGCTCACTGTTGTTGACCGTAATGTCTCCGTACAACTCGTCATGGAATGTGGTGGTTCCTTCCGTGGGGTTGTTCTGCCGGATGACGAAAGGCTTACCTTCCTGCAGATTCTTTTCGATTTCTTCTTTGGATAAGGAAAGGCAGTGCTTGTCATAAATCATGATTTCCTTGCCTTCCACAATTTCTGTCTTTAAGGTAGCCAGTCTTTCCTTATCGCAGAAGCAGTAATAAGCCTCGCCCTTTTCAATCAGCTCCTTGGCATACTTCATATAGATGCCGGTCTTCATACGTTCACTCTGCACGTAAGGACCATAGCCACCGTCCTTATCAGGACCTTCGTCATGGGTAATACCTGCTTCTTCCAGGGTACGATAAATAATTTCCGTAGCGCCTTCCACATATCTTTCCTGGTCGGTATCCTCAATACGGAGCATAAAATCTCCGCCTGCATGCTTTGCAATTAAAAATTCATATAACGCGGAACGCAGATTCCCCACATGCATTTTACCTGTCGGGCTGGGTGCGTACCTTGTTCTGATTTTAGTCATTTTACTCTCCCTTTCTGTCACTGTATCGGCTGTGCGTTATCTTCGCACACTTTTCTTATTGTATGATTTTTTCAAAGAAAGTGCAAGCCTGCTTCCCACTTTTCTGTACCGGAAGACGGGCTGCGCTTATCTAAAACTACCCTACTGCGGCGGAATTTTCTGTGCGGCTTCTGCCTTGAATTTTGCAAGCTCCCTGCTTGCCTGCGGGATGGCTACGTTCGTACCCGCACCGGCTACACAGCCTCCGGGACACGCCATACCTTCTATCAGACAGCCGTTCATCTTGCCTGCCTTGGCAAGTAACAGCATCTTTTTACACTCTGCCAGGCTTTCCGCATGCTCCACATGAACTGCGGTACCGGGATAATATTCTTTGATGCAGCTCTCAATGGCGCTTGCCACACCGCCTGCAACGCCGTAACCTCTTCCGGCTGCCGTTGCACCATTAAGCTCATCCATGGCTTTAATTTCCTCTACCAGAATGCCCTTGGCTTCAAACATACCGGTAAGCTCTTCAAAGGTAATGACAAAGTCCACATCGGAACGTACCGTTGTACGGGATGCCTCTAACTTTTTGGATGCACAGGGTCCGATAAATACCACACTGGCATCGGGATATTTTTCCTTAATCACTCTCGCCGTTGCCACCATGGGAGTCAGCTCATTGCTGATTTTATCAATGGTTTCCGGGAACAGGTTTTTCGCCATCATGGCCCAGGAGGGACAACAGGATGTCAGGGCAAATGCCTGCTTGCCGGTAGCCACTTCACGCACATAGTGTTCTGCTTCCGCCACACAACCCATATCGGCTCCGATTGCTGTTTCGTATACTTCCGCAAACCCAAGCTCCTTTAACGCCGTCTTAAACATGTCCGGGGTCACTTTAGGACCAAACTGTCCGGCAAAGGACGGTGCCACCTGGGCAATAATCATGCGTCCCGACTGCAGTGCCCGGATGAGCTGGAAAATCTGGGATTTATCGGCAATGGCACCGAAGGGACAGCTCACCATACACTGACCGCAGGATACACAGAGATTGCTGTTAATCACCGCTCTGCCGTGTTTATCGCTCTCAATGGCATTGATACCGCATGCCTTTTTACAGGGTCTTTCTCTGTGGGAGATTGCGTCATAGGGGCATACTGCCTTACACTTGCCGCACTTGATGCATTTATCCTGATCGATAAAAGACTTGCCGTTTACCATGGTCATGGCGCCTACCGGGCATACTTCCCGGCAGGGATGCGCCAGACAACCCATACACGTATCCGTTACTTCAAACTGGTTTACGGGGCAGGCATTGCATGCAGAAGGGATTACCTGCATAAGAGGCGGTTCATAATATTTTTCATCAATATTGCTTTCTTCAATACCTTCTGTCAGATGTCCGGGTCTGTCTCTGTTTTCCGGACGCAAGGACATTCCCATTGCCAGTCTGATTTGTTCTCTTATAATAGCACGGTCACGGTATACACTGTCTAGGTAGTCCGTGGTATCGTAATCTACGATTTTATAAGGAAGTGCCTCGCAGTCATCCTTTAAATTCTGGGACGTATAAGCCAGGTTTGCCACCTCTTTGAACACTCTTCTGCGGCGCTTTCTTACCTGGGTATCGATTCCTCTCATATCGCTCATGTCATTCATACCTTTCGGGGTAAAATTATGCTTATCCGGCACTTTAGCCGAAAAACACTACAAAATAAGTAAAGCATAAAAAAAGCAGGAAATCAAGTATTCTTGTTAGAGTTTTATCACATGTAGTTTATCTTATAAACAGACTTCCTATCTGGAATACCAGAACAGAAACAACCCATGCCGTTATAATCTGGAATCCCAGCAGCCCCAGTGTAAATTTTAATGATCCGCTCTCTTTTTTTATGGTGGCTATGGATGCCACACAAGGTACATAAAGCAGGCAGAACAGCATCAGACAGTATGCATTTAAGGGACCGAATGCCGGATTCTGTGCATGGACGTTTGCCAGAATGGTTGCCATGCCGTCAGCGGAGTTGGCATTGGTTACTCCAAACAAAACAGAAAAGCTGCTCACCACTACTTCCTTTGCCGAAATGCCGGAAATCAGCGCTACCGCAATCTGCCACATGCCAAGTCCCGCCGGAGCAAGAACCGGTACCAGCCATTTTCCGATTATGGCGCCAAAGCTGTCTGCCGGATTGCTGACCATTCCTTTTGTTCCGAAATTTAAGATAAACCATATGATAATGGATGCTATAAAAATAGTGGTTCCCGCTTTGGTCAGATAATCCTTTACCTTATTCCAGACATAAATTCTCACCGTACGGGCATTAGGTCTTTTATATTCCGGAAGCTCTATCAGAAGAGAATCGTTTTCATGGCCCTTTTCTAACTTATTAATGATTAAAGCTGTGACAATTGCCACAAAAATGCCGACTACATAGAAGGAGAATGCTACCAGTCCGGCACATTTTGGAAAAAAAATTTCCGAAAAAATAACGTAAATGGGTAATCTTGCGGAACAGGACATAAAGGGAGTGATGATCATGGTCTTTCTTCTGTCATGTTCCGTTTCCAGGGCTCTCGTTGCCATAATGGCGGGAACGGTGCAGCCAAAGCCTAAAATCATGGGAAGAAAGGCTTTTCCGGACAGGCCTACTTTCCCCATTATGGAATCCATCACGTATGCCACTCGGGACATATAACCGCTGTCTTCCAGAATAGCCAGCGCCAGAAATAAGATAAATATATTGGGCAGGAAGGTCAGAATGCCGCCCACACCGTTAATAATACCGTCCACAATCAGAGAAACCAGCCAGCCGGCCGTATGCACCTTAAGAAGCCCCATCCGCACAACGGTCGAAAGCAGTCCCAGTCCCTGCTCAAAAACACCCTTTAACAAATCTCCTACCATAAATGTCATAAAAAAGACGATACCCATAATGCAGAGGAACATGGGCAGTCCCAGCCACTCATTCGTCAGCAGTTTATCTATTTTGTCCGTTGTTGCGGCTTTTTTATTTTTATAAAAAAGAACTTCCCTTACAACGGACTCTATGTACTGATATTTGCAGTTGATAATTTCTTTTTCATAACTTCTGTCCACAACATCCACTGTATTGATCGGATGTTCTTTCATGACCTCTTCGTCATTTTCCAAAAGCTTAATGGCATGCCACCTTCTGGAGGAATGTGTAGGATAATGAGCCTCCATCATAACCTCTAACTTGGCAATTTTATTTTCTATTTCCTCCGGATACTGCAAAATGTATTCTGCATTTTTCTGCTCCTCGTAATGATGAATCACGGCGTGCAGAAGAATGTCCAGCCCTGTCCGTCTGGCTGCGGAAACCGGCACTGTGGGAATATCTCCCAGCATTTCCGGCAGTCTGTGTAAGTCCAGCTCCATTCCCCTTTCCTGCACAATATCCATCATGTTAAGAGCCAGCACCACCGGTTTTCCAAGCTCTAAAAGCTGTAACGTCAGATACAGATTTCGCTCTAAGGAAGAAGCATCCACAACGTTAATAATGACATCTATATCATCATCCATAACACATTTTCTGGTTACCTTTTCCTCAATCGTATAACAGGTCAGGGAATAAATTCCGGGGGTGTCTATCAGATCAATTTCCGTATCTTCATAGGTCGTATGTCCCTCTACCTTTTCCACAGTAACCCCCGGCCAGTTTGCGACCTTTAATTTAGAGCCTGTCAAAGCATTAAATAAGGTCGTTTTCCCACAATTGGGGTTCCCTACACAGGCAACTTTAATCTCATGCTTCATGACCTGAGACCTCCTCTACCTCTATATTGGAAGAAAGATGTCTTCCGAGCGCCAGTCTTGTTCCTCTCACCCTGATAATCAGAGCCCCTTTTCTTTTCCTGTTAAGTACGCTGATCTTCACACCGTCATTTAAGCCCAGAGCCTGCAGTCTCCTTGTTACCGCTTCCTCCACAAATAATCCCTTGATCAGGTAATCCTCATTTTTCTTTGCATCAGCAAGTGTCATACATCTCTCTCCCAACACATAATTTCGCTAAATTATACTCTTTACCGTATAATCTGTCAAATAGCAATTGGTAACTTACCAGCCTGCTTTTCATATAGTATAGAAAATGATTTTGAGGTTTTTCCATGCAGAATGCAAACTACGGTGAATATTTAGACCGCTACCCTATTGCCATGGCATATGTCCCCTGGCAGCATTTTACTTCCATTTATGAAAATCTGGAAGAAGCCTTTCAGGCAGGAACCATTTTTCCGGAATTAAACAAGCCTTTCACGGGAAGGAGGATGACTTCATGAACAACCTGCAGAGCGAAATGGAACAACTGTTAAAAGACATCAGTATCCTGGATTTTGCCCTGGTGGATTTTTCGGAATATCTGGATACGCATCCATTCGATAAACAGGCCATTGCCTATTTTAACCATTACAATAAAATCCGTATGGATTTAACAAGGCAGTTCTCGGAGAAATATTATCCACTGCAGACCAGTTTTTCCTCCGATACGGCGGAATGGAGCTGGGGACTTGCCCCGCTTCCCTGGAAAAGCAACTATGAAAAAGAAGGTCCCGGCCCTGAATATCTGCCCTGCAAAGGAGGTAGAAAATAATGTGGAATTATGAAAAAAGACTGCAATTTCCTGTAAATATTAAGGAACCAAATGCCAGACTTGCCACCGTCATCATGTCCCAGTACGGCGGTCCCGACGGGGAAATGGGCGCCAGCATGCGCTATCTCTCCCAGCGCTATGCCATGCCCTATAAAGAAGTTGCCGGTCTGCTTACGGATATCGGCACAGAAGAATTGGCACATGGTTGATAGAAATATTAGAATTGAACGAATTTCTACCTTAATTATATAGTAATTATATAGTGCATAAGTTTATTTTATTTTTTGAAACAAAACCACTTTCTGAACACATATATATAGTGAGGGGAAATATCATATTCTTTTTTCATTCATTATCTCCTGTATATGTGTAAACGGGAAAAATCCGGCAGATGTGACAGACATCTGCCGGATTTCTCCGTTATACACGTTCCGTATACTTCAGGAAAATCCATCCTGCCCCTGATTTCAGCCTTCCCCATCCGTTCTTTTCTTCCGTGATGGTGTAAATGCCGCCTTTCTTGACAGTGGTATTGACTTTGTAAGAAGTTCCTGCCCCTGCACGGACATTTAATGTATTGGCAGTGATTCGCACACGGTATGATCCTGAAGGCTTCTGTGCAGGCTGTGACGGTGTTGTAGGCTGTGGTGTAGGTGTTGCACCGCTTGCAATGTATTTGATGCCTACATAGTTACAGAAGCCTTTTGCTGCTTCTTCAGCGCATTCAAGACAAAATGCATCCGACTGCATCAATTCAGACTCTCGTTTATTTGTCATAAACGCGCATTCAATCAAAACAGAAGCCTTTGTTCCCATTACAGAACAGTTACACATAGCCAGTGACTGAGTTTTCACGCCTCTGTTTTTCTGCTGGGTCCCCTGGATAAGCTGCGTCTGAATACATTCTGCCATTCTTCTGCTATCTCCCGGAGCCTTGTTACTGATAAGGGTTCCGATACCATTGCCAGAATTATAGGTTTTTCCGTTTCCTGATGCATTAAAATGGAAGCTGATTGAATAGTCGCATCCTGCTGCCTTAATAGCTCTCTGCCGTGCACCGAGGCTTGTATCAGGGTCATCTTTGCTGTTGTCATCATCCCAGCCAGTCTTGATATATGGTACCCCGCATCTGTCCATTGCCGTTGCAAAATAGGATGCCACCTTTACATTTGCCCAATGTTCCCGATATCCTGCCGGTGTTCTTTTTCCTGCCGTATTGCTGCCATGTCCAGCATCAACTGCAATCTTCATAGTATCTACCTTCTTTCCTTCATCAAATCGTGTTAAATTGTAATTTCTGATAACTGCCATCAGATTGTCCACATACTTTACGGATGTGGCGTATCCATCCGCTCTGATGTTCTGCAGGTATTCTCCCGGGTCTGTGACACCCTTTAAATTTGCGTATCTGGAATTATTGATAAAATCAAAATATCCGTGTACGCATGCTTCCATGTCCTGGAAGGCAAACCACTGCATCGGGGCTGATGTATATGTTCCATCTGCCTTTTGCTCGCTGCCTACCTTGGCGTAACTGCCGGTTGCCGTGGGGCACCGCCCCGGTTTATACTTCAATCCAAAGTAATTGTTTGCCTTAACCGCCAGCTCCGATGTCCCTCTGGCAGATTCCAGTACCGCCTGCGCTATGATAGGGCTATGTACGCAGATGCCATATGCCGGGGCATATATCTGCACATATGCCCCGATTGTTTCGATAAATTCAGTGGTGTTCATTTATTTATCCTCGTTACTTTTTCCAAACCGTTTCCACAATTCGCTTAGTTTTTCCCAGCCATACATAGCCACGAAAGCTACGATAAATCCGGCAAGAATAGCGGCAATAATCATGTACCACAAAATAGACTGCTGCACATACTGCATATAGGCAATAAATGCCGTCAGGGTAAGTCCAATGGACAGGACAAACACGAGGATGTCCGTAGGAAGTTTGGAAAGCACACCTACACCCTTAAATACCTGCGTGATAACCGACACCATAAATGCCAGCGCACCAATTACCGCCAAAATTAAAGTTACATTCTGAATTAACATTTCCATACATCTCACCTTTTTAACCTTTCTGCTCCAAATCCTGAATTCTGTGATTGATTACCTTAATCTGCTCCTCTACAACCGGCATCCGCCGCGCAAAGTTGTTGTGTTCCCTGACTTCCCGAGTCAGTTCATCGATTTTGCAATCTGTTACCGCCTGTGCTGTTGTGATTTTGGCTTCAACTTTCCTGTTACTGCTGTTATTGGTGATAATGACCCCTGCCAGGGACAATCCTCCAACTACAATTGATGCTACCGCCGCTATAATTGCATCCATTCTCTTCCACCTCCCTTTGTTTGGATAAAATAAAAAGCCGGTAACCACGTTTGTGGCTATCGGCTCTTAGGCGCTTATTCCTCTTTCATTCCATTGTCACCTTCTGAAAACTCTCCAAGTGCTTCATAATAAAAATACCAGCCGGTATAATTATATCCGTTTTTCACCTTAAATCCCTTACCGTCTTCGGTGAAAAGCTGGGATACATTGGTAGGGATGCCAACTGTATCGTTGGTGTCCTGTCCTGTTTTGCCTACAGTAGTTGTGGATATTCTGGAGTCATATACATGGTGGCTCCGCACTGTAGAGCCCAGCACTACAGTTACCGCAATATACACCGGTACAAAACCGCAATCGACGGATACTGTAGTCTGCGCTGGAATATCTAATCTACCGGTTTTCACCCGTTGTTTCTTTCCCGAATTACGAAATCTAATAGCCATGTAAATCCTCCTATTTCTCTGTAATCCTCACAGCTTCAATCACAATATCCCCAGAAGTTGCGGAGTCGAAAGTAATCGTCATGCTGCCCTCTGTCTGTGTTCCGTGGGGCACCGCATCCGCCATGATACCTTCTGTATCGTTACTTGGGTATACATCAATGAGGGAAGATGCTGTGATGTAGTCACTGTTAATCACATACGATGTGGATCCTGCCGAAATGGTGAATGGTCCAATCGTGTACCCGAAAGCTGCCGCAATTCTGGCTTCCAGGTCGTTCATATTTGCAGCGCTGAATGCGTCCCCTTCCTGCGACACCGTACCCTCGCTACGTGCTACAGTTACGGTTTCTGCACTTCCATCCGCCTTTGTCAATGTCCTTCTGGTCGGGTACTCTGTAATTCTGTCTTTCCACGTTTTTCTTGTAAATAAACTCATACGCCCTCCTTATAATAATAGTCCAACAGTATCTCCGGCATATATTTCTGTGCCGGCATAGTAGTTCATCTGCGCCGATACAACTTCATATACATCTGTCAGTATTTTTTCGATGTCATTGTATTTTTGCCATGTATTGTACGGCAGTTCCGGCACCTCAGGAGTGTCAGCATGCACACAATATGCCGCTCGGATTGCTGCTACATTCAACTTCATATCAAAAAAATAGTTTGCTGTAGGAAACTCCGGGACCGCCCCAACATGGCTGGTTCTATCCAATTCCAGTACATCTATCAATATCTGGATGTTGTTCTCAATTCTGGACAAATCCGATGTATTAATGCAGCCTTTTAGCCCTGCTAAATATTCCATCCTCTGCTCTACGGTCATATTGTTCCAGCCAATAGCTATCAATTCTTTGGCATAGTTCACATCCGCCTGCGTCCTGTCCGTCACCGGAGGCTCCCATGTATAGGGATAACTATATCCAGATACCGCTTTCCGGCGAACTCTTGCTATTCTCTGTGGATGTTTATAGTACGGATTGATTGGTCTTAAATCCATTTATATCAGCCCCCTTTCTCCCGCATATATCTCCATGCCGGCATAGTAGTCCGCCACAGTTATAGTGGCGTATCCCCGGCAAGTGGCACTTGCTATATATCCACCCGTCAGGTCTATGGTCTGCTGCGTTATGCCGGTAACCGCATAGCTTCCGTCCGTATTCTGGACTTCAACCCAGTTTCCGGCGACTTCATTCTGCATCAAGTAGCGGATAGATACAATCTGCCGGAGCTGGTAGTAATTGAGCATCCTTTCCGCTACCTCTTTGGCTCTCTCCGCATTGAACAGGGTTCCGCCTTCATAGGATTGGATATTCTCCACTTCGCCGGCATCCTTAACAGCTACCCTCGCCGTGTAGGTAATGTCCTGACTTTCGTATTTTCTACCTTTGATTACACACGTTCCCGCTTCGTCCATGCTCACTGTCACATAATTGGTTGCCGCCGCTACTACAGTTCCCCCCTCTGCCGTGATGCTCTCCGGCATGTACGGCTCCGACAGTTCCATAGTGGTTGTGCCGCCAGGAAGAACATCGTTATAAATCTCACTGGCTTCTGCCTGCAGACTGTACGATTTGTAGGTTATGGAAATGCCAGACACATAATCCGCCATTTCCACGGTGGTTCCCATGAATTTACGGTCTGTAGTAATTGTGCTGGTTGTAGACCTGTCCGGCATACGGATGCTGATATATCCCTGCCTGTCGCAGCCCGCCACGGCGCCGCAAGCAAATACTACCTGCTGCAGTGCTTCCCGGTGGGTGCAGATTGGAATATGCCCGTATAGCTGAACAGCTGCCACATCCTCCGCCACCTTGTACTCCGTCACTCCGGCATCCGCCATAATGGCATCTATGACTTCACCGGCTGTTTCCCCGGTATAAATTTTTCCGCCGTAGAACTTTGTTTTATCCATGATACCCATTCGGTCAATGAGGGAAAAGCTGACTACATTGCTGCCACTCTGCCAGGTATCTATATAAAATTTCCCACAAGGTACTTCGCTTATCCCTACCTCTTCCGTCATGGATACGTGCTGGCTCTTCTGGATGGACTTCCATATGCCGCTTTTGTTGGTCGCATCCCATTCCCCCGCGGTGTCCACCACGGATATATCACAGGTGCCTACCGGGATAGTGGCTGATGTGGTGTCCAGTTCTTCAGTTATGGATGCCGTCTGTATCTGTTGACCGCTCCACTCAATTTCCATGCCGTATTTAATATAACGAAGCTTTACCCGCTGCTGTGGCAACCGCGTTTTTAGGAATGTAATCACAATCTTTCCGTAGTTCTCCATCTGCTTCCTACACAGGAAAGTCAGGGCATCCGGCACATATTCTTTCTCAATTATCTTCTGGCCGTAGGTATCATACCATGCTACCTTTATTTCCGCCGGGTAATCATCCAGAAAATACAATGTGATGCCCGCCGATGTATGCGGCGAAGTAAAGGAAATAGTTAATATCGGCGGTGTTGTAAAGGTTCCATCATCACCCGATATGCCGGATATAAGGGGAATGCATGTATCCTCTTCCATGATTGTTCTGCTGCCGTCCAGTACTGCACTGTTCAGATCCGGTATCAGGTACGCAGGGTAATCAGTATCGAATTTCAGCAGTTCCAGCTTTCCGATATCGGCATTGGGGAACTCCGGGGAGCTGTCGGATAAGGCAGACACATCCACAAATTCCATATGTGCTTTACAATTTGTATATGGCATCTGCTATACCTCCTACCCCGGCTTTCTCGCCGGCTTCTTTGCCGTAAATTTGCACTGCAGTCCTTTCATTTTGGCGGTGCTTGACAGTATCTTTTCGATTTCATCTGATACCCCGGACACATACCCACGGAAGGAATAGGTTCCCTTCACTGTCGGCAGTGAAAAGTCATGGAACTCTACCGGCTCCGTGAGCTTGTCCCATAGTTTTTCGTATAATTCATCTTTATCAATGGTGCCGAAGCTCATCTGATAGTTGAAATAGACGCCAATCAATTCCCTTTTCAGGTCGCCGTCCTCGGTTCGCTCTGCGTACTTGTCCAGAAAGTCCGCCGTCCTCTTGATGCTGACAAGAGGCACATCAAAATAAATTCCATCAATTCGTATACCCTGTGTGTATTCCATATGTGCCTCCTTATGTCGTTGATACGCGGAAATTGCGACCGATACGGCTATTTTCAGCATCCAGTACCGGCTTAAGCAGCCGTGCCAGTTCTGCAAGGTTTCCGGTGAAACGGATGTTCACGGGTCTGTCGCTTAGTTTGTCAGCAAACGTATCCATCCACTCTGTGTTGTTCTCCAACGGAAGAACGGCTTCCCGTCCGGCTTCACCGATAAGCGCTGTGGTAGGACCGCTGGTAATACCGCCGGTTGCCAGCCGGGGAATTTCAAGCCTTGCAAGGTTGGGACCGAAGTGGCTACCTCCAATTTTAGGTACCCAATCGGGGATATCAATGCTAATCGAGTTGATGCCGTCGATAATGGTGTTTACAACACCTTCAAATATATCAATGATCCAGTTCACAGCACCTTTGAATATATCCACCAGACCGTTCCATGCTTTTTTCCAATCCCCTGTAAATACTCCGGATACAAACTCCACGATGCCGGAAAATACATCTATCATATCACCCACAATCCGGACGATATACCTGAGCAGTGTGCTTATTCCGCCACGCATAAGCTGCAGTATCGGCTTATATATTACATTCCACAAAAGTTCCATTCCTTTTCCGACTGCGGTAAGGATTTCGTTAATTTTGTCGCCCTTCTCTGTCATCAAATCGGATAAATCAGAAAATGTCTGACCTATCGTATCTAATGCCCAGATGAAGGTTTCGCCTGTAAATTCGGCAATGGGTTTCAATACATTCGACCATATGTAATCGAATGACGGGCGTACCGTTTCTATGGTTTTACCAAGAAATTCCATTCCATTGGCAAGCATGTTTAAGAACGCAGGTGCTGCATCCTGAATGGTCCACGATGCAAGCGGCAAAAGAATATTCTGCATGAACCACAGCAGACCGTCATATACATATCCGGAAAAGGGAGCACAAGCCGCCGCCAGATTATTAAATGAATTGATAAGCGGGGAAAAATCCGTTTCCTGCATCCACTGATTAAGTAAATCCCTAAACGGCGTAAGTTTATCAATGACACCCTGCATGCCGGAGCCAACTTCTGCCTCTTCAAAGGCTCCGGATCCCGTAGTTTCTCCTCCGGCGCCACCATTATCCTTCTTGGATAGCACATTGATACTGTCGAATGCCGCAAGGGCTCCCTGTGCCACATTCTGTGCCGTTTTTAACGACTTCGCATAGTCAATTACCTGCTTCTTGGCTTTGGTGTATGTCTGCTTGCCCTGCAATGCCGCAAGGAACCGGGCGAACGTATCCGTGGCTGTGTTAAGCCATGCCACAAGCTGGGTTATATAGGGAATAATAGTTGTTGCAATAGGCTCAAATGCTGCCGCCAGTCCATTTTTCAGCTGGGCGCTCTGGCTCTTCAATGCGGACATAGCCGCGTTATAATCCGAAGAATACTGCGCAAGGTTCTTGAAGCCTTCTTTCATGCTGGATACCATTGCGTTAAACGCCTTAGTTATCCAGTTAAATATCAAAAGGGATAATGCGATACCTTTCAGTCGGGAACCGATAGTCCCGAGCAACCCTGAAGATTTTTTACTGCCCTTTGCAACCGTATCAAAAAACTTCTTGCCAGAGTCGCTGGCCTTTTTGAAGCCTTTGCTGATACTCCCATTGCTCACGGATGGTAACGGTGTAACTTGTTGCAGTGCTTCCAGCTTATATGTTGCCGCAGCCAGTTTATCTTCCAGTAACTCTGCATCATACCCCAGACTTTCCAGTTGCTTTTCAGAACCGCCTAACGCCTCTACCTTTGTGGATCTTTCACGCACTCTTTCCAGTTGAGCAGCTAATTTGTCTACTTCTTTCTGTGCCTTTACAATGTCGGAGTTATCAACTCTTGTGCTGACTCTTATACTTGCATCATAATCTGCCATTTCATCACCCCACCTTGCAAGCCAGTGATAATGTACCGGCTCTTAGGCGCTGTGCTGGCTTATTTTCCTAACATTTTCATGAATGCATCCTGTGCTTCCCTGTTGCGTTCTTCCTCTTCCGTATGGGCTTCCTCCTGGTCTGCAAGGAAATATATCTTCTTCACCTCTCGGAGTCTCTTCTTTTCCTCAGGCGATGCCTTGGAAGGGATTTCCTTTAGCCGAATGTCAACGACTCGGGTAAAATTACATTCTTCCAGATTTGAAAGCAATCCCATGAAGGTAAACCAATGCATATCTACCGTGTTAAGGTCTATTCTGTACTGTTTCAGAAAAGCCGCATAGATACGCCACTGGTCGGCGTCAAAGTCCATTACCTTCAGCTTATGGTCCTTGCCCTTACCTCTTTCGTGGTTGTCATGGTCGTATTCGCTCAACCACCACTGCAGGGCATCCATAGCATTTTCAAACAGCGGCTGTTCTTTCGGAAACAGCAAGGATAATGCCGTAGCAACCTTTTCCCTGCTATTAAGAGCATCGTCCACAAGGCACTGGGATATCTGGATGCCGATGCGGAAATCCGTATCTACCGGGTACCCGTCCCATTCATCCGGCAGGGCATCCAGCAGCACATTAAACACGGCGAGCTCCTCTTCTGGTTCGATTGTATTTCTTGCCGATTTTCTTCTGTCTTTCGTCCATGTATTTCTCCGCAATAGGCATAAGCTGGTCGAAGAAATCCGCAATCATGTACGGACCGGGTACGGTGTCGCCGAATACCTTTCTGCAGGTATCTGCCCCAAAGATATCATCAATACGCGCCATAAGTCCCTTTGTCCGTTCAATCATAAGGGTAACATGTTCCCGCAGTTCCATCTTCTTTACTTCTTCGGACTCCAACTCCTTAGAAATGGTCTGAAACTCGTCCATAAGGTTACAGAACCGGTCAAGGAACATGGTATCCTCCACGTTGAGGGTAATGGTTTCCCCGGCATCGTTCACCTCGATAACAATTCCGCGGGAAACTCTGATTTTCTGTACGTTTTCCATAATAATTACCATCCTTTCAGAAATGGGATGCGACTGAAAGGAACGCACCCCATTATGTTAATTTGATTAACACCTACACTATTCGGTTTCGCCGGCAGTGAATGTCTTGGTGCTGATGTTGAAGGTACCGTGGATATCCTCTCCACACTGCTTAATGCTCACAACATTATGCACATAATCACCGCCATCGCCGCCGTTAGAGGTTACAGATACGGTGCAAGGCACCTTGATCGCCTTATATGTACCGGCGTTTCCGCTTACTGCATCTCTTAACCGGAGACGTACGAAGGAAGTCTTTGCAGATGCGCCGGTCGGCAGTTTGTCAACCAATCCGTCCATCCATTTCTGTACGGCATCTTCTACGCAATCCTCTTTGTCCACGTCAAAGGTGCGCTGATAAGCCTTTACGTTATTGGATTTGCTTTCCATGTTGATGTACTGCTTTGTCTCTTCCTCCGGGTTCATTTCCTCGGTAAGAGACTCAATACCGTCACCCAGCAGTTCATAGGCTTCTTCGGCTGCACCCATGCTGGTATCGATGAAATGTTTAAGGTCTGTTCTCATCTCAATTCTCCTTTACATATGTGATACCTACCGTCATCTGGTAGATAGAGTTATTAGTTTCTGTTTTGTCCATGAAAAATGGAGTTGTGACCTCCACTTTCTGCACCTTTGCATTGGGAATTTGGGGAAATACCCTGTTGCAGGTCTGTTCTTCTACCCACTGCTCCAACGCATCGCCAAATCCGTTATTTTCCATGCAGTCTGTATTTGTGCTGGCCGGAAGTCGCGCTACAAGCATGTAATGCCCTGTAATAACTTTGGTACCGGAAAGATATGTTTTCACATTTTGCACAGGTTCCTTAATAAGCGCATAATCAATATCGCCATGCAGCAAATCCGTATCAATATGTCTCATTTTCTTCTGGTCTTCCAGCTTAAATGTTTTTAACCACTTAATAATTGCTTCTGATACCGTCATTGTCCTGCTATCCTCCTTGCACCCTGTTCTATCTCTTCACGACCACCATTCTGCATATAACGGTCTGCCCAGTAGGCGCCTCTCATTGGTGCTCCCTGGAAGTTATACTCCGGGTGGTAGTACAAGCGTCTGGCATAGGGAGTACTCCATACTACATCGGTTCCATCTTCGATGTGGCAACTATCTATCAGTCTTCCGGGGTTATCATATTTCCCCGCTAAATCGAATGGAACGAAAGGCTGCACGTTTTTCATAAATTCGTTGGTGACAAACTGCTGTACCTTTCCCCGTTCTTCAAGCCCCAGTTTCTTGATACAGTCATCCAGGTTAAAACTGCACTGATAATCCAGCTTACTCACTTTCCCACCACCTTTATGGTCTTTAATCTCGGGCGGTTCCGATTGTCCGATACTGCCGTCACGGTGACGGCATACTGGAAGTCGTCCAGCAAATCCGAAATCCTGTATGCCCGGCTGATTTCCTGTTCAGACACGCCCAGAACAATCATGTCCTGTCCCGATTTCGGGGTAAGAGTCCAGAACCCTGCTGCCTGCTCGGCGGTCAGCTTGGCGTACTCTGTCGGCGGCAAGTAGGGCTTGTTACCATAACTGCGTTGAAAGTCCACTGTGATACTTTCTACCTTGGACTCCGTCTGCACGTTGCCGGAGGTTGTGGTCTCCGTCTTGTTATGGCTCCACTGGACACCCTTTATCACTGACCGGAACCACGTTTCCTTTTCGGTGTCCGGGTCCCGGTGGTAGTTGTAAACGGTCATGATATCGGTAAAAAGTACACTCATAATGCACCTGCCAATCCCGTGCCGGACAACCCAGAACGAATTACAGATGTAAGCTGCGCTTCCTTCTCCTGCGCCGTGGTGACCTTGTAGGACTCCGAATATCCATCATTGCTGACAGATACGATGCCGGTACCCATGCCGGAAACCTCCTGCACACTCATGGAAGTAAGAAGCTGGCAGAAGGTGTCCTGTATCTGTGCATGAACCTGCTTCTGGAAATCCGTGGCAGTGTCCTCACTGTAGGCATCCTCAAACTGCTTTGCCCGCATGTGGGTTATGGTATTCAGTTTGATTTCTGCCAGTTTGGAAAGACGATTAAACTCTGTCTCATCCGCAATATTGGCATAAAGGGAGCGGTACTGCTCCCACGTTATGTAAGACATACTGCTCCCTTTCTTCCTACTTAGGCTGTTGCCTTAGGCTTAACCTTAATACCCTTAAGAACACCTGCCATTTTGCTGTTTTTCAGAACAGCCCCGGCAAGCATTTCAACTTCGCCTTTCTTTACGGCACCCGGTGCACTCAAATCAGGAAGATAGGTATGCACCATCTTGCTGCCATCAACGGAAATACCGTGGAACGCATTAAGTCCGAGTTTTACCGCATAAACCGATGTTTCACCATAGGCAGTGGTGGACGGAGTCGTTGTTTCGATCACATCTACACTCTTCGTACCGTTGTAATACTGACCCACATCCATCATTGGAATACCATTGTATTTTTCAACAACTCTTCCAAATCCATCAGTAGTTCTCTCATAGAACCCAGCACGTCTCGCTGCCGCTCTTGTTTTGGTGAGCAGTTCATTATTCATCAGAAGGATATCCGGCTTTTCTGCCAGCTTACTGATGAATGCATCCAGTTCATCCAGATATGCATTGTAGTTGCTGTCCAGCAATGCACTGGTAGAAATGTCAGCTTCGGACGTATATTCTGTATCAGAACCGGATAACAATTTTTTAAGTCCGTCAAAGGTTCCGGTAACATATCCACTGCCAGATGCTGCAGAGGTACCATTGATTACAAGATTATGGAAGTAATTTGCTCCTGCTTTGGTCTTTTCCTTAATCTGGAAATCAATTTCATCAACCGCACCGCCAGTTTCCGCAATAACACGGTCTACTTCAAAAGAGCCACCGAGGATAACAACTTTTGCTGTCGCTTCCTCTCTCTTTGCCTCGTTAGGTGCGTATTCGGAATTGATAGAACGTACCGCTACAGTGGACGGAGTTTTTAATCTCACGTAGCCATAAGTAAGTGTAGAACCACCAGTTCCGGGGGATACCGTATCATCGAATGTGAGCATATCCAGTAAGAGGGATGCTCTTCTGAACTCATCAATGACATTCTGGTCTACTTTGTCAGCCATGCCGACTTTTGCTTCTGCTAATGTTAAAGACATATTTCATTCTCCTTATTTATATCTCTCCTTAAGTGCATCCTTAAGGGTGTCTGTTGACTGTCCCGGTGTTTTCTGTACCTGTCCAATCAAGTTTCCTGTTCCTGTCGGTTTGGGCTCCGGCTCGCCACCGAAGAGCATCTTGCTATCTTCTTTCTCTGTCAGTGCTTTCAGCGCTGCGGCAATGTCCTCTTTCTGGTTCTTTGATGCTTTCAGTGTAGGTACATCCAACAGAGCAGTGATTGCCTTGGCATTCTTGCCCTTGACCGCTGCTATGCTTTCCTTCACCAGGTCGTCAAAATCACGGTCTGCAATCTTGGCATCATAGTCCTTCTGGATATTGGCTTTCTCGGTTTCCAAATCCTTGATGCGCTGGTTAAGCCCGGACACATCCACATCCTTGAACTCATCAAGTTTGGTCTGCAGGTCCTTCATTGCAGTGTCGTTTGCCTTAATCGTCTCATTGGCTGCGTCCAGCTTCTCTTTCTGCTTGTCGTAGTCGGCTACCGTCTTATAGTTTTCCGCTACTGC
>JABLTO010046065.1_pt1 | contig 18997 bp, 17 predicted proteins | sample 7160091 | NCBI WGS metagenome assembly JABLTO01 (sample SAMN14651225, study PRJNA627086) | human gut metagenome | isolation source: feces | host: Homo sapiens
AAAAAAATACTTATTTGATTTCAAATAAAATGTTTATATATATTTTGTTAGGGTATCATATATATTAATTTTAAATTTAGAACGAAAATACTTAATATAAAGACACAATAAGAGTACTATTAACATAAAATTATAAGCAATGAAATAGGAGGAAATTATGATATTTAGAGATATAGATATGGAATCTAGAGAACTTCTTAATCCATATTTTGATTTAGTAGATTATGAGGCGTGCGAGTATTGTTTTAATACATTATACATGTGGCAACATCTATATAAAACGGGATATTATATAGGAGATGGTTTTGCAGTAATAGTTGCAGAATACGAAGGCAATACATTTTCCATATTACCACTAGCTAAAAAAGAAGATATGCCAAGAGTAATAAAATTTGTAATAGATTATTTTGAAAAAGAGCAAAAGAAAATTTACTTTAGAGGTATAACAAAAGAAGTTGTAGATTACTTAAAAGAAAATTATCCAGATAAATTTGATTATACAGAAGAAAGAGATTTATTCGATTATGTTTATGACGGGGATAGCATGAGAGAATTAAAAGGTAGAAAAAATGTTAAAAAAAGAAATCATATAAATTATTTCTTAAAAGAATATGAAGGTAGATTTGAATATAGATTATTAGACGAAAATGATTTTGATGCTTGTTTAAAATTAGTGGAAGAGTGGACAAGCAATAAAGAAGAAAATGGACAAGTAGATGAAGAAATGGAAGAAGAGTTAATAGGAATAAAAAAACTTTTCAATAGTTTCCCAGTTATAAAGGATAAGCTTAAAATAGCTGGTATATTTATAGATGGAAAATTAGAAGCTTTTACAATGGGAGAATATTTAAATCCTAATATGGCTTTAATTCATATAGAAAAAGCCAATCCAAGTATAAGAGGATTATATCCTTATATAAATCAACAATTTTTAGTTAATGAATTTAGCGATGTAGAGTTTGTAAATAGAGAAGAAGATTTAGGTATAGAAGGACTTAGAAAAGCTAAACTTTCTTACCATCCAGTGAAGTTTGTAGAAAAATATACTGTTAGAGAGGTATAATATTTATGAATATTAGGTTTGCAAAAGAAAGTGATAAAAATAATATTATAGATATTTGGAACTATTGTTTTGATGATGGACCTAAGTTTACTGATTATTATTTTAATGATAAATATAAACATGAAAATACTATTGTAGTTGAAGATGATGAAATAGTATCTTCTTTGCAATTAAATCAATATAATTTAAAATTAAATGACAAAATATATGATACATCTTATGTTGTTGGTGTATCTACTTTTCCTCAAGCTAGAGGAAAAGGCTATATGAAACATATAATGGATTTTACTTTAAATGAGCTATATAGAAAAAATCAACTAGTATCAATTTTAATGCCTATAGATTATAGATTATATCGAAAATATGGATATGAACATTGTTATGATCAAATAGAATATGAAATTGATATTGAAGATTTAAGTGGATTTAAATCTAAAGGATGTTTAAAAAAAGCTAAATTAGATAATATTAATGATTTGATAAATATAGAAAATAATTTCTTAGAAAATCTAAATGGAACGATAATTAGAGATAAAAATTATTATGAAAATTTATTTAAAGAAGTAGAAAGTGAAGATGGGCATATTTATATTCATGAAGATGAACTTAAGGATGGTTATATAATTTACTTTATAAATAATGAAAATATTTTTGTGAGAGAGTTATATTATAACAACTTAAACGCATTGAAGGGAATATTAAGATTTTTATATAATCACAATACCCAATGCAAAAAAGTCACAATATCATCTCCTATAGATGACAAAATAAGATTTATATTATCTAATCCTAAAACAGCTAATATTAAATTAAAGCCGTTTATGATGGGAAGAGTAATAAACTTTAAAAAATATTTAGAAAGCTTAAATATAAAAAGTAATGAAAATTTAAGTATAAATATTTCTGTAAAGGATGATTTTATAAAAGAAAATAATAAAATATTTAAGATACACCTTAACAACAATAAATTAAATGTTGAAAGTGGTGATTATATACCGGATGTGGAATTTAATATAAATACCATAACTCAACTAGCCTTTTCTTATATAAATGGAAAAGAAGCATATTTATTAAATGATTTAAAAGAAAATAAAAAAGTTATAGAATTTTTAGATTTAATTTTTGTTAAAAAAGAAAATTATGTAAATGAGTATATATAAAAGACAACTATAGAGTTGTCTTTTTTGCATACAAAATATAAAAAGTAGTTGAAAAAGCTAACTAAAAGAACTACGATTATAAATATTTAGAAATTTAAGAAAATTGTCAAAGAGGGGTGAAAGTAAATGGCAGTTAAATATGCTAAAAGAATGGATTTATTTAAAAAATCAGAATTAGGGGAAATATTAAAACTTATAGAAGAACCAGACATAATATCTTTTGCAGGTGGTTTACCAGCGTCTGAATTATTTCCAGTAGAAGAAATGAAAAAAGTATCAGTTAAGGTATTAGATGAAAATGGAGAAGAGGCATTACAATATTCAGGCTCTCAAGGGTACTTGCCTCTAAGAAATCATATAGCAAAAAGAATGAATGAAAAAGGTAAAACTAATGTAAAAGCAGAGGATATATTAGTTACAAGTGGGTCACAACAAGCTTTAGATTTTGCAGGAAATGTATTTTTAGATGAAGGTGATATAGTTTTATGTGAAAGTCCATCTTATCTAGGAGCATTAAATGCATTCAAAGGATATAAACCAAGAATAATGGAAGTTCCTACAGATAAAGAAGGAATGATAACAGAAGGATTAGAAAAAATATTAAAAGAAAATGATAGAGTAAAATTTATATATGTAATACCAGATTTTCAAAATCCGACAGGAGTAACTTGGTCACTTGATAGACGTAAAAAATTTATGGAAGTGGTAAATAAATATGAAATACCTGTAATAGAAGATAATCCTTATGGAGAATTAAGATATGAGGGAGAATTTTTACCAGCATTAAAGTCTTTTGATACAAAAGGTCTTGTAATTTATTTAGGAACTTTTTCAAAGATATTTTGTCCAGGATATAGATTAGGATGGACTTGTGCATCTAAAGATATACTTCAAAAATTTATAACATGTAAAGAAAATTCTGATTTACAAACATCTACAATAGGTCAAAGAGAACTTAGTAAATATATAGATGATTATGATTTGGATGAACATGTGGAAAAAATAAAATCTACATACAAAAAACGTAGAGATTTAATGTTAGATTGTATGGAAAAAGAATTTCCTGAAGGTGTTAGTTTTACTCATCCTCATGGTGGATTATTTACTTGGGTTAAGTTACCTGAAAAATTAAATGCACAAGACCTTATGAAAAAATGTGTGGAAAATAAGGTAGCTTATGTGCCAGGAGGATTTTTCTTCCCGGAGGGAAATAAAGAAAATTACTTTAGATTAAATTATTCTAGCTCTAAAGAAGAAAAAATAGTAGAAGGTATAAAAAGATTAGGTGATGTTTTAAAAGAAGCATTGAATGAAACTGCGGAAGTTTAATATATTATAAAAAACATATTTTCTTATTGAGAATATGTTTTTTTATTGTAAGTAAATTATATATGTTTGAAATTTATACAGATGATGATAATAAAAATAAAAAATAAAGTAGGAGGGAATATGAGAAGGCCTCTATTATTAGTATTTATATTTTTATTATTTTTATCGTTTGTTTATACGAAAGATAAATCTTTGGATAATATTAAAGATAAAGAAAATATAACTATTGAAGGTATTGTAAAAGACAAGATAGAAAAAAATAAATACGACCAATACAAAATTGATAAATACTTAGTAAATGATTATAGTAGAAAATTAAACATAAAAATAGGCAAAATAGTTAAAATAAATGGAAATATAAAAACTTTAGATAAAATAAATTTTGATGATTTTAACTATGGTAGATATGTGAGAAGTATGGGATATAAGGGAATAATAAATGCAAAAGGTTATACAGTAGTAGGAGTAAATAGGTTTTATATATTTTTAGGAAATATAAAAATGAATATTAGGAATAATTTTAGATATTTATACAAAGATAAATCTGATTTTATTAACTCTTTATTATTAGGTCAAAAAGAAAATTTAAGTGAAGAAGAAAAAGAAATGTTCTCGAAAACAGGAACAAGTCATGTAATAGCAATTTCTGGCCTTCATACAGGAGTTTTATGCACTATAATTGCTATAATAATAAAAGGTATTAACAAATTTTATAAACTTGTGATTTTAACTATAATCATGGGTGTATATAGTATTATAGTTGGATTTTCACCTTCTATAAGCAGGTCTATAGTATTTGTTTTTATTATGTATATGGCTGTGTTTTTAGAAGAAAAAAGAGATGGGATATGTAGTTTATCTTTGATAGGAATATTTTTAGTTATAAATAATCCTTATGTTATTTATAATATATCTTTTCAATTATCTTTTTTAGCTACTTTATCCATAATATATTTTTATAAAATTATAATTAAGAAATTGAAAATAAGTATAGTATCTATAAGTGTAAGTGCAAATATATTGACTTTACCAATTATATATTATACATTTCAGGGAATTCCTTTATTGTTTATCATTGGAAATATAATTATTGTACCCGTAATTGGAATTATTATGAACTTAAGTATTATTAGTGTAATTTTATTTAGATTTAATATTTTCTTAGCAAAAATTTTAGCATATTTGAACAAAAGCATTATTATTATGGTATATTATTTATTAGACAAACTCGCAATGACGAAATTAGCATATATTGAAATAGACAATCCTAAATTATTTTATGTAACTTTTTATTACATTTTAATTTTTTCGTATATGATATATAGAGAGTTAAAAATTATGAAGGAGCAAGAAAATGGATTACAAGGATATTATAAGGAATATTAAAAGTAAAAACTTTGAAAATATATATCTTTTATATGGTAGAGAATATTATTTAATTGATAATGCTATTAAAAATTTAAAAGAAAGTCTAAATGAGTCTATGCTAGACTTCAACTTAGATGTTATAGATGGTAAGGAAGTATTTTTAGATCAATTATTAAGTTCGGTGGAAACATTACCTTTTATGGATGATAATAAAATTACTATAGTTAAAGATTTTGAATTGTTAAAAGGAAAAAGAAAAAATTTCTCTGAAGGTGATGAAAAATATTTTATTGATTACTTAGATAATATATCTGAAAGTACGGTATTAGTATTTGTTGTATATGGAGAAGTTGATAAAAGGAAGAAAATAGTTAAAAAAATTCAAGAAAAGGGAATTGTATATAATTGTGATAAAATTTCTGATATGGATTTGTTCAAATGGACAAAGAGAAAATTTGAAAGCTTTGAAACAATAATAGAAAATTCTCAAGTTATGTATTTTATAGAATCTCAAGGATATAGAGAAAAAAATAGTGAAAAAACTCTTTCTGATTTAGAAAATGAAATTATAAAAATAAGCTCCTTTGTAGGCAAAGAAAATAAAGTAACTAATGAAATTATAGATAGATTATCTCAAAAGAAAATAGAAAATGATATTTTTAAACTTATAGATTATATAGGAGAGAAAAATTCTTCTTCTGCTGTAAAAATATTAAATGATATGATTCAAGAAGGAGAATCAGTCCTTGGTATATTTGCTATGATAAGTAGGCAATTTAAAACTGTTTTACAAGTAAAGCAATTACAAATTGAAGGGGTACCTATAAATGATATATGTAAAAGATTGAATATTAGACAGTTTGTAGTAAATAAAGCATTAAAACAGAGTCGTAACTTTTCTGATGATACAATTATAGATATGTTGAATTTTATATTAGAAAATGATTTTAAAATAAAAAATGGATTAATAAAAGATACTTTGGCGGTAGAGATTTTAGTAAGTAAGTATTGCCAGAGAAATATTAGTTAAAGTCTTAGTTAAAAAACTAAGACTTTTTTGTACGATAAAAAACCCTTGATAAAATCAAGGGTTAAATTTATAAAAATTAAACTGTTATTATGCGTTCATTGCGTTTAATTTTTGAGCTAATTTAGCAACTTTTCTAGCTGCAGCGTTTTTGTGTATAGTTCCTTTAGATGCTACTTGGTATATTCTTTTTTGAGCATATTGGAATCTAGCTGTAGCTTCTTCAACGTTACCTGCAGTAACAGCTTCATCGAATCTTCTTATAGCAGTTTTTAATTGAGATTTTCTAGCTTTGTTTAAAGCAGTTTTCTTATCGATAACTTTTATTCTCTTTTTAGCTGATTTTATGTTTGCCACGAAAAACACCTCCTTGTAAATATAATTATTCTCATCGTCAACATATTAGATTTTAACAGAAATAAATATAAAAATCAAGAGTTAATATTTATTAGTTAAATATAATTTGATGATTGTGTTTTGTGTAAAACATACTTTATCACAGATGGCAATATTTCACAATGACTTATTTGATTATTCATAAAATTAATAAAAATGATAAATAATGTTTAAAATGCAATTACATGTCAATAATCAATAATATCATTTAATTATATACTGGAGGAAACTATGATAAAAATTAGAACAGATTTAGCTTTAGAAGCTAGAGAGATAATTGAAGAAAGTAATGATAGCAGTGAAATACCTGGTGTTAAAACCGTAAATAAACAACTTAATGATTGCATAGTAACTATAGTTGATGTATTAGATGAACAAGGTTCTCAAATAATGAATAAAGGAATTGGTAGATATGTAACATTGGAAAGTAAATTAATGAAATATGATGACGATGAATCTAGAAATCAAATAATAAATTATTTAGCTGATGAACTTAAAGATATTTTTGGTAAGGAAGAACATAAAAAAACATTAGTAATTGGACTTGGAAATTGGAATATAACATCAGATGCCCTAGGCCCAAGAGCAGTATCAAAAACTCTTGTGACACGTCATATTTTTAAAAATTATAATAAAGATTATGATGATGATTTTACCGAAGTATCAGCTTTAAGTCCAGGAGTTATGGGAATTACAGGTCTAGAAACAAGTGAAACTGTAAAAGCTATAGTAGATACTATTAAGCCTGATAGAGTTGTAGCTATAGATGCATTAGCATCAAGAAAGATGGATAGGGTAAACTCTACCATACAAATATCTACAGCTGGTATTTCACCAGGTGGAGGCGTTGGTAATAAAAGAAAATCGTTAAATAAGGAATACCTAGGAGTAGATGTTGTAGCAATAGGAGTGCCTACTGTTGTAGACGCAGCTACGCTAACTAGTGATGTTCTAGATTTAGCTATAAAAAATTTAATGGAACAATCTAATGAAGGTGAAGCTTTTTATAATATGTTACACAAGCTACAAGAGGAAGAAAAATATCAATTAATTAGAGATTCCCTAGATCCTTATGATAAAAACTTAATCGTTACTCCTAAGGATATAGATGAAACTATAGAAAATTTAGCCATAATTATTAGTGAAGGATTGAATAAATCTCTTCATCCAGGGAGAACTTCGTAAAGAGGAGGAATTCAAATGATAAAAAATAAAATAAAAACTATAAAACTTGGATTTTTAATAGTTTGTATTTTACCTACTTTTTCCTATGCTTTAGATAAAGAAGATATATTAGAATATTTAGTTAAATCATCTTATCCAGAAGTTAAAGTAATAGACGATGAAGATAATAATAAAAATAATAACGATTCAGATAAAAAGTCGGAAAATAATAAGGATGAATTTATAAATGTATATGTTGGAGAGGAAAATGTACCAGAAACAAAAAGTGAAGAATCTAAAGAAGCTAGCAATTTAATTGATTCACAATATAAAAATGATATAAGAATAACAAATGATAAACCACAAATGTTGATTTATCATACTCACAGTAGTGAAACTTACTCTGATTCGTCTAAAAATAACTATCATTCAACAGATATAGAAAACTCTGTTATGTCTGTAGGAAGTGTTTTAACTACAGAGTTGAGTGAAAAAGGTTGGGGCGTGATTCATAGTACTAAATATAATGATTTAGCATATAATGAAGCTTATGCAACGAGTGGAAAAACAGTACAATCTGTTTTATCAAAATATGATTCTGTGAAAATATCAATAGATTTACATAGAGATGGTCAAAGTATAAAAACTACACAAGATAAAAAAGAATTACATGATAAATATACTACTAAAATTAATGGCGAAACAGTATCTAAATTTTTCTTAGTAGTAGGTCAAAGAAATAAAAATGTTGGAGAATTAAAGCGACAAGCAGAAGAAATAACTGCATTAGCCCAAAAGAAATATCCAGGATTGGTTTGTCCTGTAGTAGTTAAACCATATGGTAGATTTAATCAGTATATGGCTGACAATGGCTTACTAATAGAAATAGGTAATAATGCTACAAGTACAAAGGAATCTCAAGGAACTTGTAAGTACTTAGCAGAAATTTTAGATGAATATTATTCTGATATTAAAAAATAAAGATGGTATGTATATAAATGAGTCGATTAGAAAAAATAAAAAATGAAAAAATTTTAAAAAAAAAATATAAATCAGTATGTAGAAAAATATTTATGTTAACAATGATACTTCTTACTGTTAGTAGTATATTTTTGATTGATTATAGAATTAATAAAATCTTAGATAATGATAGTAAAAATAATCTTATGAAGTATTTAAAAATCTATTTTATGTTTATTAATAACATAAGAGTATACAAATTATAAAAATAAATCAAAATAATAAAAATAAGGCTTAAAAAATAAGTCTTATTTTTTTGTCATACAGTATTTATTTACAGAAATGCATATATATTATAAAATAAAGTTTATGATAAAAACTTATTTAAGGAGGAATAAAGGTGGACAAACAAAGTAGAACTAGAAATTTTAGTATAATTGCACATATAGACCATGGTAAGTCTACCTTAGCTGATAGATTAATACAGTACACAGGTTTAGTAAGTGATAGAGAAATGAAAAGTCAGTTATTAGATAATATGGACTTAGAAAGAGAAAGAGGAATTACTATTAAACTACAAAATGTTAGATTAATATATAAAGCTAAGGATGGAAATGAATATTATTTAAATCTTATAGATACTCCAGGTCATGTTGACTTTAATTATGAGGTATCTAGAAGTTTAGCAGCTTGTGAGGGTGCATTACTTGTAGTGGACGCAGCTCAAGGTGTTGAAGCTCAAACTTTAGCTAATGTGTATTTAGCTCTAGATCAGGATTTAGAAATTTTACCTGTTATAAATAAAATAGACCTTCCTAGTGCAAGACCAGATGAGGTTAAGGAAGAAATTGAGGATCTTATAGGACTTGATGCAAGTGAAGCTCCATTAATATCTGCTAAAAGTGGTTTAAATATAGTAGATGTTTTAGAAGATATAGTTGCTAATGTTCCAGCTCCTACAGGAGATAAAGAAAAACCATTAAAAGCCTTAATATTTGACTCATACTATGATGCATATAAAGGTGTTGTAGCTTATGTAAGAGTATTTGAAGGCGAAGTTAAAAAAGGTATGACTATCGAAATGATGAATACTAAGAAAAAATTCGAGGTAACTGAAGTTGGAGTTATGGCTCCAGGAGCTACAGAACTAGATAGTCTATGTGCTGGAGATGTTGGTTATATAGCAGCAAGTATAAAAGACATAAGAAGTTGTCACGTAGGGGACACAATTACTGATGCCTCAAATCCAACAGAAGAACCATTAGAAGGATATAAAAAAGCGACTCCTATGGTTTATTGTGGTATTTATCCAGGTGAAGGTGAAAAATACGAAAACGTAAGAGATTGTTTAGAAAAATTGCAAGTTAATGATGCTGCCCTTGAGTTTGAATCGGAAACTTCAGCAGCTTTAGGATTTGGTTTCAGATGTGGTTTCTTAGGATTATTACATTTAGAAATAATACAAGAAAGACTAGAACGAGAATTTAATCTTAACTTAGTTACAACTGCTCCATCAGTTATATATAGAGTTACTAAAAATGATGGTGAAGTGGTTATGGTTCAAAATCCTGCAAACTTACCAGAAGTTTCAGAAATAAAAATGATAGAAGAACCAATAGTAAAAGCTGATATAATAGCTCCAAAAGACTTTGTTGGTATAGTTATGGAACTTTGCCAAGAAAGACGTGGAACTATGCTTCATATGGAATATATAGATGAGAAAAGAGTAATGCTTCATTATGATTTACCATTAAATGAAGTTGTTTACGATTTCTTTGACGCATTAAAATCAAGAACTAGAGGGTACGGCTCTCTTGATTACGAAATGAAAGGATATGTTCCTTCTAATCTTGTTAAATTAGATATACTAATAAATAAAGAACAAGTTGATGCATTAAGCTTTATAGTACATGAGTCAAAAGCATACTCTAGGGGTAAAGCTATGTGTGAAAAACTTAAAGAAGAAATACCAAGACATCAATTTGCTGTGCCAATACAAGCTGCAGTTGGTAATAAAATAGTTGCTAGAGAAACTATAAGTGCTCTTAGAAAAGACGTACTTGCTAAATGTTATGGTGGAGATATATCTCGTAAGAAAAAACTTCTTGAAAAACAAAAAGAAGGTAAAAAACGTATGAGACAAGTTGGTAATGTAGAAGTTCCACAAAAAGCATTTATGTCAGTTTTAAAACTAGATGACTAAATAAATATGAGAAAAAGGTGATTAATTATTTTTTAATTAATCACCTTTTTTGTCTAAAAAATAGAGTTAAAACATTAAATTTTATATATACACATATTGTGATAAATGTTTCTTTAAATAGATAAAAATTAATAAATTTATTTCTTGAAAATAAATCTAAAATATTATAAAATGAGATAATTATTTAACAGAATTAAGAAGGTTAATGCACGATTATAAAAACTTATTATTTGGAAATTAAAATAAATACTTTTAGTATGTAATAATTTTTGATATAATTGAATCTTGCAGACAATATATGATAAAATCGAACATTTTGTATTTGCATATAAAATAAAATTTTATTTTATATTTATATTACTGCAACTAAATAATAAGACTACGATTAATAGGGAGGGATGAGCCATTATTATTATAGTATTGTGTATAGTCACTCTGCTTGCATTTGGTATAAGAGAGCAACTTGCTCAAAAAAGAAATGTTAAGAAAATACCAATAAGAGTGAATATAAACGGAATAAGAGGAAAGTCAACAGTTACAAGATTAATAACTGGTATATTAACTGAAGCAGGATATAAAACAGTAGGTAAAACTACTGGAACAGAAGCTAGAATGATTTATTGGTTCCAAGATGAAGAAGATCCTATAGTTAGAAAACCACAAGGGGCTAATATAGGAGAACAATTAGAAGTATTACAAAAATCGGTAGATTTAGGAGCAGAAGCTCTAGTATGTGAATGTATGGCAGTAAATCCAGATTACCAAAAGGTATTCCAATTTAGAATGTTAGAAGCAAATATAGTTTTAATCGTTAATGTTTTGGAAGACCATATGGATGTACTAGGGCCTACATTAAATGAAGTAGCTCAAGCATTTGCAGCTACAATACCATATGATGGTCACTTAATTACTATACCAAGCCCTTACTTAGATTACTTCAAAGAAGTTGCTAAGGAAAGAAATACGAAGGTAATAGTAGCAGATAATTCAAAAATAAGTAAAGAATATTTAGACAAATTTGATTATATGATATTCCCAGATAATGCATCTTTAGCATTGGCTGTTGGTGAAGCTTTAGGAATAGATAAAGAGACTTGTATGAGAGGTATGCTTAACGCTCATCCAGATCCAGGAGCGATGAGAGTCACTAAAATAGGTGATGAATCATTAAATTGTCACTTTGTAAATGGATTTGCAGCAAACGACCCACAGTCGACTTTAAATATATGGGAAAAAATAGTTGAAATGGATTATAACTCAGATGACCCTGTAGTTATAATGAACTGTAGACAAGATAGAGTTGATAGAACTGAAATCTTTGTAAAAAATGTATTCCCAAATATAAAAACTCATACACTTGTTGGGATAGGTGAAATAACAGAACCTATAGCTACGGCATTTAAAAACGGTCTTTTACCAAATGTAAAAAATTATATTGATTTAGAAAATGCAACACCTGATGAGATTTTAGATGCTATAGGTCCTCTTATGAAAGATAGAGTAATCTATGGTGTAGGAAATATACATGGTACAGGTGAACCATTTATAGAAAAACTTTTAAGTATGAGTCAAGAAGATCAAAAAGATGATTATAATGAAAATAAAAAAGCTATAATCTAAATATATTAGGAGGCTAGAATGATATCGACAGATTTATATGTTGCAATAATATTAGGTTTAACACTAAGTTTATTATTTGCAGAAAAATTCGGAATAAATCCAGGAGGACTTGTAGTTCCTGGTTATTTAGCGCTTACAATGAAAGACCCTAAAAGCTTAATAGCAATATTCTTATTAAGTTTATTAACATACATTATAGTAGAGTTTGGACTAAATAAATTTGTAATACTATATGGAAGAAGAAGATTCTTAGCTATGCTTATGGTATGTATGGTATTAAAAATATTGTTAGATGTATTCAATGTATCAATGGGAATGTCATTAGGAATACTTAATGGAGTGGGAGTTGTAATTCCTGGTTTAATAGCAAATTGTTATTATAAACAAGGTATAAAACTTACAACTTTAAGCACTGTAGGACTTTCTTTCGTAATTTTTGTTATCTTAAATGTAGCTCAATTAGTTTAAGGAGATGGAAATATGAGTGAAAACTTAACTTTAAAAGAGAAGATCCAAATTTATATAAAAAATAGAAAAGAAATTACACTTTCTAAATTATTAACATTATCATTAATTTTATGCTTTACTTATATGCTTTTGGATATTATATTTTAAAAGGGATAATTTAAAATTTATCGCTAGTCAAAATTAATATCAAAAAGGAGAGAAGAGATTGAAAAAGTCAATATTCAAACCGATTATATCTGTATTTTTGGCAGTTGTATTAGGTTTAAGCTTAGTTTTTTATGATGACATTCAGTCTATGTTTACTGTAAGTGTAAATAAGGCATTAAAAAGAAATGGTTTAGAAGGCTATGGAGTAAGTTCATCAAATCCTTTAGCTGTTAAAGTTGGAATGGAAGTATTAGAAAATGGCGGAAATGCTGCAGACGCTGCAGTTGCTATATCGTACGTTTTAGGTGTTGTAGAACCTTATGGATCAGGTATTGGTGGAGGAGGAGCTATGCTTATTTATTCACCAAAAGATGATAAATTTGATTTTGTTAATTATAGAGAAACAGCGCCTATAAGTTCTGAAACACAAGTTAGTGGCATTGGTGTGCCAGGGTTTGTTAAAGGTATGGAAGATGTAAATAAAACTTATGGAACTAAATCTATGAGTGAGTTACTGCAACCGGCAATAAATTATGCAGAAAATGGATTTGAAATGGATACAAATCTATATAATAGATTAAATGTATTCAAAGGATATTCGGATATGAATAGTTTAACTACTTTTTATGATGAGAACGGAGAGCCAAAAAGTGAGGGGACTAATATAGTTCAAACAGAATTGGCACAAACTCTAAAGACTATTCAAAAAGATGGGGCAGAAGCTTTTTATAATGGTACTCTTTCACAAGCTTTAACTTTACAAACGATATTGACAGCACAAGATTTATCTACTTATAAGACAGAAGTTTTGAAACCTGTAAAAGGTGAATTTAATGGATATGAAGTTATATCAGCGCCAGCTCCTTTTAGTGGAACTACATTAATACAAATATTAAAAATGGCAGAGTATGCAAACGTTGAGAAATATGAAAATAATGAAGTAGATTATTTAGAAAAAATGTCTCAAATCGTAAATATTGCATATACAAATAGGATGGCACATATTGCAGATCCAAATTTTGAAAAAGTTAATTCTCAGAAATATGTGACAGACAAATATGTGCAAAGATTATATGAAAGAAAATACACTGAAGATATAACAGAAGATGAAAGTGAAGATACGACAGCTTTTGTTGTAACGGATAAAGATGGTATGGTGGTTTCTTGTACAAATACCTTAGGAGATTTCTTTGGTTCACAAGTTACTGTAGGTGGATTTTTCTTAAATGATTCAGTAGGTCATTTTAATGAAAATTCTAATTCTATAAATGCATATGAACCAGGGAAAAGATCTAGAACTTTTATAGCGCCAACAATAATAAAAAAAGGTGACGATTTTATTATGGGGATAGCTTCTCCTGGAGGAAATGTTATACCACAGGCAATCTCTGAAGTGTTACTAGATAATCTTAAATTTGGCAAGAATATATCAGATTCAATTGAAACACCAAGAACAGTGTTTAGAAATAATACAGAGATACTAACAGAAAGAGAACTTTCTGATAGTGTAATTAATAAAATAACTTCTGATGGATATTCAATAAGTTATTATGATTCTAATATTTTCTATGGTTCTATTCAAACTATAATAAAAGATAAAGCTAAAGGTATAACTGGCGGCGCAGATTATAGAAGACGTGGAGAATATAAAGTTAAATATTAATTAAATTTAATTAAAAACCTCATTTATTTATATAAATGAGGTTTTTTAATATGTATTTTAAGGGTAAAATATAAATTAGTTGGAAAAGAAAATAAGAGGTGAATAACTATGTTAGGTTTATACATACATATACCGTTTTGTGTAACAAAATGCAAATATTGTGATTTTAATTCGTTTAAAATAGATTTAAATGAAAAAATAAAATATTTAAATTATTTAGGCGAAGAAATGAAATTGTACAAGGAAGAAATAAAAAATAGAGAGATTGACAGTGTTTTTGTAGGCGGTGGAACGCCGAGTATTTTAAATGAAAACGAAATAAATATTTTATTTGAAAAAATAAAAGAAAATTTTAATATAAAATCTAATGCAGAAATTACTATGGAATGTAATCCAGGAACTTTAACTTTAAATAAACTTAAAGCTATGAAAAAATCTGGTGTGAATAGGCTTAGTATTGGTCTTCAAGCAGTTCAAAATCATCATTTAAAATATATAGGAAGAATACATACTTTTGAGGAGTTTGAGAAAAACTATCATGATGCAAAACAAATGGGATTTGATAATATAAATATAGATTTAATGTATGCTCTGCCAAATCAAAGTAGGGAAGATTGGATGGAAAGTTTAGAAAAAGTAGTGAAATTAAATCCAACTCATATTTCTGCATACTCATTAATATTAGAAGAAAATACAGAATTATTTAAAATGTATGAAAGAGATGAATTTAATTTGCTAGATGAAAATACTGATATTGAAATGTATGAATATACAATAAATTATTTAAAATCTCATGGATATAATCAATATGAAATATCTAATTATGCAAAAGATAATTTTGAGTGCAAACATAATGTTTTATACTGGAAATGTGAAGAGTATGTGGGGATTGGTGCATCAGCTTCAGGATATTTTAATGGAATAAGATATAATAATATATGTGAATTAGATAATTATGAAAAAATGATTTTAGAAGGTGAAAAACCTATAGAGTGGGAAGAAAAACTAAGTATTAAAGATGAAATAGAGGAAAGTATATTCTTAGGATTGAGAATGAATGAAGGAATACAAATTAGTGATTTTAAGGAAAAATATAATTTTGACTTTGAAAAAGAATATAAAAATGAAATAGAAAAATTAAGTAAAATGGAACTGATAGAAATAGATAATAATCTAATGAAATTAACTCAAAAAGGCAGAGAGATATCTAACAGTGTTTTTGTAGAATTTATAAAATAAGAAAACAAATTGTTTTAAAAGTGTTGACTTTTATAAAAAAACATGTTATATAATATATATAATCTTTTTAGCACTCGGATGAAATGAGTGCTAACAGCAAAGGAGGTATTTTTAAAATGGAATTAAATGAAAGAAAAATGAAAATCCTCAAAGCAATAGTTAAAGATTATATAGAAACAGCTGAAGCTGTAGGGTCTAGAACAATATCAAAAAAATATAACCTTGGAGTTAGTGCAGCAACTATCAGAAATGAAATGGCTGATTTAGAAGAGTTAGGTTATTTAGTTCAACCTTATACATCTGCAGGAAGAGTTCCTACGGAAAAGGGATACAAATTATATGTAAATTCCTTGATGAATACTACGGAACTTAGTGACTATGATAAAGAAATAATTCAAAAATGTGTAGATAGCAATATGAGTCACATACAAGACTTGATACATGAAACTTCAAAAATGCTATCTCAGCTAACTAATTATACAACAATTGCTATGACAAAACATTTGTCTAAAATAAGTGAAATTAAATATATTCAATTAGTTAGAATGCATGAAAGTGAAATTTTATTAATAGTGGTTACAGATGATGGAGATATTAAAAAGACAAGCTTAAATGCAAAAATTGATTTAGATCAAGCTAAGTTGAATTTGATTTCTGATAACTTAACTAAAAAGCTTTCAGGTAAGACGATTACTGAAATAGATGATAGATTAATTGCATATATAAAATATGAAATAGGAGAATACTCCTCTATTATAGACCAATTATTGAATTTGTTAAATTCAAATCCAACAGAAGAAGATCTGTCTATGACGTTGAATGGAGCTACTAATATATTTAATTATCCTGAATTTAATGATGTACTAAAAGCTAGGTCATTTTTAGACATGTTAGGTACTAAGGAAACTATAGCCAAAATAGTTAAATCAAAAGGAATTTTAAAAGATAATGCTACAATTATTATTGGTAGTGATAATGATTGTGAACAAGCTCAAGAATGTAGTGTGGTTACAGCAACTTATAAAGTAGATAAAGATTTAATAGGACGTATAAGTTTTATAGGACCAACAAGAATGGATTATTCTAGAATATATTCAATTATTAATTATATGAATATATTATTAAATAATAAATCAAATAAATTTTAGCTGAGGGGTGTAAATCTTGGAAAATAATATAAATCAAGATGAGATGAAACAAGAAAGTAACACTTCTTCTAGTGAAGAGGAATTAGTACAAAATTCTTCAAATGATGTAGAAATAGAAAATTCATCAGAAGAAAATGTAACTGATATAAATTCAAAATTAGAAGAAAAGAAGATAAATGATAAAATGGAAGAGTTACAAAAACAAATAGACGAAAAAGATGACAAGTATAAAAGACTTCAAGCTGAATATTCAAATTATATGAGAAGAACTCAGCAAGAAAAAGAAACTATAGGATTATTTGCCAATGAAAAAATAATTAATGAATTATTACCGGTTTTAGATTCTATGGAAAGAGCTATAGATGCTTGTACAGATAAAGAAGATGATATGTACAAAGGTATAGAACTTGTACATAAACAGTTAATAGGCTGTTTACAAAAATTTGGTGTGGAAGAAATACAAGCACTAGATGAAGAATTTAATCCTCATTTACATTTAGCAGTAATGCAAGAAAATGTAGAAGATGTAGAACCAAACAAAGTAATTATGGTTATGCAAAAAGGATATAAATTAAAAACTAAAGTTTTAAGACCTGCAATGGTTAAAGTTTCTTGTTAATAAAACAAAAAAATAAATTAAAGATAGATGAAAAGTTAAGGAGGAAATAGATTATGTCAAAAGTAATAGGAATAGATTTAGGTACAACAAACTCATGTGTTGCTGTATTAGAAAATGGGGAACCACAAATAATAGCAAATAGCGAAGGTATGAGAACTACTCCTTCAGTAGTTGCATTTACAAAAGGTGGAGAAAGAATAGTAGGGGAACCTGCAAAAAGACAAGCAGTTACAAATGCTGACAATACTGTAATATCTATAAAAACTCATATGGGTACAGATTACAAAGTTAGTGCAGAAGGTAAAGAATATACTCCACAAGAAATATCAGCTATAATACTTCAAAAATTAAAAGCTGATGCTGAAAGTTATTTAGGACAACCAGTTAAAGAAGCTGTTATAACAGTTCCAGCTTACTTTACTGATGCTCAAAGACAAGCTACTAAAGATGCTGGTAGAATAGCTGGTTTAGATGTTAAAAGAATAATAAATGAACCAACTGCTGCAGCACTTGCTTATGGTATGGATAAATTAGACCAAGATAAAAAAATATTAGTATTCGACTTAGGTGGAGGTACTTTCGACGTATCTATACTTGAAATAGGAGATGGTACTTTCGAAGTTTTAGCTACTGCTGGTAACAACAGATTAGGTGGGGATGACTTCGATAAAGTTATAATAGATTACTTAGCTGAAGAATTCAAAAAAGCTGAAGGTGTTGATTTAAGAGAAGACAACATGGCTCTTCAAAGATTAAAAGAAGCTGCTGAAAAAGCTAAAAAAGAATTATCTTCAACTATGAGCTCAAACATAAACTTACCATTCATAACTGCTACTGCAAGCGGACCAAAACATATGAATATAGATTTATCAAGAGCGAAATTTGATGAATTAACTCATCACTTAGTAGAAAAAACTATGGAACCAACTAAGAGAGCTTTAGCAGATGCTGGACTTTCTGTATCAGAAATAGATGATGTATTATTAGTTGGTGGATCTACAAGAATACCAGCTGTTCAAGAAGCTGTTAAAAAATTCATAGGAAAAGAACCTCACAAAGGTATAAACCCAGATGAATGTGTTGCTGCTGGTGCTGCTATACAAGCTGGTGTATTAACTGGTGAAGTTAACGACTTATTATTATTAGATGTTACTCCATTATCTTTAGGTATAGAAACTATGGGTAACGTAATGACTAAAATAATAGAAAGAAATACTACTATACCAACTAAAAAATCTCAAGTATTCTCAACTGCTGCAGATAATCAAACTGCTGTTGATATACACGTATTACAAGGTGAAAGATCAATGGCTTATGACAATACTACATTAGGTAGATTCCAATTATCTGAAATACCACCAGCTCCAAGAGGAATACCTCAAATAGAAGTTACTTTCGATATAGATGCTAATGGTATAGTTCA
>JABLTO010171375.1_pt1 | contig 18972 bp, 13 predicted proteins | sample 7160091 | NCBI WGS metagenome assembly JABLTO01 (sample SAMN14651225, study PRJNA627086) | human gut metagenome | isolation source: feces | host: Homo sapiens
ATGCGCGATATTCGGCAATTCGTTTCGGAGCTGACGCGGAGTACAAAGCGCGTTGAGCAGGCAGAGCGCCTGTTTCCGCCGCTGCGCGAAAAAATCGGGACCTGCCCCAAGTGCGGAGCCGCCATTACCGAACGCGCCAAGGGGTTCATGTGCGAAAACCGCACCTGCGATTTTGCGCTCTGGAAAAATGGCGGAGTGCTGGCCAATGCGCAAAAGCCCCTGACTTCGGGGGAGGTCAGGACGTTGCTTGAAAAAGGCGAGGTCAGCAAAACGGGCCTTCGCTCGGCCAAGACCCATACCCTCTACAACGCCACGCTGCATCTTGACTACACCCAAGGGGGCAAGCCAATCCTTCGCCCCACGTTTGACTGAAGAAAGGAGCGGGATCATGAAAAAATTCCTGCTTGTGCTGCTTGCCATGATGCTGCCGCTTTGTGTTGCGCTGGCCGAAGACGCCGAAACCCGGGTGGATACCTCCAATGTACCCGAGCTTCCCGGCGGGACGCTCACGGCGTCCCTCGTCTCCTTTACCTCCAATCACACCTATCCCGTGTATGCCGCGCCGGACAGCAAGAGCCTTCGCGGCGCAAAGAGACGGGCGCGTGTGAGCACCAATGGCTGGATACAGGTGTTTGGTAGCGAAGGCGACTGGATTCTGGTTCAATACGACATCACCGATACGCACAACCGCATCGGATACATCGAAAAGGACGCCCTGCCGGACGGCACGGTGGTGCCCGAACTGAATTTGACGAGGATGCCCGCGGTCGTGCATTACGACGTGGAGGTGACGGATGACCCGCTGGTCAGCCGAGATGCGCTGGCCAGGCTGACGGAAAACACCAAGGTGGTTTGCCTGGGTACCCTGGGCGAATGGACGTACATCGAGGCGGAAGAAGACGGCGTGCGCCTGCGCGGCTTTGTGCCCACCGTATGCCTCTATGCTACGGTGACGGACCTCAGCGAAGCGCGCAGGGCCATGACCGGCAGTTGGCGGCTGTACTCGGGGAGCTCCATCAACGCAAGCCGCATCACGTTCAATGAAGATGGAACGATGAGTGGCAAGTCCCAGCTGGAGAGCGGACGCGAGGTGGAATGGTCGGGCACCTGGTCCATCGACTTTTACGATACCCGGCGCGGCCGCTACTGGAATGAGGCGGAGTTTGAGCTGACGCTGGCACGCGGCACAGCGGTGGAGCAGTATGGCCTGCGCATTTGCCGCCAGGCGCTGGAAGACGACGCCTATATCCTGGTGATCTCCGACGGGACCAGAACCAGCGATATGGTGGTCTGCGAATAAGGTCCATCCCCCAACGAACTGGAGAGGTGAAGCGAATGTACATGGAACAATCCCTGGAATCCTTTGAAAATTGGCGTGATAGCCAGGTTGACCGCCCGGAACCGGACACAGAAGCGCCGAATGAGGCGAGGCCCGCAGAAGGCGGACACGACACGAAGCATCCGGTGGTCTTTGGGCCCATTGATGCGGAGAAAACGGACTGGTTGTATTCCGGGCGCAAAGCAGCGGATGCCGGACGCGGATGCATTGGGCATCTGCGGGGTGACTTCGGTAGCACCGGCAACGAGTTTTATACGAGCTGGTTTGACCACATGCCACAGCTGAACCGTGCCGCGTTCAGGGCAGAACTGCAATCTGTTGTGGAGGACCTGCGCAATGCGGGAGGCTTGTTGTCGAACCTGGCCGGCATGCGCAGCCAATGCCGAAGCGGGCGGGTGTGCGATGACAGCTATGGCTTTTATGCTGAAACGCCGAATTATGAATACTGCCTCCGCTGCACACCACGGCGTGGCGAGTACAACTTCTACCTTTACTGCTACGACAAGCAGGCACAGCGGGAGCATAGGGAACACAGGGAACAGAGCGAACCTGCTTCCCCTGCGCCAATCCGCAAACACAAGAAACAGGAAATGGAGCGATGAATGGATGTATTTAAATGAACTGATGAACGCCCGTCAGATGAACCGGACCGAACTGAGCGCGCGCAGCCGCGTGCCTGAATCCACGCTGCGCGACATTTTGAGCGGTAAAACCCAGCTGGATCACTGTGAAGCCGCGACCCTGTACGACCTTGCGGGTGCGCTGCAGGTCAGCATTGAGGATATCCTGGAAAATTACTGGGAGGAGATGAACGCTCCCGAGGCCAGCCGCCCCGTCGTACAGGATGAGGGTTCCCTGGCTTCTTTTTATATGCTGATGGAAACCTTTCTGGAACAGCTGCACGCAATGGGGGAGCGGGCCTTTGTTCAAGGGGTTTACAGCAGCGATTGGATCAGGCGTTTCTTTAACGGCAGACAGTACCGGTGTGCGCTGTTCCTGCTGGGGCTGGTGGATTTCCTGTGCAGGAAGAACCAGATTCGCAAAGATGTCCGGTATGAGGAATACCGCAAAGTGCGCCTGGACAAGCCGGTATATGCTCTGCACACGCTCGAAAAGACCGAATGCAGCGGACTGAATGTCCTGGATGACGCGCAGAACCAGGCCATTCCCGAGCTGGCACACTTTGGCATCTATATGACTCAGGATGACATCGGCCGCCCGGCGTGATGTGTTGAGCCCCGGCGCAGCCCAAACCGGCTGCGCCGGGAGAATTGAGGCGTTGATGACAAACAAACAGATTCTTGAGAGCATCAGAGCCCTTGCACAGGGAGAATGCATTCACCACGACGGCGAATCCTGCCGCGTAACCAGACGGCCTTGCCATGTCGTCCATCCCCACAGCGATTCCCTTCGGGAAGCGATTGGCTGCGATTTTTTCCTGCGGTACATGCTGCCCGCCGGCTGGAATATGCAGGACCTCATCGCTTATGCGCGGTGGTACGGCATGGAGGAAGCACAACCGGAAACGGACGGAGGAACAGATGAGCACGTTTACCCCGGAAGAACTGACCCTGATCTGTCTGTATGATCCCGGCACCCGTCTGGGGGCCGTGGAAGAGCTGCGGAACATGATGCAGTATCTGATGGTTGACGAGACAGAGCTCAAAGGGCTGACCCTGCGGGTCATTGCAAAGCTGGAAGCGATGAGCGACGCGGGGTACAAGCGTCTATCGGCGGAAATCATCCCCGATTTTTCCCCAATCATCAGCGGATAGGAGGCAATCTCATGGCCACAAAGGCACAGGTTTACGCGAAGCTGGCTGAGGATACCGCCCGAAAAATCACAGCCAGTTATCTGGATTGGGCCGCATTCCTGAACACCTCATCCAGATTGTACAAATACCCTTACAACGATCAGCTGCTGATCTATGCCCAGCGCCCGGATGCGACGGCCTGTGCCGAATACGACCTCTGGAACAGCGCCATGCGCAGATATGTCCGACGCGGCGCAAAGGGCATTGCCCTGCTGTCTCCGGGAGCCAATGGCATGTCCGTGCGGTATGTCTTTGACGTGTCCGACACGGGTGCGCGCCAGGATTCCCGGAGCGTGGAACCCTGGCAGCTCTCCGGGCAAGTGGAACCGTCCGTCAGGCAGATGCTTGAAGAGGTTTTTTATGCGGACGCCGCCATGGGCCTCGCCGCGCAGTTGGAGCAGATTGCCAGTCAGCAGGCGCTCTCCTACTGGCGCGATCACCGGCGGGACATCATCGACAGCGTTGACGGTTCCTTCCTTTCGGAGTACGATGAATTCAACATCGGAGCGTCGTTTCGCAAGGCTGCCACGGCCAGCATCTCCTACAGCCTGCAGACGCGATGCGGTCTGGAACCGGAACTGCTTCGGGAGGACTTCACCGAGGTGTATGACTGGAATACCCCTGCGACCGTCACGGAGCTTGGCCAGGCTGTCAGCATGATCACGGGCCAGGTGCTGCGCCAGATTGAGAGAACCATTCGACAGACAGAGAGGAGCATGGAACATGAGCGAACTGATGTACAAGCAGAGCGGGGACTATCTTCTGCCCGACCTGGGCCTGACCGAAGCGGAACAGCAGCCCCTGGGCAAGTACAGCCTGCTCAGACAGCGCTACCTGGAGCAGAACCGGCCGGGCCTGTACATGCGGCTGATGCTGAGCGGCAGGCTGATGGAGCACCTGCAGGAGACGGAACGGACGGCGCAGAACCGTCTTTACAGCCTGATGGACCTGCTGTCCAGGCAAGCGGGCCTTACAGAAGCGTTGAAAGCGGAGAACCCGATGGATTGGGTCAGGCAGATGAACGGCCTGAAAGCGCAGGCCGAGGAGATGATCCTCTCGGAGCTGATTTACGCCTGACGGATCATGCGCCGGCTGTGGAACAGCTGAGCTTCCTGATCCCCTCCGAAACAGCGCAAATCCAGTGGCTGGACACGACAGAAGCGGAGAGCATCCCCAGGATGCCCTTCGCTTCTTTGGTTTCTCAGAAGGTGATTGACGAATTCCTGCGGTCAGGTGGCAACACGGATGACCTCCGGCTGCGCATTGGCGTGGATTTTATGAAGCAGTTGCCGCTGGACATCCTTGCAGCGCACTTTGCGCAGGACTACCAGGGCGGAAACGGCCTTGTGATAGACGGAAAGTCCTACAGCGCATGGTACGATGCATCCGGCATCCGCATCGCACCGGGTAGGTCGGCCCGTTATGTGAACAGCGCGCAGATCGTTTCCTGGAGGGATGCGGCCCGGCGGGTAGGTGAGCTGATGGATGCCGGCCAGTTTCTGAGCATGATGGAGCTGGCGAATTGTCCCATCCATGAGCGCACGGAGCTGGCGCAGCGTCTGGTGTACCTGTACAGAGATCTCGCGCAGGAGGCTGACGGCTTCTTCTCTTCCCTGAAGGCGATCCACAGCGGCAGTTTCCCGGAGGCTGTAAGCCGGCTGGCCGGTCAGCTGGCAGAACCCCGGTTCTTATCTGCGCTCACCGAAGAGGTGGAACAGTTTTCTGCCGCCTATGCCCATAACCGTGCGCTTCTGCGCTATCATTATCACCGCCCGGAGCAGATTGCAGAGGCGCTTCGCGAACTGACTCTTCCACGGAGGGAATACAATTCTCTGCTCACCCAGGTGGCCCAGCCAGCAGCCTTTATTACGGATGACGAACTGGATGCCGCGTTGGCCAGCGGCGGGCTTACTGTAGGAAGCAAGCTGCGCATCCATGCGTTCTTCACACAGACGCACACATCCAGAGAGCAGGCGGATTTTCTCAAGAGAGAATATGGCACCGGCGGCCGCTCCCACGCGGTTTCGGGCGCTTCCCACAGCGAAGAATCCTTTGATGGCAAGGGCATCCGCTGGCGGAAACAAAACTGTGAAGAGATTCGCCTTTCCTGGGCCCAAGTCGCTTCCCGCCTTGCGGAAATCATTCGGTTGGAGCGTGACCTGACCCCGGAGGAGAAAGAGCACTTGACACAGCGGGAACAGGCGCAGCAGTTGGCCGATCAACCGGAACCCCCGGAGCCTGAGCAGCCGTCCCAGGAAGAGCCCGGTGGTAGCGAATACGAGAACGCACAGGACGAGGAAGAACCCATCGACACCGAAGCCTTGCGCAACCGTCTGGCAGAGGCGGGAATTGTGAATGGGGAGGTTGTGGACGAGGACGCGCTGAATGCCAGCCCTTTCATTCAGGAAGTGCAGGCGCTTGCCAGCCAGATACAGGCACTGGAAGACGCAGCGCTGCACGATGAAAGCGTAACCGCGCCCGATGACAGACAAAGCGTAGATCAGGCGCTTGCCGGTCGGATGCAGGCGCTGGAAGACGCAGCGCCGCCCGATGAAAGCGTAGCCGCGCCGGATGACAGACAAAGCGTGGATCAGGCGCTTCCCTGCAAGGTGGGCGATACCGTCTATCTGGAGGATACGCCCTTTGTCATCACCCAAATCGGGCTTTTCAATGTCCAATTGCAGGACCCCTCGCTGCGCTATCCGATCCTGCGTTCGGAGAGCCGGGAAAATTTTTTTCGGCTGCTGGCCCTCGATGAGCGCAATGCCGCCTATTTTCCCGAAAGCGAAAATACGGCGCATGAAGGTTCTCCACAGCCTTATCCACAGGGTTTTCCACAGAATTTCGCCGAATCTGTGGATAAATCCGTTGCCCCTTTTGTTCCGGCGAACTTCCGCATTTCGGACGATCACCTGGGCGAAGGCGGCGCAAAGGTCAAATTTCAGAGAAATATGGAGGCCATTCATCTGCTGCACCGGCTGGAAGCCGGGCAGCGCATGGCCACGCCACAGGAACAGAGCATACTCTCCCGGTATGTGGGCTGGGGCGGTCTGGCGGATGCCTTTGATCCGGAGAAGACCGCATGGGCCAGGGAATACCGGGAACTCTCCGCTGCGCTGACGCCGCAGGAATACGAAGCGGCGCGCGCCTCGACGCTCAACGCGCACTATACCAGCCCCGTGGTCATCCGGGCCATGTACGATGCTGTTGCGCAGATGGGATTCACCGGCGGCAACATCCTGGAACCCTCCATGGGCGTAGGGAATTTCTTCGGCCTGTTGCCGGAGTCCATGCAGGACAGCCGCCTGTACGGTGTGGAGCTGGACAGCATCACAGGGCGTATCGCGCGGCAGCTTTACCCCAAAGCCGACATCACCGTTGCGGGCTTTGAGACGACGGACAGACGGGACTTCTTCGACCTTGCCATCGGCAACGTGCCCTTCGGCAATTACAAGGTCAACGACCGGGCTTACAACAAGCTCGGTTTTTCCATTCATAACTACTTTTTCGCCAAAACGCTGGATCAGGTGCGCCCCGGCGGCGTGATCGCCTTTGTGACTTCCCGCTATACGATGGATCAGCAGTCCCCGGAGGTGCGTCAATACATCGCACAGCGCGCCGAACTGCTGGGCGCGATCCGGCTGCCGAACAACGCCTTTCGTGCCAACGCGGGCACGGAAGTCGTCTCGGACATCCTGTTTCTGCAAAGGCGGGACCGCCCCATCGACATCGAACCGGATTGGGTGCATGTCGGGGAGAATACGGACGGCTTTACGATGAACAGCTACTTTATCGAGCACCCGGAGATGGTTTTGGGCGTCCTGGCCAGAGAAAACACGCAGTACGGCAGGGAGAGCTTTACGGTCTTGCCGGCAGAAGGCGCAGACCTTGCCGATCAGCTGCATGAGGCGATCGGGCATATCCATGGCGTCTATCGTGAAGCGTCCCTCCCGGATTTGGGCGAGGGGGAAGCCCTGGATGCTTCCATTCCCGCCGATCCCACGGTCCGCAATTTCTCGTATACCGTTGTGGATGGGTTTGTCTACTACCGCGAAAACAGCCGCATGGTGAAACCCCGCCTCAACCAGACGGCGCAGGAGCGCGTCAAGGGGCTGATTGCCCTGCGCGATCAGGTGCACCGCCTGATTGACGCGCAGCTGGATGAGCGGGGCGATGAGGAGATTGCGCAGCTTCAACGCGAACTGAACACCCTGTATGATGGCTTTTCTGCGCGCTTTGGGTTGATCAATGACCGGGCAAACCGCCTCGCGTTTGCGGAGGATTCCTCCTACTATCTACTCTGCTCGTTGGAAATTCTCGATGACGAGCACCGGCTCTTGCGCAAAGCGGATATGTTCACCAGACGGACCATCAAGCAGCAGCACCGCGTCGATCACGTGGACACCGCATCCGATGCGCTGGCCGTATCCATTGGCGAACGGGCCAGGGTGGATCTGGGCTTCATGGCCGGGCTGACCGGAAAGAGCGAGGAGGAGATCGTTCAGGAACTGCGCGGCGTCATCTTCCGAATCCCCGGCACGGAGCAACACGTCACGGCAGACGAGTACCTCTCCGGCAATGTGCGCCAGAAGCTGCGGGATGCCAGGGCTGCCGCGCAGGCAGACGCCGCGTTTCAGGTCAATGTCTCGGCGCTGGAAGCGGCGCAGCCCAAAGATCTGGAAGCCTCCGACATCGACGTGCGTCTGGGCGCGACGTGGATTTCGCAGGAGTACGTCCAGGACTTCATGTATGAATTGCTGGAAACGCCGTACTACCAGCGCCGCGCCATCGAGGCACACTTTTCGGCGCATACGGCGGAGTGGCGGATCAACGGCAAGAATGTCGTATCGCGCACCAACGTCGCGGCATACACCACCTACGGCACGGACCGGGCAAACGCCTACAAGATTCTGGAGGATACGCTGAACCTGCGGGATGTGCGCATTTACGATACCATCCAGGACGCAGACGGGCGGGAACAGCGGGTGCTCAATCAGAAGGCGACCACCCTTGCCCAGCAAAAGCAGCAGGCCATCAAGGACGCCTTTCGGGAATGGATTTGGAAAGATCCCGACCGCCGTCAGGCGTTGGTGGCACAGTACAACGAGCTGTTCAATTCGATTCGGCCCCGCGAGTACGACGGAAGGCATATCGTCTTTTCGGGCATGAACCCGGAGATCTCGCTGCGCGAACACCAGAGAAACGCCGTCGCGCATATCCTCTATGGCGGAAATACGCTGCTGGCCCATCAGGTGGGGGCAGGAAAGACGTTTGAGATGGTCGCCGCGGCCATGGAAAGCAAGCGCCTGGGGCTGTGCCAGAAGAGCATGTTTGTCGTGCCCAACCACCTGACGGAGCAATGGGCCTCCGAGTTCCTTCGGCTGTATCCATCCGCGCGCATTCTGGTCACGACCAAAAAAGACTTTGAGACGAGCAACCGAAAGAAGTTTTGCGCGCGCATTGCCACGGGAGATTACGACGCCGTCATCATCGGGCACAGTCAGTTCGAGAAGATCCCCGTATCCCATGAGCGTCAGGAACGGCTATTGCAGGAAGAAATCGACGAGATCATGGAAGGCATTGAAGAACTGAAAAGAGAAAACGGCGAGCGCTTCTCGATCAAGCAACTCGAAAAATCAAAGCGACAGCTGGAGACCAGACTTGAGAAGCTCCGTGCCGAAGATCGAAAGGACGATGTGGTGACCTTCGAGCAACTGGGTGTGGACTGCCTATTCGTCGATGAAGCGCACGCCTACAAGAACCTTTTTCTGTACACGAAGATGCGCAACGTGGCCGGGATTTCCACTTCCGAAGCGCAGAAATCCAGCGACATGTACCTGAAATGCCGCTACATGGACGAGCTGACCGGCGGCCGCGGCATCATCTTTGCTACGGGCACACCGGTCAGCAACTCTATGACCGAGCTGTACACCATGCAGCGGTACCTGCAATACGGAGCCTTGCAGCGCAGCGGCATGACGCATTTTGACTGCTGGGCATCGACGTTCGGAGAGACAACGACGGCCATTGAGCTGGCCCCGGAGGGCACCGGTTATCGGGCGCGCACCCGGTTTGCCAAGTTTTTCAACCTGCCGGAGCTCATGAATGTCTTTCGCCAGGTCGCGGACATCAAGACCGCGGATCAGCTTCATCTGCCGACGCCGCAGGTGCATTATGAGACGGTGGTCGTCAAGCCCACCGCGCAGCAGCAGGAAATGGTGCAGGCCCTTTCTGAGCGGGCCGCAGCCGTCCATGGGAAGATGGTCGATCCTACGGTCGATAACATGCTCAAGATTACGTCGGATGGACGCAAGCTGGGCCTCGATCAGCGGCTGATCAATCCGCTGTTGCCGGATGATCCGGCCAGCAAGGTCAATGCCTGCGTAGGCAACATCGTTCGCATCTGGGAATCCGGGCAAGAGAGCAGGCTGACGCAGCTCGTGTTCTGCGATATTTCCACCCCGAAAGGCGCGGGCCTGAATCCTTCACCGTCATCCAAAGACCTTACCGATGGATTGCAGCCGGAGAACGACTTCAATGTCTATGATGACATTCGCCAGAAACTCGTAGAACGCGGTATCCCAGCGGAACAGATCGCCTTTATCCATGAAGCCAACACGGAGGTCAAGAAGAAGGAACTGTTTGCCCGGGTGCGCTCCGGTCAGGTGCGCGTGCTGATGGGCAGCACGGCCAAGATGGGCGCGGGCACCAACGTGCGTGCGACTCGTTCGTAACTGAAAAGGTTACGCGCAAGTCCAATACTACAAGATTGAAAAAAGCTTGAATATTGGCTTGAAGAACTGATATTCCGACAGGTGGAATGACGGGGTAACGCCCTGAAACGCCTGCCTTGATACTGCGGTGTGCGGCAGGATTTGCAGAAATCGAACCGTACAGAGCCCGCTGAAGTCGGCGGAAGTTTGCCCAAACAGGCGTGCAAGCGTGCTGTGGAAAGCGCCCCAGCGGTGGGGTGTGCAGATGATACGCCGGAGGTCGATATAATCCCTATGGTGAGAATGTCATAATGACTGACGAAAGCCCGAATGTACGGGTCTATAGCGTGATATGGCAGAAATGTCATAGTCGCAAGTATGCGGCGTGCGTGAGGTTGAGTAAAAATGTACGTTATGAAAAACCTTGAAGCGTTACAGGCGCTTCCAGGCGCACAGGCTTATAGGGCAGCCTAAGGGGACTAGGTACAGATAGGAATATCGGAACGAGGAAAGGTCGGAACGCTGAGTGTCTGCACACGATGAAGCGGTAGTCATGAAAATTCTGTAAATGAAACAAGTGACTTTTATCCTGACTGAAAGCGGCGGCATGACCGATGAAGCCCCTGTAATGGGAGGCTGAGGAATAGCCGCCAGTCATTTACAAAGAATCATCTGAAAAGCAATTTACCAAAGGTTCGAGTAAGACTAAGAAAGGCGAATGCCAACTTTGGCAGGCAACAAAAAGCTGCTCAAACGTCAAAAGCTTCGGAACAATGAATACTATGACATGCAGTCGGTATTCGACAAGCTGTACGAAGGTAGTCTTGCTGGCCGTGAATTCAGAAATCTGTTGGACATCGTTACAACAGAAGAAAATATCAAGTTAGCATATAGGAATCTGAAAAGGAACGCTGGCAGCAAAACGCCGGGTACGGATGGAAAAACCATTCGGGATCTGGCAAATCTGCCTGAGTCTGTATTGATTCAGACCATAAAGCAGAAATTTGTCTGGTATCAGCCACAGGCAGTCAGGCGAGTGGAGATTCCCAAGGGAAACGGAAAGACCCGGCCATTGGGCATCCCGACCATACTGGACAGGCTGATTCAACAATGTGTTCTGCAGGTCATGGAGCCAATTTGTGAAGCAAAGTTTTGTGATACAAGCAATGGCTTTCGCCCGAACCGTGGCGTTGAAAACGCCTTGGCACAGGCAGAGAAGCTTATGCAGAAAAGCCATCTTCATATTGTCATTGACATCGACATAAAGAGCTTCTTTGATAACGTGCATCACGGGAAGCTGCTGCGTCAGATATGGGCAATGGGAATACATGATAAGAAGCTGCTCAGTATCATATCGGCGATGCTTAAGGCAGAAGTTGCGGGAATCGGTTTCCCCGAAAAAGGTACGCCGCAAGGCGGGATATTGTCTCCGCTTCTGTCAAACATTGTGCTGAACGAATTGGACTGGTGGATTACAAGCCAGTGGGTTGGTATGCCGACCCGCCATCAGTACAGCGGGAGAATCCACAAGACAGGAGCAAAGGATCAATCGAAGAAATACCGTGAGCTCCGAAAAACAAAGCTGAAAGAATGCTATATCGTCCGATATGCAGATGATTTCAAGATTTTCTGTCGGCGACATAGGGATGCCGTAAGACTGTTCGCAGCGACCAAGGCATGGCTGTATGAACGCCTCAGTCTGGAGATCAGTCCGGAGAAATCGAAAATTGTGAACCTGAAACATGACTACTCAGATTTTCTGGGCTTCAGGATGAAGGTTCATAAGGGCAAAGATAACAAATATGTGGTTCTTTCCCACATATCGCCCAAGGCACTCGGGAAGATCAAGGAAAAGGCGAAAGAAAAGATCAAGAGAATCCAGTATGCCTCGGAAGTGAACAAGGAATACTTTGCGATCACCGATTACAACAGCTTTGTCATGGGGATGCATCATTACTACGGTATGGCTACTTCTGCCAATGGCGATATACAGACTTTAGCGTATGAAATAAAGATTGCTATAAAGAATCGACTCCAAGGGAGAGTCAAGCGACGAAATGGACAACCCATTCCTGAATATGCCAAAAGGTATGCAAGGAGCAAAGAAATACGCTTCATCGGAAAAACGATCCTGCTGCCGATCGGTTATATTCAGCATCATCCACCCATCCACAAAAAGAAATCAATCAATAAATATACCTCGGCGGGACGGGCGGAAATCCACAAGAATCTGGAGTGTGTGGATATGAGCCTCTTGCACATCCTGATGCGCACACCTGTTGCTGACGCGAGCATAGAATACAACGATAATCGTATTTCGTTGTACGCGGCGCAGCGTGGTTGCTGTGCGGTAACCAAAGAGAAACTGCACCTTGATGAAATCCATTGTCACCATAAGACGCCCAAGTCGCAGGGCGGTGGGGACGAATACGCTAACTTGATCATTCTTCACGAACGAGTACACAGGCTGATTCACGCAACAAGCATGGATACGATCACGAAGATCGCAAGTACCTTACAGCTCATTCCAGCCCAGCAGAAAAAGTTGAATAAACTCAGGAAGCAGGCCGGAAATGAAGCCATCAACTTTGAGCAGTTCAAAGGTGTCTGTTGCTGATTAGAAAGACGATTTGTAAACGATGGAAAGCCGTGTGAGGGGAAACTCTCATGCACGGTTTGGAGCGGGGGGAAATCCGGAGGTGACTTCACCGAAGGATTACCTATCGCTATAGGACAGGCTGATTGCGCTGCATGATCTGGACTGTCCCTGGCGGCCCGGTGACTTGGAGCAGCGCGCAGGCCGCATTGTCCGTCAGGGCAACATGAACCCGGAAGTCTCCATCTACCGCTATGTCACCGAGGCCACGTTTGACGCCTACCTTTGGCAGACAGTAGAAAACAAGCAGAAGTTCATTTCGCAGATTATGACCAGCAAGAGCCCGGTGCGTTCTTGCGAGGACATGGATGAAACGGCGCTGTCCTATGCGGAGATCAAAGCGCTGTGCGCCGGTGATCCGAGAATCAAGGAAAAGATGGACCTGGACGTGGATGTGGCCAGGCTGAAGCTGATGCGGGCCGATCATCTGAGCAAGCAGTTCAGGCTCGAAGATCAGCTGCTCAAAGTTTTCCCGCAGGAGGTGGAACGCGATACGCACCTGATTGCAGGGTTTGAAAAGGACATCGCTACCCTCAACGCCCATCCGCTTCCGCAGGAGGATTTCGTGGGCATGACGGTCGGAGACGCGCTCATCACCGACAAGGAAGAAGCGGGCAAAGCCATCCTCACCGCCTGCAAGGAAGCCGCCAGGGGAACCGCCGTCGAATTCGGCTCCTATCGCGGGCTGAACATGCGCGTACAGTATGATTCCTTTGTCAACAGATTTCTGCTGACGCTGCATGGCGCGGTGTCTCACCCGATGGAAGTGGGCAACGATGCCCGGGGCAATATCACCCGGCTGGACAATGCCATCGCCCAGATTCCCAAACGTCTGGCTGCGACGGAGGAACATCTTGCGACGGTACGACAGCAGATTGAGGCCGCGAAAGCCGAAGTCAGCAAACCCTTCCCGCAGGAAGCCGAGCTCAAAACAAAAAGCGCGCGCCTGGCTGAGCTGGACGCCGCGCTGAACATGGATCACACTTCAAGCGGCAGGCAGGCAGATCGTCCGCACAGGGAGGAAGAACGGTAAGCCCGCCTGGCCGCGTGGGTAAGATTTGAGGTGATGAATTGGGACTGTATGCGTCCATTAAAAGTGCTTTAACCACAAGAGAAGCAGCGGAACGCTATGGGATTCGCGTCAGCCGAAATGGGATGTGCAGGTGCCCCTTCCATCCTGACCGGAACCCAAGCATGATAGTTGATGAGCGGTTCCACTGTTTCGGATGTCAGGCGGATGGCGATGTGATCAGCTTCGCCAGCCGCCTTTTTGATCTTTCGCCCCGGGAAGCGGCTTTGAAACTGGCTGCTGACTTCGGCATCGCCCAAAACGAACCGGAGCAAGCGCCCGCCAGATCGAGAAAGCGTTTGCGTCGTGCTTCAGATCTCTTTGATCATCAGGTGGGATACTGTTTTCATGAACTGGCCGCCTACAGAGACAGGCTCCTGGCATGGAAAGAAAACTATGCACCGAAGTCACGCCACGACGACTTCCACCCCTGCTTCCTTGAGGCGCTAACACAGCTGGATCAGGTGGAAGATCAAATGGATATGCTGCTCTCCGGCACGATATCCGAAAAGCAGGAAGTCATACGGGATTTTCTGCGGGAACAGAAGAAACGAATGAAGGAGGCTATGGACATGGAACCAAAAACCCTCACTCCTGTCTACCATGAATCGTCGGCATATGCGCGTGAGCATGGCGAGCTGGAGAGCTTTCGCTTATCGCATCTAGCGAATCTGGATTGCAAGCGCGCGATTCAGGATGCCATTTCCCGCTATTTTGACGGATGGCGTCTGGACAAAAAGGCGGCGCTGGAAATTCTTGAGCAATTCGGCATGGAACGGACAACCCTTGTGCTTGCTGCGACGGTTCAGGACAAGTCCTGGGATGGCCGTTTTTCTTCGTCCAATAAGGACTGGGCATTTTCCGTAAGTCTCCCGCAAGGCTTGTTGGACGGCGGAATGGACCGGCGGCATGATTATGCCGTCTCCTCCCATCCGGCTATTTTGGACGGGTTCATCTGGCAGGTTCGCAAGGAGATCCGGGAGCGGGAACATTCCGAGACCCGGGCGGGTACGAGTCTGCCCCTTATACCTGCCGCCAAAGAAATCAAGAAAAAAGCAATGGACATGGAAAGATAAGGAGGCGAAGCCTTTGAATGATAAGCAATATGCCGTCCTGCTCACCGAAACGCAGGATGTGAGAATCATCGCGTGCAATCCCGAACGGGAAATGTTTGATATCGCACGGGAAGCCATTGGCTGCGACTGGATTGAACTGGTTGAGGCTGAGCCGCTGGCAAAGGATGACCTTCTGATGATGATTGACGAAGAGGGTAAGCTGAAACCCGGCGGAGCGCTCATCAATGCGACGGCAAGTGCGCTCTATGGAACACAGCAGCATGGCGATCCCATCATGGGGAATGCGGTTGTGGTGAGAACCAACGGGGAAAATCTGGAGCTGCTTACAGCCGGAGAAGCAAAGCAGCTTGCCGCCAGAATGGAACATGTCCGGGATCAGGCTTTGCAGAAGATTGCCGAAGCCTTTGCCAGACGTTCTGCGCATCAGCGGGAACGCGCAGCTGCGCTTTCCGCCCGGCGACAGCCTTGCAAAAAGGGCGATCTGGAGAGATAATCATGGCGGAAAAGGAAAAGCGTCTGGTTCAGCACAACTTCAGAACCACCGAATCCGAAGCAAGAATCATGCGAAAGAAGATGGATGCGCTCGGAATCACAAACGAATCCGCTTACATGCGGGCGCTTGCCCTGAACGGCTACATTCTGAAACTGGATCTGCCGCAGATTCGGGAAATGATTCGACTGCTCAGCAACATGACCAACAACCTCAATCAGATTGCCAGGCGCTTGAACGCACAGGGTCAGATGTACGACACCGAAATGGAAGAGATGCTGCAAAAGCAGGATGAACTCTGGCAGATGATGCGCAAACTGCTCTCCATCCTCGAGCGTACCGGATAAAAAAGGAGGCGTCCCACGATGAAGACTTTGCTGAGAATTGCGCTGGCCCCGGTCATGCTTGTCCTCCGGTTGATGCTCGGGCTGGCAGCATTTGTCACTTCGATCGCGTCTTCCGTGATCGGCCTGTCTGTAACGTTGTTTGTGCTCCTGGCGGGAATCGAGTTCTTCATTGGTTATGGACAGAACGGGATCGCCTTTCTGGTGCTTGCGCTCCTGGCCAGCCCCGTCGGATTGCCGGCAATCGCGCATCTCCTGCTGAACCAGATGGATCGTATCCTCGGTTTTGTGGAAGGCTTGCTTCACTGAGCTTCATTGGCATGCGGCGGTTTGTGGAAATCACGAATCGCCGCTTTTCTTTTGATTCGGAGGTGTTCATGGCAACGACTCGCATCATCCCGATGCACATCAACAAGGGCAAGACCATTGCACAGTGCCTGAAAGCGCGGGTGGATTACGTGAAGAACCCGGATAAGACAGAAGGCGGCGCGCTGATCTCGGCATATGCCTGCTCCCCGGAAACCGCAGATCAGGAGTTTTTGCTTGCGCGCAGCGAGTATATGGCCATCACCGGCAGAAAGATTCACAACGAAGTGATCGCTTACCAACTGCGCCAGTCCTTCAAACCCGGCGAAGTGACGCCCGAAGAAGCAAATAAAATCGGATATGAGCTGGCCTCCCAATTTCTCAAGGGAGAACATGCGTTCATCGTTGCCACGCACAATGACCGCCGCCATGTGCATAATCACATCGTCTTTTGCGCGACTGCGCTGGATGGATCGCGAAAATTCCGAAATGTATTTCGTTCAGACAAAGTGCTGGCTGAGCTTAGCGACCAGCTCTGTGAGAAACATAGATTATCGGTCATTGCTTGTCCACAAGACAAAGCGATTACATATGATCAATGGCTGGGAGAAAATGCCGGGATCTCACAACGCGATATCTTGCGCATGACGATTGATGCCGCGTTGCGAATGCGGCCGGATGGCTTTGATGCGCTGATGCAGCTCCTGGAAGAGGCCGGATGCCGGATGAAGCGGGCGGCGCAAATCAGCATAAGACCACCTGGCGGGAAACGCTTTATCCGACTGGATACATTGGGACCGGAGTACACAGAAGCAGCGCTTGAAGCGTCGCTTTCCGGCCAGCGGGTTCATATTCCAAAGCGTTCCAGAACCCAATACACGCGAAAACAGATTGAGCTTCTGATCGACATTGAAGCCAAGCTGCGTACCGGGAAAGGAAAAGGATACGAGCGCTGGGCTGAAAAACATAATATCGACATTTTGGCCAGCTCCATGATCTATCTGAAAGAGAATCACATTGGTTCTTACGCTGACCTTACGCAAAAGATACAGTTTGCGCTGGACAGCAGGAATGGCCTAATAGATCAGATCCGCGAGGCACAAAGGCGGATGCAGGAGATCAGCGCTCAAAGAAAAGCGATTCTGGTTTACAGGCAAACCCGGGATGTTTACACGAAATACAAGGAATCCGGCTGGTCACCTGCATTTTATCGGGAGAACAAAGAAGCCATTGAAGCGCACAAACAGGCACAGGCCGTATATAGTGCAGCGGACGGGAAGCTGCCGACACTCTCGGAGTTATCGCAGGAATATGGCCGCCTGCTCGTTCAAAAACGGGAAGCTGGCAAACTGGTGGGTCAGCGAAACGAGGAATTGCAGAGTTTGCGCCATATCAAAAAGAACTTGGATACGCTGCTTGCCGATGAGCATTTTGCGTTGGAGAAGCCTTTCAAAAACGAGAAAAAACATCGCGAATATGACCAGCACCCTGAAAAGACTGGCCGGTAAACAAGTAGCCCTATACCTATCTATGTCCGTTGAGGAAGATCGGTATAGGGCTTTTTTTCGTTTTGGAACATCAAACCAGGCGGAGGATGTCGCAGACAGACTTTACAACCGCAGAGCTTGCTCTGCATTACAGGGGATTGGGGGCCGGGCCACCAACAAGCAAAGTGCAAAAAGTAAAACGTTTGCATTGCTTGCCAATATTATCTCAAGTTTAATCAATTTGTGACCACTCTCCAGATGAAAACTCGTTATATTGACCTAAACAAAAAATGACGGTGGTTTAGGTTAATAACGGTGATAGAGGATTACCTGCTCAAGCAAACCGTAATCTTTACTGTGTTTCAAATGAAGAGATAATTGCTTCAACCTCTTCCGCGTCACATGTAGTGGTCAGTGAGTAAACAGACATACCATCAATCCAAACAAACCGGTTTTTTTCAATATTTGAACTCTTATATACTTGGATACCTCCAATTTCCACCAGTTCACCATCATTATTTTGTTCTAGTGCCAAGCTCACCGCTTCTGCGCTGAAGTAATGGTTCCAAAGAAGCATCAGTATTGCGGTCGGATCAGCTTCGCTCATATAAGAGATGTTTAGAATTAGTTCATCGTCAAATCGGACTGCATAGTACTGCACAATATGCCAGCCATCTGGTAGATAGCTAGGGAGTGCTGGCTCCATTCCGAAAAATGCTACGACAGTTTCCCAGTCTGTTGTCGTTAGAATATTAGTAATGGTGTCATCGCCCGCGGCAACGCTTTTTTCCACTAGACCAGGATCTATGCTTTGCCCTTGGAGTGTATATTGCTGTCCATCATCCGTAGAACGCCCAGATAACCATTCCCGATTTAGTATTCCATCACCTACAATTACCAACACCAGAATAGCAGCAACAACTGCCATGGCACGCACTCCAACATGCAAAGAAACGCTCTGATGCTGCTTCCTTTCTAACCTCTGTATCAATGCGGCTTGATTCTCTTTGCTTCTATCCTCAAATGCTAACCGTCCTTGCGTGCCTATCTGCCAGAGCAGTTCTTCACATGCTTCTACTAATTCCATATCGGCAGATCTGTCTTTCCGATCTATTTCGGATTGTAGCAACGCTTCAAGCCGGCGTGCAGCTTCGTTCTGCGGTATGCTCCCATATTCGATTAGCTCCAGTATCTGCATAATGCTAGATTTTTTCCGCTCACTCATTTTAGCACTTCCTTCATTTTATATGGTGCTTAAACAAGGTCAAAGTACATTGTCCAATAAAAGGAAATATCATTAAGCGGAAATGACGTCCCTTTGCTCGGATTCTGTCTAGCGTGCCTCTAACAGAAGTAATGGAAAGTTTAGATTGCTGCGCTGTGTCTTTCAAGGATAACCCTTTTTCGTAATATGCTCTGAATATCTTCTGCTCCAGCGGCGATAATGTCGCCATGAATTCCTCTATCGTTTCCTGATAGTCTGTATGAGCAATCCAGGCCAATATATTATCCATTAGATCCGGAACATCCCCATACGCTTCCAGACTCACGGATTTGCCGATTATTTTTTCGCGCTTCTTGGCTTTTCGAATATGTGACAGCATATAGTGCGTACAACAAGTAGCAAGCCAACCATACTGGTTTGGGCTCGATGCAAAATCATCGGCATGACAAACCG
>JABLTO010043298.1_pt1 | contig 18956 bp, 23 predicted proteins | sample 7160091 | NCBI WGS metagenome assembly JABLTO01 (sample SAMN14651225, study PRJNA627086) | human gut metagenome | isolation source: feces | host: Homo sapiens
AAGAGCTTTTGATTTTCGGGCAAGATGGCCAACGGCAATTTGCCCACAAATATCTGAAGGGGAGCACATACTATGGCGAACAGGGTCTTCCAGAATGTGGTGTACCAGATGAAGGACGCCGTCGACCGCGTGGTCGGCGTTGTTGATGAAACGGGCACCGTGATTTCCTGCTCAGAGCTGGGGCAGATCGGTGAGGTGCGAGAAGGCGTAGCTGCTGCCCACCAGACCGCTGGTGATGCTTTTGTGCGCGACGGCTACTCCTACCATCAGTTCTCCAATGCCAAGCATAACGATTATGCTGCATTTGTGGAGGGCACCGATGAAACGGCCGAGCAGTTTTCTGCCATGCTGTCGATCAGCCTGCAGTGCATCAAACAGTATCACGACGAAAAATTTGACAAGACAAACTTTATCAAAAACGTTGTGCTGGACAACATCCTGCCCGGTGACATCTACGCCAAAGCGCGGGAGCTGCACTTCGTCTCCGACGTGCAGCGTGTTGTCCTGCTGGTCCGCGTGACCTCCGGCAACGATATTTCCGCTTACGATGTTGTCAGTGGTCTGTTCCCGGACAAGCAGAAGGACTTCGTCTTTAACATCAGCGAGACGGATACCGTGCTGGTCAAGGAGATCAAGCCCGACAACAACACCCGCGATATGGAAAAGCTGGCCGCATCCATCGTGGACACCCTGCAGGGCGACCACTACATCAAAGCGGTCGTCGGCATCGGCACCCCCATCGGCAACATCAAAGATCTGGCCTCCAGCTTCAAAGAGGCCCAGATTGCTATGGAAGTCGGCAAGGTGTTCGACACCGAGCGTCAGGTCATCAGCTACGATCACCTGGGCATCGCCCGCCTGATCTACCAGCTGCCCACTACCTTGTGCGAGGCCTTCCTGCGCGAGGTCTTCAAGCAGGAGAGCATCGATTCTCTCGACGCTGAGACGCTGTTCACCATCCAGCGCTTCTTCGAGAACAACCTGAACGTTTCCGAAACGAGCCGCGGCCTGTTCGTACACCGCAACACGCTGGTCTACCGCTTGGAGAAGATCCGCAAGCTGACCGGCCTGGATCTGCGCAACTTCGATGACGCCATCGTCTTTAAGGTAGCGCTGATGGTCAAAAAGTACCTTTCCGCCAACCCGGCCAAGTATTGATTTCCATAAATTCACAAAGATTTCAAAAAGTCCTGCTGCTACGCACAACAGCAGGACTTTTTTAGCATTTTGCCTACAGAAAAGTGCTTGACCGTAACACCCCGGCATGGTATCCTATTATATGTATGACTGTAACCATCCACAAGAAGTCACAAGGGCATGGGAGTTAAAACCAATGATCGAATTTGAACACGTTTCAAAAACTTACGAGACGCACAACGACGAAAACGTAGCGCTCGATGACATCAATATCCAAATCGAGGACGGCGAGTTCGTCTTTATCCTTGGCCATTCCGGTGCGGGCAAATCCACCTTCCTCAAACTGATCCAGATGGAAGAAAAGCCCACCGAGGGCCGCGTCATCATCAACGGTCAGGACCTTACCAAGATGAAACGCCGCAAGGTGCCGTATCTGCGCCGCCAGATGGGTGTCGTCTTCCAGGATTTCCGCCTGATCCCCACCATGACAGTGTACGAGAATGTGGCTTTCGCCATGCGCGTGACCAACATTCCTACCAAAAAGATCAAATCCCGCATCCCATATGTTCTGTCCCTGGTCGGTCTGGAGGATAAGATGGACCGCCTGCCGGACGAACTTTCCGGCGGTGAACAGCAGCGTGTGGCGGTAGCCCGCGCCTTGGCCCACGGCCCCAAGCTCATCATTGCCGATGAGCCCACCGGCAACATCGACCCCGAGATGTCCATGGACATCATGCAGCTGTTTGAGGCCATCAACAAGGTCAACATCACGGTGGTGGTTGTCACCCACGAGCACGAGCTGGTACATAAGCTGGCCCGCAAATACAACAACCGCGTCATCGAGCTGGCCAACGGCATGGTCGCCTCGGACACTTCGCACCCCGAAGTTGCCCGCCGCTACGCCGCCCGCATGGCCGAGCGTGAGAACGGCTACGATGAGTACGAAGATTACGATGATGAGGAATAAATAAGAGGGGATACCATGCGTTTTTCCAGCTTTACTTATCTGGTCGGCCAGGGCCTGCACAACCTGCGAGCCAACCGGCTTATGACCTTTGCTTCCATGGGCGTGCTGACCGTCTGCATGCTGCTGATCGGCGCCGCCTACCTGCTGGGTGTCAACATCGACGCCATGGTCGAGTATATCGGCGACCAGAACGAGACCGTTGTCTACATGGACCAGGGGGCCAGCGATGACCAGATTGCCGCCGCTGACACCGCCATCCGCAGCACTGAGCACGTGGTGGGCGTCACCTACATGTCGCCCCAGGACGTGCTGGCAGTTTACAGCGACATGCTGTCCACCTACACCAACCTGCAGGATGCTTTCGCTAACGATAACCCGTTCTACCCCAACTACCGCGTTGTGGTGGACAGCCCTGATAACATCGAGGCCGTTTCCCAGCAGCTGCGCCAGATCGATGGTGTTTACCAGGTCAACGCCCCGCTGGAGATGTCCAAGGTCTTCGTCTCGCTGCAAAAGGTCGTTTCCTACGCCTGCTACGGCATCGTGCTGGTGCTGGCCATTGTCAGCATCGTGGTCATCAACAACACCATCAAGATCACCGTCTTTAACCGCCGCAAGGAGATCAACATCATGAAGCTGGTCGGTGCCACCAACGGCTTCATCCGCTTCCCATTCTTTGTCGAAGGCGTCACCTCCGGCCTGATTTCCGCGGCACTGGCCTCCGGCATCATCTGCGGCGCTTACTATGCCCTGACCCGCTGGTATGCCGAGAACCCTTCCAATCTGTCCCAGATGTTTGGCGGCCAACTGGTGCCGCTGGCTGACGTCTGGTACTACCTTGTCGGCGGCTTTGCGCTGCTGGGCTTCGTGCTCTGCGGCATCGGTACCGCCACCAGCATCCGTAAACATCTGAACGTCTGATTTACGATTTACTGAAAGAGAAAACAGAGGAACAGAAAAACCAATGAGAATTTCCCGTCGTTTCAAACGGATCGTTTCCGCTATGCTGGCCACCGCCCTGGCCTTTACCATGACCTTCTCCACTGATGTCATGCCGCTGGCTGACTCCAAGCAGGACCAGCTGAAGGCTGAGGTCTCCGCCAAGCAGGCTGAGCTGGACAAGGTCAACGCCGCGCTGAAAGAAGCGCAGAGCAACAAGGAAAACGCCGAGGCCATCAAGAGCCAGCTGGAAGAACAGAAGAACCTGATTTTAAGCCAGATCTCGCTGCTCAGCGACCAGATCACCGACCTGCAGGAGCAGATCTACCTCAAGCAGACCGAGATCGACGAAAAGCAGATCGAGGTCGACAACAAACAGGCCGAGTATGACCAGCGCTGGTCCGATTTCAAACAACGCATGGGCGCTATGCAGATGCTCAACGACGGTGGTTCCATCGCACTGCTGTCCAGCGCCACCAACCTGTACCAGCTGCTAACCTTTGCTCAGACGCTGGAACAGATCAGCAGCAAGGATCAATCCATCTGCCAGGATTTGGAGAACCAGCGCGCCGATTTGGAGAACCAGCGCACCGAGCTGGAAAATGCCAAGGCCGAGATGGAAGCCACCCAGGCCAGCCTGAAGGAGCAGACCACCCAGCTGAACAGCAAACAGGATGAACTGGCCGTCAATATTGCCCAGGCCAACGAGGATCTGGACGAAGCCTCTGCCCAGCAGGAGGCCGCCGAAGCGGCCGCAGCCGAAGCCCGCAAAAAGCTGGACGAAGCCACCGCCGCCCTGGACTCCTATCTGGAAGCCCAGAACAAGAAGTATGGCAACGCCTCCATTACCTGCTCACTGGACTTCGGCCGCCCGCTGGCCACCTTTAAGTACATTTCCTGCTACTTCGGCGGCGGCGGTCACCGCGGCACTGACTATGCAGCCCCCGGCGGCACCGAGATCTACACCATCGCTGATGGCGTCGTCACCGCCGCCACCTACCATTACAGCTGGGGTTACTATGTGCAGGTCTACCATGGTACCGATTCCAACGGCAATACCTATTCGACCCTGTACGCTCACATGAACAGCGCCCCCGTGGTCAGCGTCGGCCAACCTGTCTCCAAGGGCCAGCTGCTGGGCCATGTCGGCACCACAGGCAACTCTACCGGCAACCATCTGCACCTGGAAATGAAGGTCAACGGTGTGTTGACCAGCGTCACCAACTACATCTCGTAAGGGGAGGGAAGTCCTGATGAAGCCCCAGAAACATAAGCCAGCCGTGCGCTTTTTCTGTCTTGTTATTGCGGTCGTTATGATTATCAGCCTTTTCTCCAGCGTTCTTTTCAGTCTGGCCTATACTCTGTAAAAGACCGCACTATTTTGTAAGGAGCCATCTGAACCCATGAGCAAAAAAATTAGTCTCGGCGTTACCATCACCATTGCCTTGATCGCCATGGCGGTCACTTTTTCTCTGACGATGGTTGTCTCGATGAATATGTTCAACTCCACCGTGTCCAGCGTCAAAAGCAAGGAGCGCCAGTACAACAAGCTGGCCGAAATCGACCGTTTTGTCCGCTCCAACGAGTATTTCACTATCAACGAGGACACGCTGAACGACACCTTGGCCGCTGGTTACATGCTGGGCATCAACGATAAATACGCCCGCTACTACACCGCCAAAGCTTACAGCGAGCGCCTGGCCGTTGAGTCCGGCAAGCTGACCGGCATCGGCGTGGCCGTCGTCAACGACCCGTCCTCCGGCTACGGCCGCATCACCCGCGTCTACGGCAACTCGCCCGCCAGCGAGGCCGGTCTGCAGGTCGGCGGTTACATCACTGCCATCGGCGATATGTCCACCAAGTCCATGACCGACACCGCCTCCTTGACCTCGGCCCTGCTGGGCGAAGAGGGGACCACCACCACCATCACCTACCTGACGCCCGACCGACAGGAGCAGACCGTCGACCTGGTGCACAGCAACTACCGCACCACCACCGTTTCCAGCCAGATGATTGGCGACACCTGCGGCTATGTCCGCATCGACGCCTTCTCCTCCGGCACGGCCAGCGAGTTCCGCTCTGCTGTGGACAACCTGCTGAACCAGGGCGCTGCCAGCTTCATCTTCGACGTGCGCGACAATATCGGTGAGAACCTGAACGCCGCGCTGGTCTGCGCCGACTACTGCGTGCCTTCCGGTGTCATCGCCCAACAGGAGGACAAGGACGGCAACATCACCTTGCTGCGCATGTCCGATGAAAACGAGGTCACCGTGCCTATGGCCGTCCTCGTCAACGGCAGCACCTCCGATGGTGCCGAGCTGTTTGCCAATGCCCTGCGCAAGATGAACAGCGCCACCATCGTAGGCACCCGCACCGCCGGTAAGGGTGTTGTGATGAGCGACGCCCAGAGCTTTTCCGATGGCTCCGCCGCCTACATCACTATCGGTCTGCTGCTGGACAACGAGGGCCAATCCTGGAACGACCTGGGCCTGACCCCTGATGTGGACGCTGCGCTGTCCTCCGACGAACAGAATGCCTATTACGATTACACCGTCGACACCGATCCCCAGATCAGCAAGGCCCTGAACACCGCCAAGATGCTGTCTGGCCAGAACTGATTTTCCCGAATTTTCCTGTGCTGAGAGGAGTCCGCTTTGCCTACCCTGACCGATTTGTCTACCATCCGCGACCTTTGCGCACGGTATGATTTTGCCCTGTCCAAAGGCTTTGGCCAGAATTTTATCATCAACCCCGGCATCTGCCCTCGCATTGCCGATGAGGCCGGTATCGGCCCCGGCTGGGGTGCGCTGGAAGTCGGCCCCGGCATCGGCGTGCTGACCGAGCAGCTTTGCAAACGCGCCGATAAGGTCGTTTCCATCGAGGTGGACAAGCGCCTGCCGCCGTTGTTGGAAGAAACGATGGCCGATTATGACAATTTCAAGTTGGTGCTGAACGATGTCCTCAAGGTCAACCTCAAAGCCCTGCTGGCCGAGGAATTCGGCGATAAGCCGGTGGCTGTCTGCGCCAACCTGCCGTACTACATCACCAGCCCGATTCTGATGCGCCTGTTAGAAGAGAAACTCCCCATCGAGAATATTACCGTCATGGTCCAGAAAGAGGCCGCACAGCGCCTTTGCGCTGCTCCTGGTACCCGTGACGCTGGTGCCATCAGCTATGCGGTGGCTTATTATGCCGAGCCAAAGTTGCTTTTTACCGTACAGCCCGGCAGTTTTTACCCGGCCCCCAAGGTCACTAGCGCGGTCATCCGCTTGAACGTCCGCAAAACACCTGCGGTTGAAGTGCCGGGCGGAGATGAGAAAGCTTTCTTCTCTCTGATCCGCGCAGCCTTCTCTCAGCGCCGCAAGACCGCCGCCAACGCCATCTCCAACGGTCTGCAGCTGCCAAAAGCCACCGTCCTCTCCGCCCTGGAAGCTGCTCACCTGGACCCCCGCTCCCGCCCGGAACAGCTGACTCTGCAAGATTACTGCGCCCTGCAAGCTGCTCTTCAGGCTGGGGAATAATCTGCTTTTCCAAAAAATCACAAACAAAACGCCCCGGAACACAAACCGTGTTCCGGGGCGTTTTGTTTTGGAGCTAGTAATAGGACTCGAACCTACAACCTGCTGATTACAAATTGGGGATTCTTAGCGTTATATCGTTAAATATTGTGCAATAATGTACGATGCTATGACAATACAAGTTAAGTGACGTTTAATAGTTTTTGGTGGTTTTCAATGCAATTATGCCCAAATTATGACCATTTTTGCAGTCCTATAAATGGGAAAAGCGCCCCTTGCGGAGCGCTCTGCATGTTATGGGTTAGTAGGTTGTCTTTTCCGCCAGAGAAATTTAGGCGTACCTTGTGCGTGAGGACGTGTTAATCTTCTTCGGGGTTCCCTTGCCCATGCTTCTTGGCGTAGTAGTTTTTCAAATACCGCTTTGCATCAGCTGCTGCATCTTCAAAACTGACCTCATCAATTTGCAGATAGAGTTCATTCAGAATTTTAATGATAAGGTCATCGTCAACGCCGCAATACTGCATTGCATTCAGCACGTATCCAGCGCAAGCATCCTCATTCCAGATATACGTGCAGCTTTCCATGATTCTGACGTGCTCCTCAGCGGCGGGCCAGGCATCCTTTGATTTTTCTGCATTACGGCGCAGCTTTTCGTGAAAGTCAAGAACGGTCATTCTGTATCATCCTCCATGTTTTCAAGAATCATCTTTGTGGCAATGCTCCACAGCTGGTCTACTTGTTCATCCGTAGCGGCCGCCAGCAGGCCCTGTAAGGCCGTGATGTAGGCAGCGCGGTTAATTTCATTCATAAGCGTTTGAACCTCCTAAAAGCGCCCGTATAGCCTGTTAGCGCAGCTGTGGTTGTTAGGCGATAGAGAAGCGGCGGCTCGTGGTGGTCTTGGTGAAGCGGGCGGCCAGTTCCGGCGCGGCAGCTTTCAGGCCCTTGCTGTCCAGGCGGGAGCTGGTCACAACCTGGTAGCGGACCTTGTGCGTGCCTGCATCCATCGTGTCAACATCCCGGCGGGTCATCTCTTCAGTGATTTGGCGCTTCAGTTCGTCCATCTCGGCCTGCGCGGCTTCAATAAGCTGCTGGGCTTCCTTGTACTGTTCAACGAGGGTCAAAATTTCGGTGCTGCTCATGGTATACTCCTTTACTTTGTGGGACAAACCATGCTATAATGGGCTTGCCCTTAATGTGGTGCGTCTCGCGTTTGCTTTGGTTGGCTGGTGCGGGGCGCTTTCTTTTTGCCGTAAGGTTTGAGGTGCGCGGGGGCTCGGTGCTGTCTGCGCTCTGTGAGGTTCTAGCAGTCCTGTGTCCGCGTCTTATCTGGCGTTTCTGGTGGGCCTGTCGGCTTGACGTCCGCCTTGACCTTTTCCCTTTCGACATCTTTATTATAACACTGTTAACAGTGCCTGTATATTGACAAATTAGACAATGTTTACCGTGCAATGTTGTTTATTTTTTGCATTGTAAACCGTGCCGTTTTGTGGTATGATATAGGTACAATAGGAGGAGGTGTAACATTAAATGGCGATAAGCGAAAAGAAAAAGGCGTCAAATGCCAGATGGGACAAGGAAAATATGCGGGTTCTTGCGTGCAAGGTATCCGCAAAAAAAGCTGAGGAGTTCCGGGCATACGCAGCGGCGCGCGGTCACAGCGTCCACTCGCAGCTGTTAGAGTACGTTGACAAATGCATAGGCGCATGTCAGACAGACCCGGACACGGAAAGCAAGCGGGCGGCACTTTTGGAAAAGCTGCAAGGTGTAGCCGCCGGGGACGATAGCAAAGAATAGGGCAATGCGCTGTAAAGCCCCTGCAAGGCTCTGTGACGTGTTTTGTATTCCAGACGGCAAACTTATTAAACGAGCCTGCAACGCCAAAGCGGGCGCGTTTCTCGTGTTGTGGCGTTGCGATGCTCAAAGTATGCAAAAGCCCCCGGTGGTTTACAAGCCGTCGGGGGTATGAATCAGATTCACACCCCCGACGGTTCGTCCCGCCGGGGGTGATTTAGTTTATTGACACGTGGGTTATTCTTCGATTGTATCCGTCAGCATCACCTTGCCATCCATAACAGCGGCCAAGTCAATGAGCTTCTGGCAAAACCCGTCGTTTTTAAGGCAGTTGGCACTATAGCCGTTAAGGTCGTTGAGCGCTCTCTGCGCAAACCATTTCAGCGTGTTCATCGCTTTCAGCGGGGCATCCACGTCAAGGATGCGAATATTAAATCCTTTTTCTGCGGCATATCTGAGGATTTGTTTGCTCATGACCGGGTTTGTGCAGTGCTTATCAGCAAGGTGCTGCAAGTCGGCCGCGCTCTGGATGAACGTCGGGTTCATCACCGCCAAATCAGCGGTATCAACCTTGCTGCTGTCCAGCACAATCCATGCAGAATAGGCCGCTTCAAAGTCTGCAACGATTTTGTCAGCCTTTTTGCGGAACGCGACCTCTTTCGGGGCAGTTTCGAGAATGGCGGCAAGTTTGGCGTCAAATGTAGCCTTTGTAATGTTGCGGTCGTTGTACTCGTTTTCGAGGGCGGCACGGGCTTCCTTTTCGGCTGCAACGGCGGCGGCGTATTGGCGGAAGTTGTCAATATAAGATTTTGCGTAATTCATAGTTTTTTACTCGCTTTCTTTTTCTTTGTTTGTGTAATTCTGCGGATTCAATCGGCGGTCTTCGGCAGCGCAAAAGCGCTCGAAGTCTGTCCATTCTTCCAGGTGGTCAAGATGGTATTTCACGTCATCCACAAGGATGACGCCATATCGTCCGCGTAACGCGTCTAAATCAGCTACAACCTCTCCGCCTGGGAGTTTATAGCCATTGTCCACGCGGTCAACGATAATAACGCCGTTGCCCCGCTTTACGGCATCTTCAAGGCGTTTCAGCCGCGTGATGGTGTCACTTTTCACGGTTCGTTTTTACTCCTTTCTTCCAGCGCCCTTAAACGCTGTTCAATATCTACGGCTTCATTCAATCGCAAAGAGTATTCGCACACAGCGCGGGCGGCTGCGATCTGTTCGCGTGGCTGCTGCGTGTCGTCCTGTACAATCGCGTTCAGCCTTTCAATGGCGGGCGGCAGGGCGCTTTTTGCTTTGGTGCAAGCCGTTTCCAGCAGTTCAGCGCAGCGCCGTTTATATTCTGCTGCAAATTCCGGGTCTTGACGATAGCGACGCAATGCAGATTCGGAAAGCCCTGCGGTTCTAGCTGCTGCCTTCGCTGTGGGGCATGAAATAAGCGCTGCAAGCGCCTTTTCTTGTTTAGGTGTCACTTCATCACCTCTCAATCAAAACGCCGTTTTCGGGCGGTTTTTCACGCTTTGCGGCGATTTCGGCGGCTTTCTTCGCCCAGTAGCGTTCTTGTGCCGCCTGTACCTTTTCCGGGTTGCGCTTTCTCCATTCTCTTGCATATTCGCGGCGGGCCTCTCGCTGGGCCTCTTGCTTTAATTCCTGCATATCCATTTGTTTGTTCTCCCTTCATGTTAGTTCGCGGTCAACTACGGCAGTGTTGAACCACCGCAAATATCGGATGCAACCGCTGAAAAAATGGCAGATGTTATAATCGCAATCGCGGTACTTTGTACGGAAATGTGCGTCAATCATGGCGGGATAATCCTCCGGGGAAAAGCCCATATCATCATATGGGCAAGTCTCTGGTGTTTCTCCCTCATCCATGCGCTGGATAATGTCAATTATCTTCTCACGCTTTAGTTGTGGATGTGCCGTTCCCGTGTAATACTCATACGCCAGGAAGTACTCCCGGAACACCTCTAAAGCCTCATCGTAAGAGAACAGATCGCAATCGTTGCCATCATTTTGTTTGCGTCTGCCGTACCTTGCTACGGGATAAGCCCGTTTAAACCGTTTTGTAAATTGCTCAAAGTCAAATTGCATTTGCTTTCCCTCGTGTGCTAATAACAAACGCGGTGCGCTTTAGCGCGCCCTTGATTCCGCCTATGGCGGGACGTTCATTGCAAAATGAACCCTTTATAGCGGCACTTTGCCGCCCTTGATACCCGCATTTTGCGGGATTCTTCTTCTGTATCTGTTTCTGATTCTGTTTCTGATTCTGTGCCGTATGATACCGTATGGAACCATACGGTTTTTAATCGGTCTTTGGAGGTCGGCCGCCGTTCTTGCCGCTATTGACGCGCTTGTTGTATTTTTCCCATGCTTCCTCCATATCGGGGAAAAATGCCGAAAATGCAATTTGTTCCAGTGCTGAAAGATTGGTAGGATATTCACCCGTCTCTAAGTAGTCCCAGCAGGCCAGCAGCACATTAACTGCCGTTTTAGGTTCGAGTTGCTTTACAAGTTGTCGGCGCTCGATCTTCATCTTAAACCAAGTAGGATGTTTTTCTTTGACTTCTGCCATATTACTTTCCTTTCACGGTGTTTATCTTCAGCTGCCCCGCCGGGATTTTCAGAAATCTCCCTGCGGGTGCAATCGCTGCAAAGCCGTTGCGGCATCGTGCCGCCTGTGTGTGGTAAAACTCCGAAACTTCGCGTTGTGCCTGTTCTTCGTCCCGTGACGGCAGGAAGTAGCCGCAGCCGCGCCCGCCGGGCTGGTAAAGAATCAATGCACCGCGCTTGCGTTCGTCCATAATAAGGCGGCGCAACTCTCGCGGGGTCGTGTGCGTCACCGCTGCCAATGTGGCGGCGCCAATGGCGTTCTCTGCGCCGTGTCCTAAATAATCCGCAACACTCATTGCTAAACTCCCTTCAAAATGATAAAATGGGAGTGGAGAGGGCTTGCAGGCTTTTTTCTCCACTTTTTGGCCGTCTCGGTGTTCCAGCACCGGGGCGGCTTTTTGCGTGTCATAACTGCACCCGATGAATGCCGGGCTGTACTGGCTCTGCGTCTCCCTGCATCCATGCCGCAAGGCTTGACAGATTTACAAGCACCTTGCGCCCGCATTGGACGCTGCGCACCTGCCCGCTCTTGCAGAGCTGCCGGATGCGGTAAGTGGGAATTCCGGATTCTTCGTGTGCTTGGGGGATTGTTGCCATGCGGGGAAATTCAACAGACATAAGTGCCTCCTCGTGATTGTTTTATTTTCATTTTGTATTGCACGTCTGAATTATTTGTGCTATAATCATTCTATCATAAAGATAAAATAAAATCAACACACCAAAACGAATGCAAATTTTATCTTACATTTCGTATTTGAAATATAGTAGCAATTGCATATAGCGAAAATTTTGTAGACAAAAAATCCGCTATGTATTCGTTTTCGGCAATTTCGATACAATTCTTTCGGTATCGAAAAAAATCATGTGTGTTTTATTTTCAAGGAGTGCTAAAATATGCCCAGAAAGAAAAAACAGTTTGATTATAACGATGTATTCCCAACAAGGTTACGTTTTCTTATAGGTGAAAGAGACAATACTACGCAGGACATTCTTGCAGAAGCCATCGGTGTAACACGGCAAACAGTAGGTAATTGGTGCAGCGGAGACAGCTCACCAGATGCAGTATGCTTAAAGGCAATAGCTGATTATTTTGACGTTTCAATTGATTGGATGTTAAGAGAAAACGCACCTCAAAAAGTAAACGCCGACCTATCCGCAGTCTGTAATTACACAAACCTTAACGAAAAAGCTATAACCGCTATTACATCTGATTCAATGTTGGCAGATTTTATAAATGAGTTCATTCCTACAGAATATGCAGAAAAGGTTGCTTCGTCTTTAAGCGAAGCGGGAGTTTTTATACGTGACGCATGCGACATTATAGATGAAAAGTCATCCAGGAACACTCCCATAGAGAATATATACGAGGCTTTTCGGCTAAACCGTTTTGAAGCGGTAAACGAATTCACCCTTTTTGTAAATGGTCTATACCGTAAATATGAAAACCACTATAGAAAAAAATATGCTCTTGTAAGTGGAAACGTTGTTCGAGATTTCGCTGAAATGAAATCTGATTGCATTAGTCTGGATTGTGAGGGTACACTCAATGGCAAACATAACGAAACGCAAAAATAGAGACGGCTCTGTCGCCTTCCGTGTGAAGGTGTCCGCCGGGGTAGGGGCTGATGGGCGGTATATCTACCGTTCTGCAACGTTTACGCCGCCGCCAAATCTAAGCGCACGGAAAGAAGCAAAGGCTGTGCAGGAATTTGCCCACGATTTTGAGGAGCGTGTACAAAACGGTTTGTTCGTAGCCGGTGACCTGACCGTTGACGGTTTGGCCGAAAAGTGGATGCACGAGTATTGCGAAAAGCAACTAAAGCCACACACGGTAGAGGGATACCAGCAGCTGATGCCGCGTGTTTCTGCTGCCATCGGGCACATTAAGCTGGCAAACCTCCGGCCCGGCCATATTCAGGAATTTTATAACCAGCTGGCGCAGCCTGGAATCCGTGAAGATGCAAAGTACCGTGCTAAAGCTGCCTTTATCAAGGCTTTCCCCAAAGGCAAGCGTCTGCCTGTACAGCAGGCTTCCGGCGTTTGTGCGCATACATTTACCACTGTGATGCAGGGGCGCACGGTCTCCAAGAAGACGGCCGAACAGGTTGCAGCTGCCGCCGGTTGGGCATTTTCAAGGGCGTTTACCTGTTGCAGTTCAGACACACTCAGCGCCAGCAGCCAGCACCACTATCATCTAATGCTGTCCAGTTTGTTCAGCACCGCCGTGCGCTGGCAGCTGATGGACAGCGATCCTTGCGAACGCGTTACACCGCCCAAACTAAACGAGGTAGACGTTGAATTTTTGGACGAGAATCAGATTGCAGCCCTGCTGGAAGCACTTCCTGATGCCCCTGTGCAGTTGTCTGTTATCGTACAGTTAGCATTATTCACGGGAGCCCGGCGGGGCGAAATCTGCGGCTTGCGTTGGGCAGACATCGACCTTGATGCGGGTGTCATAGCTATAAACCGAAATCTGTCGTTCATTGCGCACAAAGGCCCTGTATTTGATTTGCCGAAAACAAAAAAGAGCCGCCGCTGCATAAAATTGAGCGGCGACTGTATAGCATTATTGAAAGACTATAAACAATGGCAAATGCGGGAACGGCTGAAAGTCGGTACATACTGGCAGCGGGAAGTTACCATAGAGGGCGGCAAGCGCGTCAGAAATGACCTGTTGTTTACCAAACCCGACGGCAAGCCGTTTGACCCCAACAAAGTTTCTTCGTGGTTCCCGGTGTTTTTGCGGGAGCATGGTCTGCCACCCTGCCGCTTCCATAGTCTGCGCCACTCCAATGCAGCGCTGCTAATTGCCGCCCACGTCCCGGTTACTACAGTTGCGGGCCGCCTGGGGCATGCACAAACATCCACAACGGTAAATATTTATGCTGCTGCAATTCGTTCGTCCGATGCAGCGGCAGCGGATGCGTTGGGCAATGTTTTTGAAAGAATCAAACAGCGTCAAGAAATCGGCTGAAAACGCAGTTTCAAAAATATTATGCCCAAATTATGACCATTCGCGTCAAAATCAGTTTGAATATAGGCAAAAAAGAAGCCACGATACAGCGCGTTTATAACGCTATATCGTGGCTTTTTCTATGGAGCTAGTAACAGGAATCGAACCTGCAACCTGCTGATTACAAATCAGCTGCACTGCCAATTGTGCTATACTAGCGGGTACTAGATAATAATAACACAATTGGCTGTTGTTTGTCAATGCTAAACTTACAGCAGCGCGATGCCCGCCTTCTCGCAGGCGGCTACGGTGTCGTCGTCCCACAGGCTGACCTGCACCTCGCCTACGTGTGCCTTACCCAACAGCAGCATGCACAGGCGGCTCTGGCCGATGCCGCCGCCCATAGTCAGGGGTAGGGTGCCGTCCAGCAGCATCTTGTGGAAGGGCAGTTCCGCACGCTGCGGGCAGCCGGCTTCTTCCAGCTGGCGGCGCAGAGATTCCGCATTGACACGGATACCCATGCTGGAAAGCTCCAGCGCACAGCCCAAGGGCACATGCCAGAAAAGGATGTCGCAGTTCAGCGCCCAATCATCGTAGTCCGGGGCGCGGCCGTCGTGGGGCTTGCCGCTCTTGAGTTTGCCGCCGATCTTCATGATGCAGATGGTGCCATGCTCCTTGGCAAAGGCGTTCTCGCGCTGTTTGGGGGTGTAGTCCGGATACATGTCCTCCAGTTCCTGGGTGGTGATAAAGGTCACATCGCGGTCCAGGTGGATATTTTTCAGCTCTGGGAACTTCCAGCGCAGCTCATCCGAGGTCGCGCAGACAGCATCCACAATATCCCGCACAGTGTCCTGCAAAAAGTCCAGCGTGCGCTGGTCGGCGGTGATGACCTTCTCCCAGTCCCACTGGTCGACATAGATGCTGTGCAGGTTGTCCAGTTCCTCGTCGCGGCGGATGGCGTTCATATCAGTCACTAGGCCCTGGCCGGGGCGGAAGCCGTACTTGTACAGGGCGTAACGTTTCCATTTAGCCAGGCTGTGCACCACCTCAGCCTCCTGGTTCAGGCAGGGGACATCAAAGGCGACTGGGCGCTCCACACCGTTCAGGTCGTCGTGCAGGCCGCGGCCCTGCATGACGAACAGGGGAGCGGTCACGCGCTTCAGGTGCAGGGCCATGCAGATCTTTTCCTGAAAGATGGTCTTGATCAGGCCGATGGCTTTCTGTGTGTCATACAGGCCCAACAGGCTTTGGTAGTTTTCCGGCAGAGTGATCTTGCTCATAGTTCATTTCTCCTTTAGCGTATTTACTTTCCCTATAACTTAAGCCTTGGCAAACTGGCTTTCGTACAGCTTGGCGTAGAAGCCTCCGCGGTCCAGCAGTTCGTCGTGGGTGCCGCGCTCAATGATATTGCCGTCCTTCATCACCAAAATCTGGTCGGCATTTTTAATGGTGGACAGGCGGTGGGCCACGATAAAGCTCGTGCGGCCCTTCATTAGTTCCTCAAAAGCATCCTGCACCAATACCTCGGTACGGGTATCGATGCTGGACGTTGCTTCGTCCAAAATCAGGATCGGCGGGCGGCGCAGCATCACGCGGGCAATACAAAGCAGCTGGCGCTGGCCCTGGCTGATATTGCCTCCGTCCTCGGCCACCTCGGTATCATAGCCGTTAGGCAGGCGGCAGATAAAGCTGTGGGCACGTGCCTTTTTGGCTGCTGCGATGATTTCTTCCCGCGTGGCATCGGGCTTGCCGTAGGAGATATTCTCGGCAATGGTCCCGGCTTTCAGCCAGGTCTCCTGCAGCACCATGCCTAGGTTGCCGCGCAGGCTGTCCCGCGTCACGGTATCGATGGGATGGCCGTCCAACCGCAGGGTACCGCCGTTGATCTCGTAGAACCGCATCAGCAGGTTGACCAACGTAGTCTTTCCGCAGCCGGTGGGGCCAACCAGAGCAATACGCTGGCCGGGCTCCACTTTCAGGTTCATATCCTCGATCAAGGGCACATCCGGCACATAGCGGAACTTCACATGCTCAAACTCGACCGCACCGGCACCGTGGGGCAGTTCCACCGCATCCGGGGCATCTGGCAGGATGGGCGTTTCATCGATAAAGTCAAACACTCGCTGGGCGCAGGCCAAGGCGTTCTGGAACTCGGTCATGACATCCGAAATATCGTTGAACGGCTTGGTGTACTGGTTGGCGTAGTTCAAAAACACGGACAAATCGCCGACCGTGATGCCGCCTGCGATGGCCGCAAACGCGCCCAGCACGCCGACCGCGGCATATACAAGCGCATTGACAAAGCGGGTGCAGGGGTTGGTCATCGATGAGAAGAACACCGCCCGTACGCCGCAGCTTTGCAGGTCCAGGTTGATCTTATCAAAGCGTTCTTCGGCGCGGCTCTCGTAGCCAAAGGCACGCACCAAATGCTCGTTGCCGACCAGCTCATCCACCAGGCTTGTCAGCTCGGCGCGGGTCTCGCTCTGCACCTTAAACATCGAGTAGGTGTGGGTCGCAATAAAGCGCGCCACAAAAATCGACAGCGGCGTCAGCGCCACGACCACCAGCGCGATGCGCCATTCAATGAACAGCATCACGCCCAGCGTACCGCAGATGGTCAGGATGCCGGTAAACAGCTGGGTGAAGCCCAGCAGCAGGCCGTCGCTGAACTGCTCCACGTCGGTGGTGATGCGGCTAATGGCATCGCCGGGACGGTGGGCGTCCATATATTTCAGGGGCAGCTGTTCCAGCTGCTCAAAGGCGCGCACACGCATATCGCGCACGACGTGGAAGGTAATACGGTTGTTGACCACGTTCATCAACCACTGCGAGACAGCCGTGCAGGCTACTGTGCCCGCCATGGCAATGGCCAGCTTGCCCGCGCCGCCAAAGTCTACCTGGCCGGGGCCGATAATATGGTCTACCGCCTTGCCGGAGATGACCGGAGCCAGCAGGGTAGTGACCACAGTAACCACGGCCAGCACCAGCGTCAGTACCACCAGCCCGGCATAGGGGCGGATCAGCTCCAGCACACGGCGGAGCGTGCCCTTATTCACTTTCTGTTTCCGCTTGCTCATAAGGTCTTCTCCACCTCCTCTTTGCTCAGCTGGCTCAGGCAGATTTCTTTGTAGACCTCGCAAGTCTTCAGCAAATTGCTGTGCGTGGCGTCGCCGGTCAGCACGCCGTCATCCAGCACCAGGATGTGGTCGGCGCGCTGCACGCCGGCTGCACGTTGGGAGACGATGAATACCGTCATTCCTTCGGTCTTTTCTTTAATAGCCTTGCGCAGGGCAGCGTCGGTGGCAAAGTCCAGTGCCGAGGCACTGTCGTCCAGAATCAAAACCTTTGGCTTCGGCACCAGCGCGCGGGCAATCGTCAAACGCTGGCGCTGGCCGCCGGAAAAGTTGCGGCCTGCAGTCTCCACAGGCGCATCCAGCATACCGGGCTTGGTGCGCACAAAGTCTGCTGCCTGGGCAATTTCCAGTGCCTGCCAAATTTCTTCGTCGGTGGCATCGGGGGCAGCCCAGTGCATGTTATCGCGGATGGTACCGGTAAACAGCACGGCTTGCTGGGGCACAATGCCCACCATGCGGCGCAGCTGGGTAAAGCCGTACTCTTTTACATTGTGGCCAAACAGCGACACCGTGCCGGTCGTTGCATCATAGAAGCGGCACACCAGGTCGATCAAGGTCGATTTACCGCTGCCGGTACCGCCGATAACGCCAATGGTCTCGCCAGGCTTAGCCGTAAAGCTTACATTGGTCAGGCTGGGCGCACCGGCGCCGTTGTAGGTGAAAGTCACGTCGTCAAACTCCACAGCCGGGGCAGCGGGTTCTGCATCCAGCTCTGCGGCGGCAGGATCAGGCATCGTGGTGTGCGTGTTCAAAATCTCGTTCACGCGCATACCGCTGGCCATGGCGCGGGTCACCGAGATGACCAGATCAGCCAGGCGCAGCAGGCTGACCAGAATTTGGTTCATATAATTGATGAGCGCGATGATCTCGCCCTGGGTCAGTGCGCCATTATTGACCTCGTGGCTGCCGCGCATCAGCAGGGCAATGATGGCCAGGTTGATGACCAGGTAGGTCAGCGGGTTCATCAGGGCCGAGATGCGGCCTGCCATCGTCTGGATGCTGCGCAGGTGGTCGTTGGTCTCTACAAAGGCGGCCAATTCGTCCGCCTGGCGTGAGAAGGCACGCACCACACGGGCGCCCACGTAGTTTTCACGGGTCAGCAGGGTGACCTTGTCCAAGCCGTTCTGGGCCTCATGATAGATGGGCACCGTGGCGCGCATAATGAGATAAATAATCAGCGAAATAACGACCGTTGCCGCAATAAACAGCAGGGTCAGCCGTGAGCTGATGGTGTAGGCCATGATCAGCGCGCCAATGACAATGAACGGGCTGCGCAGCAGCAGGCGCAGCGTCAGGTTTACGCCGTTCTGCACCTGGTTGATGTCGCTGGTCATGCGGGTGACCAATGTCGGGGTGCCGATGCCGTCCAGCTCGCTGTAGCTCAGCGTGTTGATATGGCGGAACAGGTCCCTGCGCAGTGCGGTACTGAAGCCCAGCGCCGCTTTAGCGGAGAAGTACTGGGCCGTCAGGCTGCAGGTCAGGCCGATAGCTGCCAGCAGAATCAGCAGACCGCAGCGTTGCCAGATGAACACGGCATCGCCATTTTTGATACCGGTGTCGATAATGCTCGCCACCACCAGCGGCACAAAAAGTTCAAAGGTAGCTTCCAGCATTTTAAACAGGGGTGCCAGAACAGCCTGCTTTTCGTAGCCCTTGATGTAGCGCATCAGTTTGTGCATGTTGGTATCACCTCATACTCGGATTTTGCAGACTTTTTTATTATAACACATCGTGAAGCGTTTGTCATTCCATGTTTTCCCTTGTTTCGAGGATTATTTATGCGTCGAACGTCTATACTGACTATAGGAAAAATTTAGGAGGCGCCAGAATGCTATTTCGTTCTTATAAAGGGCTGTCCCGCGGGGCCTCGCGCACGGTGCGCACGGCGCTGCGCCTAGCCG
>JABLTO010214901.1_pt1 | contig 18956 bp, 14 predicted proteins | sample 7160091 | NCBI WGS metagenome assembly JABLTO01 (sample SAMN14651225, study PRJNA627086) | human gut metagenome | isolation source: feces | host: Homo sapiens
CCCAGCAGCGCCTGGGCGATGCCCACCCGCTGCCGTTGGCCGCCGGAGAGCGTGCGTATCTTCGCTTTGGACTTCTCCTGCAGGCCGACCATGCCGATGACCTTGTCGATGGCGGCTTTGGAGCGGCGCAGGCCCTTGAGGGCGGCCATGTAGTCGAGGAACTGTCGCACCGTCAATTCGTCGAAAAGGCCGAAGTCCTGCGGCAGGTAGCCCAGTTGTTCTTTCAGCATCCGCTCGTTTTTGCGAAGAGGCTGCCCGTTCACCAGTATGGCCCCGCCCGTGGGCTCCAGCGCCGCCACCAGCAGCTTCATGAGCGTGGATTTGCCCGCCCCGTTGGGGCCCAGAAGGCCGATGAGGCTGGGGCTTTTCAGCGCGAGGTCCAGGCCCTTGAGCGCCTGTTTCCCGCTGGGGTAGGTCATGCTGAGTTGTTGAATGTCGATCTGCATAACGCCATTTCCTTTCTGTTTGGGATGCAAAAAGGATAGCAGGGCGATGTGGAGCGGACTTGCAGCGCGTGTGTGTTTTGTATGGAGGCGCGCAAAAAGGCCATGCCAGCCCCCCGATCGGAGGTTGACATGGCCTTTGTCCACGTTGAAAGCACGGGCTTCAAAGTCGATCGACGCTTCCTTCCGCAGGGAAGGTCACTGTCGCGCGCACCCCTTCCGCCGTGTTTTCAAGGCGGCATTCCGCCCCGTGCCGCTCCAGTATCATCTTCACCAGATACAGCCCCAGGCCGCTGCCGCCCGTGGCGCGGCTGCGGGAGCCCTCCGCCCGGTAGAAAGGTTCGAAGAGGTGGGGCAGGGCGTCGGCGCTGATTTGCGCCCCGCTGTTTTCCACGGTGAAGGAGGGGCGACTCTCCAGCCTGCCGCACCACACACGCACCTGCGCCCCTTCCGGGGAGTAGAGAGCGGCGTTGGACAGGAGACAGCCCACAACCTTTTCCAGCATGGCCTCGTCCCCGGCGACAGACACGCCCGGCGTCAGATCGGAGATAAGCCGCTGCCCCCGCAGACGGAACATCTCATCGTCCTGCATGAGCCGCCGGTCCAGGAGGGCGGACAGATCCACGCGCTCCCGCCGCACCTCCGCGGAGCCTGTCTCCATGCGGGAGATGGCGAGCATTTCGCCGATGAGGCGCTCCATGCGCCCGGCGACCTGCAGGGAGCGGAGCAGATATTTGTCCCTGTCCCGGTAAGCGCCCACGCCGTCCAGCATCCCGGAGAGCTGGCCCTTGAGGATGGTGACCGGCGTCTTGAGTTCATGGGAGGCGGCGGAGAAAAAGGCCGTCCGCTGCCGGTCCAGTTCACGCTCCCGTTCCACCTCCCTTTGCAGGGTCAGGTTGGCCTCTTTCAGTTCTTCAAGGGCGGTGGAAAGGCGTTTTGCCATTGCATCCAGGCTGCGTCCCAGAGCGCCGATCTCGTCCCGGCGCCGCTCTTTGCATGCCCAGCCGAAATCCAGCCGGGCCATCTTCCCCGCGATGCCGCTCAGCCGCACGATGGGCCGGGTGATGGTCCGGGAGTAGATCAGCGCGCATATCAGCGAAAACGCCAGCAGCGTAAGCAGCAGCCAGGGAGCCATCTGCGCAAGCGCCCGCACCGCCAGATTTTCCGCCTCCACCCGGGGCGTGACATAGAGGGCATAGGGCCCGGGCTGGTCGGCAAAGCGCACCTCGGCGGCGAGCGCGGCCTGCTCGGAGGCGGTGACGCTCACCGTGTCCTCCGCCGTGCTCCGGCTGTAGTAAGTGACCGTAGATTCGCCCGCGGTTGTGCCGGTGACCGTGTCCTCGCCCGTAGACGCCGATTCCACGGTGAACCACTGCCCCGTGCCCGCGATCTGCCCGTCCGGCCCCACCAGCATGGCCTGCGCGCCGGAGGCGTGGAGGAATCTTTCCAGCACGGGCCCGCATTCCTGCAGGGTGGTATTCGCCAGTTCGTCCACCAGCGCGTCCACCTGCCGGGCAAGGTCGTCGCTGACCACGGCGGTGTAGGTGCTAGGCGTGGCCCAGGCGATGAGACCGAAGGTCATGGCCCCGGCCAGCAGCAAAATCAGCGTGGTCATTAGAAAGATACGCGCCGTGAGGCTTTCAGCGACCTTCCTTTGCAGCACGGTAGCCCACCCCCCTGACCGTCTCAATATAATCGCGGTTCAGTTTGTGCCGCAGATTCTTGATGTGGCTGTCCACCACCCGCTCATCGCCGAAAAAGTCGTAGCCCCACAGTTTGGAAAGGAGCATCTCGCGGGTGAACACCCGGCCGGGAGCGCGGACCAGCGTATGGAGCAGGTCAAATTCCCGCGCCGTCAGTTCCAGGGGTCGCCCCGCCGCCAGCACCTCCCGGGCGTCCAGATCCAGCACCAGATCGCGATAGCGCAGCCTGCGGGGCTCTGCCTCCGCGCCCCGGCGGCGAAGGATGACCCGTATCTTCTCCAGCAGCACCGGGATGGAGAAGGGCTTGGTCACATAGTCGTCGATGTCCAGTCCAAACCCCCTCAGCTGCTCCTCCTCGCCATCCAGAGCGGTGAGCATGAGGATGGGCACCTGGGACTGGCGGCGGATCAGTTCGCACACGCCAAAACCGTCGATCTTCGGCAGCAGCACGTCCAGCAGCACCAGATCGAAGGGCTGCGCATGAAACAGGTCCAGCGCTGCCACGCCATCGCCGGCTGCGGCCGTCTCATAACCGGCATCCTCCAGATAGGTCCGCAACAGTTCCTGAATGTCCGGCTCATCTTCCACGATCAGTATCTTTTTCATGCTTCGATCACCATGAAGAAGTATATCACGGAATTGTGGATATATCATGGAGAAAGAGGAGATTCCCTCGCGCGGCGGATGACGGCCGTTAAAACGATGCGCGACGTTCCTTCCAAAGCGGCATATACACGGGAATTGCCGGTTGGGAAAACGCGCTACTGGTGGATCGCCAAAAACGCCACAACGGATCGGGGATGGAAGACCTGATATACGCATGATATTCCCCTTCAGAAACGGCGTAGAGATCCGGCAAAGGCCATGAAGGCAAACGATTTGGCGAAACCGCGAATCCCGCGAAATTCCCCGTGAAACCCTCTGGCGCGCAGGCTTTCCGCCCCAAAGGGGTAAAAAAACCCCCTGCCGGCTTTGTATCAAAAACTGGCAGGGGATCTGGAGAGTCTGCTCTTTGAAGCACAATGGCGTTCCGTTAAGATAACCATCCTTACACGCCCGCCATCCTCATTCCAAGGCGCAAGCAGGACATCTGCTGAAGCTGCCCATTCTGCGCTCTCTGCTCTTGGCGTTCATCTTCAGTTTCAGTCAGACATCCACCAAAAATATGCGGTGATCGACGGGCGTATCATATGGTATGGAAGCATCAATTTTCTGAGCTTCGGCGCTTCACAGGAAAGCATCATGCGGTTGGTCAGTAGCAGTATTGCAAACGCTTTACAAAAGCGTCAGGAGGGAAAGGCATAATGTCGGAGAGAATCGTTCATAAAATCGAAAAACACCAATACGCCAACTTTGGGAAAAAGACCGTTGTCATATATGCCAGGGTCAGCACAAATAAGCCTTCACAATTGCACAGCATGGCGATGCAGGTTTCTGCTTTAACGCAGCAGGTCTATCGTTTATGGCACTGGCGATTGGCGGACATCTACATCGATTTTGAGAGCGGAGCCAGCGATGATCGCTCTGAATTTCAACGAATGATCAATGACTGCATCAGCAAACGATACAATATGGTTCTGACCAAAAGCGTCAGCCGTTTTGGACGCGATACCCTTGACGGTCTGAATGCCATACGCAAACTGAAACAGCACGGAGTAGAAGTATATTTCGACTTGGAGGAGTTGAAGTCCTTTCAGCCGGACTTTGAACTGCATTATTCTATCCGCGCTGCTATTGCTCATGGCGAGCGGGAGAATATTCATGATAACATCGCCATTTCCATCAATCAAAAAATTCTTGATGGCACTTCCAGTATCTATTCTCGTCCATGTTACGGCTATCGCAAATCAGAAGATGGTTCCCTTCTGATTGTTCCGGAGGAAGCTGAAACTGTTCGTCTCATCTTCAACCTTTATCTGTCTGGGTATAGTATTATCGGTATTATCCACGAACTCGAATCTCGTTCCATATCTTCGCCAACAGGAAAGCCGAAATGGTGTCGACGAGCGATCGATACGCTTCTCAGCAATGAAAAATATCGCGGTGGTTCGACTGCAACCACAGTTCTCATGAGCGACGCGCCTCAAAGCAAGCAGAGAGCAAGGTATTTGTTTTCCGATCATCATGAAGCAATTATCGACGAAAAGACCTTTATTGCTGTCGCGAAAGAAAAACAACGCCGCTGTAACATTGAAGTGGATGAAAATGGAGTTCATCGCAAGAAAACCCGATACACAGCAAAAATCAGAGTTTCTGGATCTCTCAAAGAAGAATAGACTACTCGATCGTCCGGATTAGTCTAAATTCAGTCTTCATACTCGGTGACGATTGCAGGAGGCTTTTGTATAGTATAAATCAAATCGTTACACGGTGTAACGATATAAAGCGTACACCGTGTAACGATTAAAAGCGTACACCGTGTAACGATATATCAGGGGTATTCATTTTTTGACGAGGAAAACGGCGGTCGAGTAGTTGAAAAAGCGACCTGCTACGCGGAAGGGGAGAAAGGATGAAATGAGGTTTTGACAGAAAAACAAGTCAATCTTGCATAACAAAGCCTAAATTGGGCTGATTTTCGGATATATCAGCCTATATTTGCATCTTCAACACTTGAAACCGCAAAAAGAAAGAACACCGACATTGTATCAATATCGGTGTCCTTTGGTGGTCGAGGTGACAGGATTTGAACCTGCGACCTTTTGGTCCCGAAAATTGACCTTATTTGACCAATGTGAGTCCGACTATCCTTCTTTATCCACGATCGACAGGATTTGTTCGGATCGGAAAGCACCGTCGGTTGGGGAATTTGCGTTGCAGACGACCAGACTCAAGGAACCAGCGATAATGGACAACCGATTCGTCATTTCGCATCGCTTCTCGTGTAGTATACCGCGCGTCCGCTGCCATGCTTGACGAGCACTCCTTCCTCAATCAGCTTTTTAATGACGTTTTCCACCGAGGACTTGCCGATGGTGTTTGCGTACTGCCCGGCAATTCGGGTGGACCTTCGGAGAAACAATTGCGGCAGGGGCCCATCCGGAAGCTCTTCTCGACGAATCAGAGGTTCCATGCTATACTGAATGTGAAGACAGCAAATGGGAGTGTTCAAAGCATGATCAGGATACTTTTCCTCTGCCATGGAAACATTTGCAGAAGCCCGATGGCCGAGTTCGTTATGAAGAATCTGGTGAAGAAAGCCGGGCTGGAGCAGAGATTTCAGATCGAATCGGCAGCGACAAGCACCGAGGAGATCGGCAATCCGGTGTATCCGCCGGCTCGCCGCAAGCTGTCCGAGCATGGCATCGACTGCTCCGGCAAGAGAGCCCACCAGCTGCTGAAAAGCGACTACGAGAAATACGACCTCCTGATTGGCATGGATCATGCCAACCTGCGAAATATGCAGCGCATCTGCAGCGGCGATCCCGACGGCAAGATGCATCTTCTGATGGATTTTACCAATCGCCCCGGCGAGGTAGCCGATCCGTGGTACACCGGCGATTTCGATACGACCTGGCGGGATGTAGAGGAAGGATGCCAGGGACTTCTTCAGAAAATTATCCATAAGCAGGCGTAAGTGCGAGGATAAACAGGTTGTGAGGAAAACCGGGAGCGGCATGCTACGGAATTCCAACCGGGGTGACTTTACCAGCTTGATGAACATTGCCAGGCCTAAGGACAGTGCTCCTACGATACATCATGCAAAACTGGCCTCACAACCGGAATACGACTGAGTCCAGGTGCTTGGGATTCCCTTTACAACCCGGAATATAACCGTGTCGAATAAAAGGCAAGCCGGTCTGCACGGCTTTGTGATGACGCCTCGAAAGTGGGGGAGGCAACTGGCACTTTCGGCATCGCCTCCAAGGTCGGTCGATACGGCGGCACCTATGCTCTGATGTTTCCGCGCGAAACAATCATTTTTGAAGGAAGCCGTAGCTCCCATATGATTCGTTTTACCCGCCGCATTGGGCCTCAACATAAGGCCGCCCACGCCTGAAAGCAATCCCGGCGTGGGCGGCTCTTTACCTGTCGATTGTAAACGTTTGCCCTTCAGTTATTCTTGCTCCAGCTTGGCATCCACCAGGCGTTCATACTCGTCTACCATCTCGCTGAAGAAATCCAGCGCACGCTGATAGGTTTCCTCGTCCAGCGGATCGACACCCGCGATGGCAAGCAGTTCCTCCGGAGACCCCGACGCCCCCAGCTTCAGGAAAGCAAGGTAATCTTCCACGGCGCGCTCTTCGCCGCTGGTGATCCGCTCGCAGATGGACGCGGCATAGGCGACGGAAGTTGCATATTGATAGACATAATAATTGTAGTAGAAATGCGGGATGGAAGCCCATCCGTAACGGCTGTCCGGGAAAGACTCAATCGTGTCGCCGCGATACTCCTGATAAAGCTCCGACCACAGGTCGCTAAGCGCCTCGGCATCCAGAGCTCCGCCGCTTTCAACCGTCTGGTACATGGCGTCCTCAAATTCGGCATATAGCGCCTGCAAGAAGAAGGTGCCTGAAAACATAGATAACATGTTCTCCAAATAGAACATCCGTTCATCCTCTGTGGCGGCATGCTCCATCATATAGCTGTAATAGAGCAGTTCATTGGTCGTAGAGGCCACTTCCTGCGTAAAGATGATGGGCTCCGCATAGATCGATTCCTGATTATCCTTGGAATAGCTGCTGTAAATAGCATGACCCAGCTCATGCGCAATGGTGCTGACATCCGAAGAATATCCCAGATAGTTGAACTGCACAAACGGCAGGAATTCTTTTCCCATGGAGAATGAAAACGCGCCCGTCAACTTTGTATCCGTTGGATATACATCCACATGACCGCTGTTGATGATTCGGTCGTAGTAGCTTATATACTCCTCGCCAAGAACGGAAAGAGCCTCGCGCATCTCTTCGACTGCGTCCTCATAAGAGGTTTCCTCCACGGTGTAATCGGAAACGTAGGCAGCGATATCGAAGGGATACTGTTTCTCCAGCTTCAGGCCGCGTTTGTGCGTGTTGAGATAGCGCTGATAATCCGCCGCGCCCTGATGGGCCGCCTCGATCATCAAATCGTAAACTTCGGGATCAACGTCCGACGCATCCAGTGCCGCCTCGCGACTGCTGTCATAGTTGCCGATCTGCGCGTAAGCCCAATTTTCCGCCACGGTCATTTCCAGCAAAGCGGCAAATGTATTGACAAAGGGTACCTGCTTTTCCAGCTTCGTCTGATTGCACAGCGCCTTGAAATCCCGGTCATATTCGTCGCTGTAAATGATTTGATTGTAAAGCTCGTCGGTTAACGCTACTTCCGTCCCGTCAGGCATGGTGATCATGGGGTCTGGCACTTCTATGCTATCCAGAATATTAAACACATTTTCCGCCCGTCCCATCGCAGGGCTGAGAATTGCCAAAACCGTATTCGTTTCCTCGCTCAGAGGTTCATATTCGGGGTCCACGATACTCCGAAATGCGTAGGTAAATGGTTCAAGCAATGGATCGGCAAAGAACTCCTGGCGCGTTTCCAGCGGCAAGGAATAGAGTTCCGACTGCAAAACCGCCGCATAGCGCGCTTCCTCGCTCTGCAGGGCGGTTATCTTCGCCAGCAGCGCGCTGAAAGTCGAGTCGGCAGGATTGAGCGTATATCCCAAATATGCGTACAGATAAAGCCGCGTCTCCAACCGCGTCAGCTCGCCCATGTAGGCAAACTGCAGATAGTCGTAAATTCCCTGCGCGGTATTCAGCGTTCCCTGATAGGATTCATACTGCGGTAAGATCTCCATGGCGCGATCATAGTCCGCCTGCCATGCGTCCACATTCTCGTAGATTTCCGTCAGATCCCATTGCGTGGGAAGCGCCTCTTCTGCCACAACCACGCAACTGCTCACTGTCAGGATGATCGCAAACAACGCTGCTACCCATTTCCGACAGGTTTTCATATTTCTTGCACCTCCTAGGCATTTTTTTACCAGCGGTTATCATACCACCGCCGTAACGAGCCGCACAAGATTTTTCGATGTGGCTGATTGTAACGGTTTGCAGGCGCTGGGAACAGAAACGCCGTTGCGTTGATGCTGAAATGATCAGGTTAGTTGGTGTCGCAACTCAACTATACCAGATGGGCGCTCAGGTCTCATCCTTTTTCCTTCACTGTCCAATATGTATTGTAGCTCTACAATAGTATGTTTGAATATTTTATTGAAATCATTGAGTATTTCGACTAAATGTGCTATTATTCTATTTATGGGAGATTATGTCTCCAACGATTCGTTTTCATGTTACCGGATTTGGTGAATCACTTTCTGAGGCACCTCAAACTGATTTTTATGTCAAGAATGACATAGAAGAAATAAAGGAGGACACAATGGCGAAGTTCTGTGGTAAATGCGGCAATCCTATCGAAATGTGTACTTGTGGCGGCTCAAAGATTGATGCGATTCCGAAGGCTCCAGTAAGTCGTCCCAAGATTTCCTATTCGACCGTTGTTCATCTTGATGAGATTGCTCTTGGTGAGGGCGAGCAGAAAGTCAAGGAATATATCCTGGGCAAGTACCCCTTCAGCTGTGGTGATGTAAGACTTGTTGTCACGAACAAACGTGTTATTTTGAAGGAAGAGTATTCTTTCCTTTTCCTTTCACATAATAGGATTGAAGAACTCAATTTGGAGTCTGTACACGGCGTCAATGGCAACATAGGACGCGGAATGAATAAGATAATGTTTTTCATTGGCTTAATCCTCACGGTGGGTTCTGCTTTTGCAGGTGCCCTTATTTTAAGCACGATGAGAGGTTATTATCGTAATGGCGGCGCCTCCACATTCTTGCTGATTTTTGGTATCGCACTCATGGTTCTTAGTTGCTTGTTCCCTTATATGACATTTGGTATCATCGGAATGGGTAGTGATCATCAGTCACTGATGACAGGCATCAATATTAACGGAAAAACTGCACTGAACAATGGCGTTATCTTCCAGCCGCGTCCTTCTTCAGATGCACGCAAAAGCATTGCGGAAGCAGGAGCATGTATCTTTGACCTCCGTACTTATGGTGATGAGGCCATCGAAAAGTGGACGAGGTAAATACAGATTAACTGATTCTTTATTAGCAATTCAGTGTTGGGAGGAATGAATTGTGCGAGAGCAAGTCATGCGCATCTTGATGGATGAATTTAAGTACAGTAAGCATGCTGCAGAGGTAACGAGTGAAGACTTGCTGAATATTCAAGATGCAGAAATTCGTCAGTCTTTGATGCGCTGGCTTGCCCTCCGTGAAATGACTCCTGTAACAGCGGAAGGATATGACGCAATACAGCTTACCGACAGGATGACCTATCCTTCTGCGTTACTTGCCATTAATATGCTTAGAAAAGAGCCGATAATGGCTAAGAGAATGCTGAAAGGATTCAAGTGACATGTTGGCTTACATGCAAGCAGTACGATCAACAGACGAAACTATTTGGGGTTCACTGTCAACCACTCAAAGGCAAAGTGTTCTTCAAACACTTGAAAACAGAATTGCCTTTAATGAAGGACGTAATGCAAGGAATGTTGTGCTTGAGAATATGGATCCAGGGTACTATGGTTACTACAACCATTCAGACCCGGCTAATATTCATCTGTCATATTCTGGAATCGATGATGTAAACGATGCACTTGATACGCTCTATCACGAAGGAAGGCACGCGTATCAGTGGGATTGTATTGAAGGTGACTCTGGATTTCCTCCGCCAATATTGGACCAATTCCGTGATGGTTTTCGTAACTATATTTCGCCCGAAGAGAACTTCAATGCATACTGTAATAACTTCACTGAAAAAGACGCATGCAGTTTTGCTCAACAGCAGAGCAAGCTTCTTTCACTTGAGAGAGAGGCTTATCTGGAACAGGATAGAAAAGCAGGGCTAAATCCAGTAGAAGTATTGGATGAGAGTGGCATAAGTGCTCAAGTGGCTGATGATAACGTGGTACATCAAAGTGTTACCGCTGCATCATATAATCCAGCCTTTGAGCAATGGGCAAATAAAACTTGCTCTTGGCAACCCGAAATTGAAGCTTTGAAAACGTATGGTGGTTCCAGCACCGCCGAAAAAGCTTACACCAATCGCGATGTGTACGAAATGGCACGGAGTCGTTACGAAGAAGATCAGAAACTTGCCAACAGCAACTGGCCATACCTTTCACCTGAAGGGCAGAAAGAACTCGCAGGCAGATACTCGGAAGAAACAAAATGGGCACAAGCACTCAATAATAATATTGGTCCGGAGAAGGAATTCGGTTTTTGTGTTGGAGGTTTCTTTGAGGCGAGTAATAATGTACGCGAATGCTGCCCTTATGAAGCAGAACAGATTGTCCCTAACTATTCAGCAAAGAAACAACAGACAGAGTCGCTTGAGTCGCTTCGGCAGGGTGCAGTTGATAACGCTTGGGAACGCGAAGCCGATCTAGTTAGAAAAGGTCAAGGAACTCGAGATTGGAGCGTTGCTCAACAAGCTGAACTTCTGGTTTATGGAAAAGTTACTGGATTTGAAGGATCTCACATGATGAATGTGAAGGATTATCCTGAATACGCGGGCAATCCGGATAATATCCAGTTCTTGCCAAGCGTGGCGCATTTTGAGGGAGTTCATGAGGGACACCCTCGAGGAATTAACCCTAATGGCCGATTTGACGAGGAAACAGGTCAGGTAATACCGGCGGTTGATGGTCAAATACCCGAGCAACCCATTATTGATTTAACCGATCAATATGACTATTCACAGAATGATTATCATCGATCAACACCTGAGATGGAGCAATCGGGGCAGCAACGGCATGATGACTATTATCAATCGAAAGAAAATCATCCTGAGAAATCTCAAAGAATTGGTTTTCGTGCAGAACAAGAGGAATCACCTTCGGAAGAAGTTTCAGCTAAATCGGAAAGAGACGCCTCTCATGAGGAATCACCGAATAGCGAATCAAATAACCAAACGTTGGTTAATCATGATGAGGCAATTTCAGCGAATCACAATGATAATTCATTAGACTTAAAACCAACAAATGAGGTTGATCGTGATGGTCATACTTCTAAGTCGGTTAACGAAGACGCTGAAGCACCTAGGGAATATGCTGCACATCAACCAGAGCAAGGAGAAAAGCAATCGAATTTCTGGAGTAGCGTTCCGAGTTGCCAGACGCAGAATGATGATCAGACAAGGAATCAAGAGCAAAGCGAACATCAATCAACTTCTCGCGAAGGAATTGATAAAGAACCAGAACGAGAAAACGTTCGGGTCGATAATCCTTCTGCATCCGAAAGCCGAGTTCCGAATGCGCCTAAAGAACAAGCTCAACATAAACCTGAACAGTCCAATGAGCAATCCGGCTTTTGGGGGAGCGTTCCAAGCAGTTCAACACCATCCAATGATCAGTCCAATAGCCAGGAGTACAGTGAAAACAACGCTATGCTAATGTAACGATAAGGATGTGATATCGTGCCAAAGGAACAGATTATCTATGGTGAATCAATCGCATATCAGTGCCCGCCTCCGAGTCCAGATGCTAAATTCGCTATTCCAGGAACGATTCCGTCCGGAAATCCTGGTGTATGGGCAATTGACGAAGGGCTGTTAAGCCGGCATATGCTGATGCTCGGTGCTATCGGTGCCGGTAAATCAAATGCAATGTATCATTTAATTCAAAAGCTTCGTACCTCAATGACGACAAACGATGTAATGTTCATCTTTGATACAAAGGGGGATTATTACAATCAGTTCTATCGCAGAGGTGACATCGTTATCTCTAATGATGAGCGAGCAACTGACGGGGCGCAGGCAAACTACTGGAATCTATTCCAGGAAATCAGAATCGATTCTAGGCATTTGGAAAATACTGTCGAGATTGTCAAGGCTATTTTTGCTGAAAAGCTGGAACGCAGCTCGCAGCCGTTTTTTCCCAATGCGGCGAAGGATTTGCTCAGAGCGTTGATTATATATATCATTCGCAACAAGCAACAGTTTCCTGCGGGAGGCGATAATGCAATGCTTCTTGATGCATTGCAAACGGTTGAACCCCAAGCTTTTGTTGATTTGCTTCGTGCATCTAAAGACATGAAAGCCATGGTGCCGTACATCGAAGATCCTAAGTCTGGACAAACGCTGGGCGTTTTGAGCGAACTCCAGCAAGGAACAACGGATGTGTTGATTGGCAACTTCGCGAAAAAAGGCACATTGTCAATGCGTGATCTTGTAAGGCGAAAAGGTGGAAAAGTAGTATTCATCGAATACGACCTATCCATAGGTAGCGTCTTGGGACCAATTTACCAATTGCTCTTCGATCTTGCAATTAAGGAAGCGCTATCTCGTCGAAAGAACGAAGGAAATGTCTACTTCATTATTGATGAATTCAGACTTCTGCCCAAACTGACACATATTGATGATGGCGTGAACTTTGGTCGAAGTCTCGGTGCGAAATTCATCATTGGTGTACAAAATGTTGAGCAGGTTTTCCATGTATATGGCGAGGGACTAGCCAGAAGCATGCTGTCAGGTTTTTCAACAACCGTCAGCTTCAGACTGAACGACTACAAAAGCCGAGAATTTGTCAAGAACCTGGCCGGTGCGAACGGCAGGGTAACTAGCTATGAATCTGGTAATAAAGTGAAAGGTTTAGTTGAACAATACCGGGACACAACCGTTATTCAGGACTATGATGTAAACAGCTTGAAAATCGGCGAAGCGTTGATCCTTCGAAACGGAAATCCGCCTTTCCGTTTCAGATTCAGAGAATTTGGAAAGTAAAAAGGAGAATGACAATGGCTGGATCAAGAATTTGTCCAAATTGTGGCGCTAAGAACCCTGATGCTAATCGATTTTGCGAAGATTGCGGTTATGATATGAACAAAGCATCCGCTGTCAGCAAGCCGTCTGCTGCTCTGTTTTGCCCCAATGGCCATGATGTTGGAGATACAAGTCTGGGATTTTGCGATGTTTGTGGTGAAAAGTTGACTTCAGAACGTTCCGTTGTGAAGCCAATGGAACCCGTGTTTGAACCTAAGCCTGTTGAACCTGTTGTGCCTTTGACTCCCACGCACGGAAAAAAGTGTCCTTCCTGCGGAGCGATAAATCCTGAAGATGGTGTATTCTGTGAGGAGTGCGGTAAAGCATTGGCTGAAGCTCCTATTCCGACGGTTGATCCAGAACCGATTGTGGTTTCGCATGTACGTCCTTCTGCGAAATCGATCCCTGACATTCCGGATATCATGAGACCCATGACAAACAATGATATGAAGCGATAAAAGGAGATGCTTAAAAATGGGCAACTATAGTTATTCGAAACAGTTGGCGATGTATGATGTGGATGTATGCATGCTTATTGATAAAACCGGCAGCATGCGTCCAATTATTGATACAGTGAAAGCAAATGCATTACGCCTTTATGATGACATCAAGAAAGACATGGCTGTGAAGGGTAAGAACATTTCGAATCTTCGTGTCCGTGTTATGGCCTTTGGCGATTACAAAGAAGACGGAGCCGAAGCCTTCTATGGGTGTGATTTCCTGCACATGCCTGACCAGGCAGAGCTCCTGGCACAATGCGTAAACAGCATCCGGGCTGAAGGCGGCGGCGACGAACCTGAGGATGGTCTTGAAGCTTTGGCCTTTGGCATTCGGTCAAAATGGTGTTCCGGCAACAACAAGAAACGCCATATCGTATGTCTCTTCACGGATGCTTCTTCACACGATCTTGGATTCGGGCGTTCTGTTCCCGGATATCCCGAGGATGCACCGAAGAGCTATGAAGAACTGATGTGTATGTGGGGTACTCCTCAGTTCCCAGGCGAAATGGATCCTTATGCAAAGCGCCTGCTCCTGTTTGCTCCTGATTGCTCCTATTGGTCCAAGATCGCACGCCAGTGGGATAACACGATCCTTATGCCTGTGGCCAGTGGCAAGGGACTTGGTGATGTTAGCTATCAGAGCATGCTTGATACCATCGGCAACTCAATCTAATGAAGAGGTGACCAGATGTCTCTTCTAAGATGTTTATGTCAATTTATCGCGATAAAACACGCGCCAGCAAACGAAAAATGCGAAGATGCTTTGTCCTACTCTTTTGAGAGCGACTTCCGTCATTATGCAGGAGTTTTTGATGGCTGTGGTGGCTTGGGAAGCAAGCGCTATGAGCCTGTAAATAACAGAACTGGTGCTTTCATCTCATCGCAAACCTGTGCGACGGTGTTTAACACCGAAATGAAGTCGTTGCCAGTCGGTGCGACAATTGATGACGCATTTATTGCTCGGTTGAAATCCAGTTTTCTTGGAGAACTCCGTAAGCAAGAAAACAAGTATGGACAAAAGAGCTCTCTGGTTGGTTCCATGGTACGCACTTTGCCATGCACCGGATCAATGATTGTTGTTACCCAGACTAACGGCTCTGATACAACGTTGCGTTTGGATATCATTCACGCAGGCGACTCACGTGTCTATATTATGCGTCCCAAGGAAGGCCTGCAGCAAATGACCCGTGATGAACTGGCAGGGAATCCGGATGCACTTAAAAACCTATATGTCAGCGCACCTATGACGAATGTTATCAACATTGACAAAGACTTTTCACTCACTCACTTGGCATGCAACATCGAAGGTCCGTTTGCCATCCTGTGTGCGAGCGACGGCGTGTTTGGCTATGTGAAAACGCCCATGCACTTTGAGAAGATTGTGCTGGATAATCTCGAGTCAGCAGTCAACTTTGATTCATTTGAAAGTTCCCTAACGGAGAGTATCAAGAACATAACCGGAGATGATTCGACCGCAGTAATGCCTTTTTACGGTTGGACGTCTTTTGAACAGCTGAAAGCCGATTTTGCAAAACGCCATCGCTTCGTTTCAGGTCTTTGCGCTTCTGTCGAGGAAGATATGAGTGACGAGGTGATCGATTCGGCTTGGGAGCAGTTCAAGGCCGGCTATTATTGGCAGGGTGCATAAATGAAGAGAATGATCAAGGGATATCTCCAGGAGACCGACTTTGTCAATGCCGGAGCAGGAACGGCAACTTGGTGCATCGCTTCGAAAGACGGCAAGAAGTATTTCATTAAGTCTTTTCTTGAAGTGACATTGGTTGACGAAGAAACAGCCAAGAACTTGCCTGCTCCTATGGTAGAGGCAAAACGCAAGAGCTGTATCCAGTTCCGGGTGCGCAAGGAACGTTTATACAATAAGCTGAATGAGATACAGAACGGTATTTTTGTCACGCCTAAGGAATTGCTCATTCACAACGGTCATTTTTGCGCGGTTACTGATTATATGGAGTCCTTTGATAAATCAGCGAAGGTTCATAAATTCAGCCCTCGGCGCAAAACAATCCTCATGCGTACGATGATGTTGGCCATGCGCGATCTGGCAAACAACCATATTGTGCACAGTGACATTAAGCCGGACAATATCGTAATCACCTATAATCAAAAGGGTAATCCGCAGTTGAAGATTATAGACTTTGACAGCGGCTTTTTTGAGGATGCTCCGCCGCACAATGTGAACGAGTATCACGGAGACATGGTGTATTTTGCACCGGAATCCATGGTTTTCTTGCAAACAGAGGGTGAATCAGATATTCGCCTGACGTGTGCTGTTGACAAGTTTGCCATAGGGTTGATGCTTCATCAAATGTGGTGTGGCATGCTCCCAACTTACGATACAGCAGAATGCGCAAATGCGGCTGAAGCCCTTTTGCTGGAAAAACCCATAACTCTTCATGGAAGTATTCCGGAAAAGCTGCAAACAATCATCAACGGCTTTTTGCAGGAAAATCCGGACAACCGCATGGGTTATGATCAAGCATACGCTTTGTTGGGTGAAATGCTGGATGCACTACCTGCGGATGAACCCGATGTAGTCACACCAAAAGCATCCACCAAAGCACCGAACGCAAGCGCGGATATCGAAGTCAGGATAGTATGCGTGGATACGAATGGAACCGTAATTGAAAGTTCGACTTTGAAGATTGCTGCTGGTTCAGAATATACCGTTGTTCCAAAAGTACTTGATGAGTACGAGTGCATGGATACAAAACGCTTGGTTCGAATAAGTGCTGATGGACACGCGGAACCCAGTTCGATTACTTTCCGATACAGACGAAAAAAGAGTGCGGTTTGGTTGTGGCTGCTTGCAGTCATTATTGTGGCACTCAGCATTTGGTTTTTTACCGACGGACAAGATGTGATGGCTAACCAATCAGTCACAGGGCATGGACTCTATGGAGTAATAGCAGAATCCACTTCACCAATGTCCACACCCACTAGAACGGCAACATCTTCTCCTCGACCTACGGTTGCATACGTATTCACGGGAAGTAATTCAGTATATGTCCAAGCAGGTCAAACCGTACGTGTCAAATTCACGGCCTCTTCTTCGGGCACCTACATTTTTACATCTACCGGATTGGACGATACAAAAGGCTATTTGTATAGCTCCGCAACAAGCACAAGCGAGTTGGTTTCAGATGACGATACAGGTAGCGGCTCAAACTTCCAAATTGAAAGGTATCTCAGTTCTAATGAGACGATTTATGTAGGTGTGAAGTTCTACTCTTCAGATAAGAGTGGGAGTATTACACTCAACATTTCAAAGAAACCTACTCGTACGTTCGAAATGAGTTCGATCGTATCAATGAATCGAGGACGCGTTACTGTAAGTTGGACTGATTCGGCTAATAATTCGCCCTACAAGGTGCTGTGTCAGTATGTCGGCGTTAGCGGGATTACCCAGCCCAATTATTGGGCAGGAGGAGATGAGTCCGGTTCAACGACCTACGCGAAATCATTTACCATTGATCAACTTGCTCCAGGCAGGGCGTATCGAATTGAGGTGCGAGATTGTAATAATAATTCTATCTACCACACCTATAATCTGCCTACACCGGCAACGTTTGAAGACGGAAAATTAAAGGCTTCGTCAATTAAGGTGTCTATATCGCCAAGGCAGAAGTTAAAATCCAGTGATAAGCAATCTGCTTCAAGTATCAGTTCACTTAGGGCTTCTGATATCATCGCCAACAGAAGCAGTAAAGAGTACGGCTTTAGATACGACATTGACTATCCACAGCTTGCTTACTCAAGGAATTACTTTACACAGATTGTCATCACGGCACCTAACGGGTATTTGGAAACAGAGGAATGTCGCTCAATAGATTATGATTCGGGTTACTCAGGACGCTATTGGTATATGCTTGGCGAATGGACGTTTAAAATGCTTTATGACAAGAACTCCGTTATTCCCACAGGCACATGGACTGTCGAACTATATTGGGACGGTATGTTTGTTAACCGCAGTACTTTTAGGGTAAACTAAAGTTAAATCCATATGATTCGATCTGTCGGTGATGTACAAAAATCCATAAGAAGGGGGTCAAGAAATGGTTTGCAGATATTGCGGAAAACCAATTGCTGGTACGGGTTGTGTATCCTGCAATAAGCAAAATGTTCTATCATATACGAGCTATGAACTTGATGATATACTTGGAAAATCCGTACATTCTCAGCCACTTGTACAAGGACAACCTGTACCCAATAGGCAACCCGATCAGTCGCAACTTCAATATGCCTTCGAAAAAGGCGTTGAAGAAGGGAAAAAGCACGGTTACGCCTTTGGATACGACACTGCAAAGAAGAACATTACGGAAAGAAATAACCGTCAGAGACGACTGCTGATTATTTCAATTGCGAGTGGGGCTGTGATCCTTGCGGTTGTATGTTCTCTCGTATTTGGAAAAGTCAATTACACTAACGGATACAGCAAAGGCATGATAGCTGGTAAACAAGAGCAACAGGCTGTTGATGACGCCTTGATTAGTGAGTCTAAGCAGAGCGCATACCAAACTGGACACGATCAAGGATACGATGAGGGATACCAAAAAGGATATGATGCTGGATTTGAAGCTGGAAAACTGGTAACGCCAACCCCGTCTCCGGAACCCGCGAAACCAACACCTACTCCGACTCCGACAATTACTCCCGCAGCAGCCCCAACTCCTTTTGCTCTTGGAATGAAATCAAAGGGCGAAGAAGTTCGTCAGTTGCAGAAGCGACTGATAGAGTTGGGTTATCTTGCGAGCAATGAAGCAGATGGCGACTTTGGAACAAAAACCAAGAAAGCTGTTGAAATCTTCCAGAGAAAGAACGGGCTGAAAACTACTGGAATCGTTGATCAAAGCATGTGGAATCTGATCATGAGCCCAGATGCAAACCCGTTTGTGATACAGACTATTTCGCCGACTAATGTGGCCACTGATATTCCAGTCCCCGCAAAAGAGGAAGAAATCACAATCATTCCCGAAACCAGCCCCAGTAGTACGGAGGAAGATATTGAGCAAGCCATCTCGACTGTGTAGCCTGATTCTGAGCGAATGCCAGAGCCTGAGGTTTTTGAAGGCGCGGAAGTATGAACTGACTTTTTTACTGCAATGCGATAATTGACAAATACATTGAGCCTACTATTCCGTTTTTAATCGACCATACGGCGTAGAGACGGAATAGGCTTTCTTTGTATTTGCGCAAAATGTGAAAATAGTCCTTGACAAATCGATAAGGTAGATAAGGTAAGATAAGGGACCTGTTGACAAAATCTCCAGAGGCTTGGTTCCTATGGGGTACTGTCAAGAGTTATGCGCAAAATTAGTTTGCAGACTCCGGCTGAATGAGGTCAGCCAGCAATAGAGACGTCTTCCAGAGCCGCCTCCAAGTGCTTCATGTTCATGTACTTCTTGTTGCCCCACTGGGTGCCGGCTACATGTCGCAGTCGGGCACAGACCAGGATCAGGGCAGAATTTCCATCAGGGAACGTCC
>JABLTO010218971.1_pt1 | contig 18955 bp, 18 predicted proteins | sample 7160091 | NCBI WGS metagenome assembly JABLTO01 (sample SAMN14651225, study PRJNA627086) | human gut metagenome | isolation source: feces | host: Homo sapiens
CCTTTACATTCCAATATGTTTCTATTAATACATATAGTAGTAACAAGAGTTCGTCTGCTTCTCGTTACTTTACATTCCAATATGTTTCTATTAATACGTCCTGGATGCCGGACTTTATGCAGGGATTAGCTAACTTTACATTCCAATATGTTTCTATTAATACCAGGATCCCCTTATAAGATTGGCAATGTGATCCTACTTTACATTCCAATATGTTTCTATTAATACAGCGGAAAGCAACTCCGGACGCTGTAAGCGACCATCCTTTACATTCCAATATGTTTCTATTAATACGTGAAGCGGTGATCCACACGGAATCCCAGTATTTACCTTTACATTCCAATATGTTTCTATTAATACAAAAAAGTGCACAAAAATAAGTTATATGTCACGATCTTTACATTCCAATATGTTTCTATTAATACGGTGACATCAGCCACCCGATCAGGGTCATTAGCTCAACTTTACATTCCAATATGTTTCTATTAATACTTCTTCTGGTTCTTTCACTTCTGCGGGTTCTTCTGTCCTTTACATTCCAATATGTTTCTATTAATACGAGCCGTGGGAACCGGAATCTATGAGCTAACAAGGAACTTTACATTCCAATATGTTTCTATTAATACTTTAAAAAGGGCTTATTTTTTATACCCTTTTTTACTTTACATTCCAATATGTTTCTATTAATACCGGAGGCAGTCACAACGGATATGCAGGACCGTACACAGCTTTACATTCCAATATGTTTCTATTAATACCTAAAGACGATGTTGATTGGTACAGAGTAGAAATTAACTTTACATTCCAATATGTTTCTATTAATACGTTTATGGGCTAAAAAAAGAAAACAAAATAATCAGTCTTTACATTCCAATATGTTTCTATTAATACGACGATGATTACTCCGCCTATGGATGATCTATTTTCTTTACATTCCAATATGTTTCTATTAATACAGGCTCTAGATACATCGAGTTACTGAGAGGTCACTTCTTTACATTCCAATATGTTTCTATTAATACAAGAAATAGTAAGTGTCCAAAAACAAGTCATCCATCTTTACATTCCAATATGTTTCTATTAATACGTTTTCCACATCAGATCATCCCTTTGACATTGGTACTCTTTACATTCCAATATGTTTCTATTAATACTTATGGTGAAGCTCAATCAGTTATAGAACAAGCCGTCTTTACATTCCAATATGTTTCTATTAATACCAGACCATCGCGTCTGTCCTTGATTACCTTTTAGTACTCTTTACATTCCAATATGTTTCTATTAATACTGAAACTGTTTTTTAAAAAAACTAAGTCATCCTCCTTTACATTCCAATATGTTTCTATTAATACTAGAAAATACACAGGTGGAAAGCCGGGCGATCAGAACTTTACATTCCAATATGTTTCTATTAATACCCGAGTTATCCAGACTAGGCCTTAGAAGACAGAAAGTCTTTACATTCCAATATGTTTCTATTAATACAATGCTGCTCGTTATGCTAGTCAATTAGGTTTCGCCTTTACATTCCAATATGTTTCTATTAATACGGATCCGTGGCAGGCGAATGTCCTGTCCGACTGGACTTTACATTCCAATATGTTTCTATTAATACGTGCTTACGTTGCTCGGTACATATTAAAAAAGCATAACTTTACATTCCAATATGTTTCTATTAATACTCAATCCAGTTTCAACAACTCTTGCTGTTACCTTCTTTACATTCCAATATGTTTCTATTAATACAATTAACTTAATTAACCGTCTTCCGGGCGTATCGGTCTTTACATTCCAATATGTTTCTATTAATACGACAGCCAACCTTTTGTTATAGCGTTCACTACATCTTTACATTCCAATATGTTTCTATTAATACAAACATTGATATATTATAAGAAAGGAGTTGATTTTACTTTACATTCCAATATGTTTCTATTAATACCTTAGTGCTGGTGGTTCTGGTGCTCAAACAGGTTCCTTTACATTCCAATATGTTTCTATTAATACTCCAGGCTGATGCTCACAGCTCCCGGAATGTGTTTCTTTACATTCCAATATGTTTCTATTAATACTGGTATTTCTCAAAAATAGTTTTAGTGGAAATAAATATCTTTACATTCCAATATGTTTCTATTAATACAAATTTTCTGACATGGTAAATAAAGCCGGACTTGCCTTTACATTCCAATATGTTTCTATTAATACCCTTATGCCCGGTCTTTTTGATTTTCTCCGCCATACTTTACATTCCAATATGTTTCTATTAATACGGACGGTAGAGAAATGAGTGAAGAACAGTTTAAAATTCTTTACATTCCAATATGTTTCTATTAATACACTATAGATAGTCACCTCATATCTGTTTGTTTTTACTTTACATTCCAATATGTTTCTATTAATACCACCAGAGCCGCCAGCGCTAAGGACAGGATTAAGACCTTTACATTCCAATATGTTTCTATTAATACAAATGGCAACAGATTTATGATTCTTCGTGTCTCGACTTTACATTCCAATATGTTTCTATTAATACACCACACATTCGTCATAACTTTCCGGCCAGCGACCTGCCTTTACATTCCAATATGTTTCTATTAATACCGAAAGACTTCACGATCTTTCGATTTTGATTTCATCTTTACATTCCAATATGTTTCTATTAATACTCAACCGCCCACCAGAGAGAAGTTCTCGATCTTCAGACTTTACATTCCAATATGTTTCTATTAATACCGGATCCTGAACCAAAGGTAGGTGATGCTTAATGGACTTTACATTCCAATATGTTTCTATTAATACGAATAATCGAGTCTACATCCGATGCACTGACCGCACTTTACATTCCAATATGTTTCTATTAATACTATTCACCGGGAGCTATAACTCCCGGTGAAACTACCTTTACATTCCAATATGTTTCTATTAATACACGAGCAGCACCAAAACGATTATTCGAAAGGATAACTTTACATTCCAATATGTTTCTATTAATACGGAAAACCTGTCGATCCTTACCTTTTGATTTCATCTTTACATTCCAATATGTTTCTATTAATACCGGTATTCCACACACATTCGGTTTTGGTGGTCTGCACTTTACATTCCAATATGTTTCTATTAATACGTATTCCTTAAAAATTCATTTGCCGGAAACAAATATCTTTACATTCCAATATGTTTCTATTAATACACATATCTGAAGCTGAAAGTCCCATTTGTGCGAATTTCTTTACATTCCAATATGTTTCTATTAATACGATTGGCAACATTCCGGCAAACGACGGCGCGGATTTCCTTTACATTCCAATATGTTTCTATTAATACGGTTTTAACCATGATTAACAGCGGACTTGCAATTTTCTTTACATTCCAATATGTTTCTATTAATACGGAAAACAGCCAGCTATGGAAATCAAAGCTACGGACTTTACATTCCAATATGTTTCTATTAATACCAATTCTGCTAATGCCGCTCGTTATGCCAGCCAGTTCTTTACATTCCAATATGTTTCTATTAATACTACCCGGACTGATAAAAAAATAAGATTTTTTTTAGCCTTTACATTCCAATATGTTTCTATTAATACCATTTTAATGGATATCGGACTTAATGTTTACAGTCCTTTACATTCCAATATGTTTCTATTAATACAGCAATATTCCGAGAATTCGGGCGAGATGGCAGACTCTTTACATTCCAATATGTTTCTATTAATACTACTTTTTCGTCCCAGCGCGTCTATGCTGGAGTCACCTTTACATTCCAATATGTTTCTATTAATACTGGACTCGTTTTTGCTATGTTTTTCTTGATTCTAACTTTACATTCCAATATGTTTCTATTAATACTGAAAATGAAGATCATGAGTAATTAAATTACTGAACTTTACATTCCAATATGTTTCTATTAATACCCGCTCCTCTGAACCACCGATTAATTCTTCCATATTATACCATATTTTGTCGACCATGGTATTTTTTTATCTTTTTATTTATTTCGATATAACACGGTTCACCGGAAGCACTATTTTGCTTATGTTTTTCACGTTTGTCGACCTCTCGTAGTTTTATCTCTATCTCAGGTCGACAATCACAAGATGAAACTGGTCAGGTCATCTTTTCTGCCCCAGAATTCCTTGTCCATCCATTTTTCCTGACGTGATTTGAAGAGAATAACAGAATCCAACTCCGGATCGATATACTGTTTCAGTTCCCGCTGCAGGCTTGCCAGCTGCGCTCTGCTTATCTCCCCTTCAAATACAGAGTTCTGGATGTGTGTTAAATATCTTTTACATGTCTTGAATATTTTTGACCATCGCTTAGTTCCATGGTCTTCCTGACTTACATCATATACTAATACGATATACATACTTCACCACCATATTCGAAATCCCTCATACTCTTTTTCTCCAATCAGATGCTTAATTAATTTATATGCTTCCAGACGAATCAGGTACTGATAAGAGACCTGTCTTCCCAGTTCTTTATGCATCACCGTTTTCTTGAGCCGACTTTCCAGTTCCGACACGATAAGTTTGGAGGCATCTTTTTTCAGATGAAGAAAATTCAGTTCTTTCGTAAAACTGTTTTCCGTGATCTGATTCCGATTCAACAGGGAAAAAATCAGCCGATCACCAATCAGCGGCTTAAACACTTCTGCAAGATCAAGACTTAAAGAAAATCTTCTCTCCCCCGGTTCATGCAGGTAACTAATGGTGGGATTTAGCTGAGTACGGTAGAGTTCTCCCAGTACCTTGGTATAGATCAGCGTATTTACGAAAGAGATCAATGAATTGATCATATTATCCGGGGGATGCATCACCCGCTTTTCAAACGATATTTCCTGATTAATGATAATATTCCACGCAGCATAATATTGTTTTCGGATATTACCTTCCACACCCATCAACGATTCGATTGTAGTCGTACCGCCAATCTGTTTTCGAAGCGAATCCACTTCTTTCATATAAACAGAAACATCTTTCCCTCTTCCATTATAATATCTGAGATTACGATAAATATTATCCGCCGCAGCCTCGATAAATTTCCTCGCCAACACAATCCTTTTCTCATAATCCGTGTAATGTTCAACCTGTCTTACCAGCAATCTCCCTGCCAGCAACGTTTCCCTCGGATAATAACTTCCCGTATAAAAATTATAGTAATTGAAAAAATGCATCGGAATCCCATATTGTGAAATATAATTGATAAAAGCTGTATTGAAAGACATTTCCGACATCACATAAATATCAGAAATCCGTTCAACCGGTATATCTCTCTTTTCTCCATCGTGATTCGTAAACTGAAGTGTGTTATCTTTGCGTTTTAAGTCCCCATTATTATAAACATAAAAACTTTGTTTCATATCACTCACCTCGTATTATATAAAGCACAAATCATAATACGCACATTTCTTACATATTTTCTTATTACAATCATCCGGTGGTATATCCATCTTTTTTATCTGTGTAATTTCACAGATGATTTTTTCTATTTCCCCGCAGTCTTCATCTGTAAGCTCCACACTCATTGTCTTTTTTAATAATGGGTAATCGATTTTTCCTTTCATTCCGGTCACACCACGCTGCTGCAGGTAATACAGATAGTATTTCATCTGCCAAATCCCTGCTTCTTCTACAGACTTACTCTTTTTCACCTCATGCAGCTCTCCGAATTCTTTCATAAAATCAATGTTGATTATCTGATCAATAGAAATGTGTTTGTCATTCTTTTTGTAACTGCTCTCGTCCAACAGTTTTCCGAGTAACACATCTTCGTTCTCCGTCTCCATTGTGATTTCATGACAGAAGTACCAGAGTTTTCGTTTGCAGACGAAGTAATAATATACCATCATACCAGTTATATTTTCTTTCACGTCGTACCTCCTATAAAAAGATACTATCTGCCTTCTCTCCAAGCAAAAGACCTCGTCCTTGCAGTGTTTCACAATCAAACTCATAAACAAACTGTGTTCGATGGATGTCTGTCGAGCCAATTGCTGCCTTATCTATTCCATCCGGATGTCCAAAACAGGTCCTCAGATTGATTCCCATGGTTAAATCCTGCAACTTTGTCCGAATCTCCTGCTTTCTCTCTTTTGATAGATATCTGTCTTCTACTTCTTCAAACAGTTCTTGATTTTCTTCATAGATGGTATCCGGAATGACCGTAATACTCTTGATATCGCGCACCTTCGCTTCCGTTAGAGTATATTCCGCCGGATGGATCTCCGAGAATTTCTCCATACAGTCTTGAATTTGCCTGTAATATTCTGTATTCCGTATCGCTTCTGTCCGATACACTTCATTCATATATTTCGTCTTCTGTTTTTCTGAAAAAAGAATATCTTCATACTTTTTCAGCTTTTCCAGCGATCGCTGATACAAGTTCTCCTCGTAAATACTTCCGCTTCCATTTTTGTTATCATATACAAAAATATTGGAAAGTTCAGGAATCCTTCTTCCCTTCCGGTTACATCTTCCCATACGCTGCAACAAGCTGTCTGCTGTACACATTTCCGTGTGCAGAATATCAAAATCGATATCCAGACTGGCTTCAACGATCTGCGTGGTGACCCAGATCCCCACTTCATCCGATTCTGAAAACTCCATAATCTTTTGTTCCAGTAAATTACGGTCTCTGCGAATAAAACGGGAATGTAACAGCCACACAGAATCGTTCCTTTCCCGCAGTTTTTCATAAACCTCCTGTGCTCTGGAAACGGTATTACAGATTACCAGTACTTTTTTGGTTTTCCCCTGTTCTGCAATCGCATCCAGATGCATTTCCGAATACCGGATGCTTACCTTATGCCGAATCGTAATATCCGGATTGTCTGTAAAGTCTGCAAACAAACACTGATCTGCCAACCCGTATTGTTCCATAAAATCTTTCAGTACAGGTGGAAAAGTTGCCGTAATAATCGCATATCTGCCGCCCATTTGCTGGATGGTTTTCAGACCGTATAAGATCGTAGCAATACTTCTTGGATCATAAGACTGTATTTCATCTATGATCAGCTTGGAATACTTCAAAGTTGCTGCAAAGATCTCTGTCCCCAGCGCCCTGTAAACAAACGTAAACAACTGGTCGATCGTACACACAGTAACAGGATTCGCTAACAACTTTGCCTGTTCCTGTTTTTCCCAGGCAGATCCCGGATTTTCTTTCAGATACATCGCCATGCTGTCCGAATGCAGAATCGCCGCATGTTCATAACCATATCCGCTTTTTATTCTGGAATAAATTGCATTGGAAGAAACTTTCAAAGGCAGCGTATAAAATCCTTTCTCCCCGTCAAGCCATAACAAAGCGGCTTCTGTTTTTCCGGATCCGGTGGGTGCAATAACAACAAGGTTATCATCCGTATGCTCTTTCATGAACTGTTGGGCAGGCCGTAAATCCTTTCCTTCCAGAAAACTCTCCACTTCTTTTTTCAGCCTTTTTTCCCTGATATCACACGCCAGTTCCGCACTCTCATATCCGGCACTGACCGTATAATCAAACTTATTCAGCAATCCTTTTATGAGAAGATATTCATTCCAGACTGCAGGATCACATAGGAACTTCCCACTATATCCGTTATTGTGAAACAGAAGATGGTTCAAGTTGCTGCAGTACAGTTTTGTTCTGGTCTGTCCAAGATAATCACTGATCTCTTCCAGATAATATTTCTTTCCATATGTACGAAGCTCCGAACTGTCTTCCTGGTCTTTTCTCGTATGGTGATGATAGACTGCCGTGACAAAAGCCCCAAAATCATCTTTCGTAAAACTATCGTCCATTACAAAGAATTCGTTTTGTGACAGAGTAACTGCGCTAAGGTGTCCATGAGGGATCTGACTGATAGATTTCACATTTAACTTCCGTTCTCCGGCAAGTTCCGGATTTATCATTGCCTGAAAGACCAGATTCGCCTTCCCCCAATCATGAATGCAGCAGGCTTCTATGACCAGCCGTTTCTCTTTTTCAGAAAAATACCGGCCATATTCTTCAAAAAACGCTTCAGCACACCGCACAATATCTTCCTGATGGCTGTTCAGTGTTTTTTGTTCTTCTTCCGGTTCTTTTATCTGTTTCCCCCGCTCTTTATCAGATAATCCCTTTTTCTTCGATTTTGCATAGTATTTCATTCCCACGCCTTTCTGACCTTCTTTAACAGAACACTAACGCTGCATCTTCCTCGAAATCGTCCACGTAGGCACCCTGCCCCAGTGTATTTCCTGCAGGATAATAAAAAGCATTGACTCTTCCATTTTCCTTTTTCCACCGCCGCAGACCCTGTTTGGTAATCTCATATTCCTTTGTCAGATGGTACACCGTCATACGACTGTTCTCAATCCCCAGTGTCTCTGCCATCGCTACCGGTATGTACATATCCCGCTTGAGATCTACTTCCTCTTCCTGATGAATTTTCACAATGTCAACCCGTTCGATATCCAGGAGATCCTCATATCTTCCCAGGGATAAATACCTGCCCGGATATAGAAGGGATTGATATACATGTGCAAAATCTTCCTCTGCCGGAATAATATGGATCACCATGTGATTATCACAGACCAGTTCTACATTCGCGATCCCCTTAAACACACCATATTTTCCATCCACACACAGCTGATGTCTTCCCTCTTCATACTTCGTACCGGAAGAAAAGGAATATCTCGTATACAGTTCCGACACCATTCCGCTGTTTGTTCCCTGAATACACAGTTTCATCGGATGAAATTCCTGGTATCCGCAGGCCGCATGGATCATTCCAAGCACCGTAGAATACGGAGGAAGCGGGAATGTCTCTTTTATGATAAAGCTGCTCGGTTTTCGATAATTTACCAGATTCTGAAAACACTGAACTCTAATTGCTTTCTCCATAATACTGTTCCACTTCCTCTTTTAAATGCCTGAATGCTGCACCTACGGATTCTCCGGATAATTTTCCCCGGATCTCATTTTCATTGTCAAAAGTTCCTGTTACGACACCGGTAAATGTGTGGGTACGAATCGCGTCATCCTCTAACAGTTCTGCCAGAGTTTCTACATTGATCTGATCATTTTCTATCCGGATCCTGTTTTCAAAGAATGGATTTCTCCGTTCATATCTGCCACCGATCACAAACAACGGACTCAGATTTTCCCTTCTGCCTTTGATATCCCGATACAAATACTGCACGGTATCCAGAAGTGTCTTCACACGATTTGCTTTTTCTTCTCCTGTGATCTGCACTTCTCCGTCAATCCCTACCCGGTCCAGATCGACCGTTATGGTATAAGTATAAAATGACCGCTGAATTTCGCTCTGTGCGATTTCATTCTCCAGCTTTCCTCTTGCTGCCAGTCCCATGTTAGTTAAGAACTCCAGATTACCCAAAAACGGCTCCAGTGCAATAGCATTACTCAGCCTCACTACAGCACTTCTTGTAGACGCTCCGCCTTTCTGGTCGCCGTCTTTTGCGACTGTCTTCATATAGCCAAATAGATCGATTTCCGGATATTCCACAATCGTTGCAGACGGTGCAAACTGAACCACACCGCTTTTTCCATCCACCGGAGTCTGATCCCAGTCTGCCTGCCGGACAATGTTATAACGCATCGCCTGTCTGGAAATATACGAATACTGCTCGTGGTTTCCTCTTGACATTTTCTTTAATGTAGAAATATTTCCGATTCCCTCTCCGTAATTGGCACTTTCCGCAAGAAAAACCATAGTTACTGTCAATCCTTCTCTTCTCATTGTTCTACCTCTTTCTTTCCTTCATAACATCCGATCAGTCCTAAAACAAATGCGTATCCATACTCCGAAAATTTTTCTTTGTCCTGTAACATCCGAATCATCCCATTCGGTATCAGGAGTTTTTCCGATCCATAGGAACTGTACAGTCTCGCAACGATATCCATAAATTTCTCTGTATTTTTTACCGACAGCGCATTAAGCAGCTGATACTCGATACCACGCAGACTATCTCCGGTCGTGTCTTTTTTTGCGGTCATGATCGCTTTTCGTAATTCCGAACCGCTCTTTTTCATACTGATGCAATACATAAGAACCTCCTTCTCTTCTTCTTTTTTGTAACTGATCTCTGTTCCCTTCTGAATCTCATATACCCAATGTATATGAAAGTTTGATGCAGCATTCCCTGCAATGGCTTCTCTCAGCAGGGAATCTAACAAAATATACTGATTCTGATGGCCCAACAGGTTCATAACAGCCTGTTCATGCACATTTACAAAATCATTTCTGATCTTTGTGAACGGATACTGACCAAGATTTTTCAATGCTTTTTCTACATCTTCCCTTTTCAGGATATTCAGTATATCCTTGTTGATAATAGAAAGTTTATATCTGTCCTTATCCCCGGTTCCACGCAGGATCACCTGAATATTGGAAAGTTCCTGTCTTTTCTCATTCAATATGATATTCAGAGTTTCCGCAAACCACTGGGAATATCTCTGATTCTCTTCTTTTTCTCCTTCCAGACTGCTTTTCCTGTTTTTGGAATTTGCTGCCAGCAGAGTGAACATATCACTGTTATTATTGACAAACACAAATTTATTGGCAAACAGTCGGAACCCAAGCGGACTTGCTGCATACAGAAACGTACAGACCGGACACAGGAACGCATCCACATTACAATTCCAGAACGCAGACCGTTTTCTTGTAAAATCGTCCCCGACTTCCTTCATAAATGCGATGGATACTTTCTCTTTTGTGGTTACAGGTTCTCCACAGTCAATACACAGATCCTTTGCTTTTGTATGATCTGTCATAAAGTATTTTCGGAATGGTTCTGAAAAATCTTTTTCAAACTGTTCCCTCATATCTTTTTTTGCATTCGAGCGAAGCAGAAAACTTTTTCCATCCCAGAAACGATTGATATAGTTGTAGACTACACTTTTCATAATAAACGTCTCTTTGCATTTCTCCTGCTCCAGAAACACCTGTAATTTCGAAAGCCTTTCCAGTAATTCTTCCGCTGTCATTTTATCAATCAGTTTTTCTTTTTTCAGTGTTATATAAACTTCCGGATGTTCGATCTGATCTTTGATATTTTCAAAGCCGGCCTGGTAACTGTTCGAGAGCAGTTTGTCATTGATAAATTTCAAATCATCCTTTTCGTTCTTTCCCGGATTCCATTTTTCATTCTGAATTTTCCCGATACAGCACTTGATTTTCTCCATTACGCCCTGGTAAACAGTAAACCTTCCAAAATTTTGCACACATGCCTGGAAATACAGACTGGTCCAGTCCGCATTTTGAATAAATTCGCAGTTCAGCCACATCTCCTGACCGTCTTCCGATATGCCAAAGTCAACACCTTCCTGCGCCTTTGCGCAATCCAGTATATATTTCATCCCGACGATTCCGGCGTTTTTCAGAAAATCACCTGGCGTAATTGCATATTTTTCCATAAAATATCACCTCTCTCTACCAGACGATTTCCCATTTCCCATGGCCTTCCGATCTGCGGCTTCCAAGTCCTGCAGAGTACAGGAAATCTAAAAGCCGGGGCGTTCCCTGTAGTTTGTATATCCCAATACTGGCATTTGTTGGTCTTCCCCATACTTTCGCAACAATCTTTTTTCCTTTCACCGGAACAATCGAAAAACAATCCACATCTTCGTCCCATCCGATCTTGTTCAAGAAGAACTTCAGATTATCTTTTAATGTATCCGAAAACTCAGGATCCTCGCAGGTATAATAGATATCCGTATTATTTTCCGGATCATGTTTTCTTGCCAGTAAAGAACTTTGCATTTTTATGATAAGCTCCGATTCTTTAATCTCCGGAATCTTTTTTGCTTTCACTTCACGCAGTTTCATCGAGTTTCCTCCCATGGGATACTCTATATTCCGCATTAACTGAAATGCATTAAAGAATTCAAATAATTCTCCCATGTCCGCATCGGAAAATGTTACCATAAACCGATTTTCTTTCAGATAAATCTTGTCTGCTGCGAATCGTGCTCCCGGCAGATAGCATGACCAGCAATATGTTTTCATGACGGATTGCTTTTTTGTATAAAGTTTTTCGAAAAGTTCCGGAGAATATTTTTCTACAGATGCCTTTAAAAAACTTAGTAACAAACGATCCACCTCTGCCGGGATTTCCGGTTCTTCTAATAGAAACTCTAATTTTAGCTCTGTCATATCAATCCCTCCTTCTGATCCCACTATAACATTTTCTAAAAACTGTTTCAATGGATTAATTTAATTTTGCATTTATTTTTCTCATTTACTTTTCGCCTGTATTTCATTATAATATTTTTACGTACATTTTGGAATGTAAATTTGAAGCAGTTTTTAACACCTGCAAAATACCTTTAATAGTCCCATATTGGAATATTTTTTTCATTGCTTTCCCAATACATCTCAAAAAGCAATACATAAAAAGTGCGTAAGCCCCGGATTGTTCTCACCAAGCTTACGCACTTTTTATATCATCTATAATCAATAGTATATCATTTTCCTTCATCCATCGCTTTGCACTCACGCTCGCGGGCTTCCCATGGCTCATATGGTTGTTTCAGTTCTGCGATCAGATCCCGGCCGTGTTTCTTCAGATAAGAGATACGGATCAGAATATAGATCACAAACAGTACAATTGCACCAAGGATCATCAGCCATACGGTCATTCCCAGCGTACTGATCATCGCATATGCCAGATAGGCTGCGACTACAAACGCAAAGGCTGACAGTGCATATACCAGACCGATGGCCATCTTGAAGGTAGAATGATTGCAGGCATGCGGATATTTCTTTTTCAGGAAGAACGGTACCAGACAAAGAGCGATATCCGACAGTGCATTGACGAAAGAAAATACAGTCATTAACACTCCAAAACTGGATCCGGTCGCCACACAGCAGATAGAAAAGAGCATAACGAAGCAAAGAATCACAGGTGATACTCCATTCTTATTTTTCTTTCCGACAAAAGCCGGAAACAGATCATTGTCTGCCGCCGCCTGAATCTGGGCGCAGGGTAACATAATAACCGGAACCATTGAAGTCAGAACACCGAACAGCGGACCTCCTACGATAAAAAATGTCAGAAGACCGGAAGGCAGGAATATTTTTCCCACCTCTGAAAGTGTGGTCAGTTCTCCTGCCGGCATGCAGCCGATGGTAACAATACCCATACCGATATAGATAAATGCAACAATCGTCGGTGAGAGAAGCAGTGCCAGCGGAATATTCCGGTTCGGATTCTTCACATCATCCGCGATCTGGGAAACCGCACTTCCGCCGGACAGCGAAGAAGCCAGAACGCCGACTGCTGCAGCAAAGCTTGTCAGTTTCACACCCGGACTGAAGATTTCTCCCAGTGTCAGTCTCGAGGTATCGATGCTTGGCATGCCGACAAAAACATAACAGCCCATAGCCACCATCAGTACTACTACCATGATATTATTGACAAACGCAAAGGTATGATTGCCCTGCCATGCGATTCCCGTATAGATCAGCAGAATCACAATGCTGATCAGCGTTTTATATCCTTCCAGCGCCGGGAACAGCGCCACAAAATAATCACCAAACAATACCGCAAACACAGAGATCAGTACCGGCTGTAGCAGATTCTGTGCCGCCATAAACACTCCAACCGCCGGATGGATCAGTTTTGTCGGTGCGATAAAAAAGCTTCCCGATGCCGGTGTTACCGATGACAGATAAACATTTGGAATCGTCTTGGCTAAGGTGTATACAATCGTCGCCAGCAGTGCCAGTACAATTCCGGTTCCAATATCATTGATCACTGTGGGCAGTGAACCGAAAATTCCGGAACCGATGATCGCACCGATTCCCGTTCCGATACAGCCCAGAAGACCGATCTTCTTTTTTGTATTCGTTTCCACGTTTTTCCTCCTGGTTCTGCCCGGAATCTGATCCTCTGTTGGATTCCTGCCAGCATTCCGGGCCGTTCTTTTGATCTTTCTCTTTTAAAATTCTGTTTCAAAACGCAAAGTCAATCCATCGGATCATCGATTGATCTGCATGGCTCATTTTGCAAAGAACATTTTCAATCCCCTTCTAATTTTCTGGTTCCGGCTTTACCGGGACGAATTTTGCACGGTTCATCACCGGATGCTGCAGACGGAGTGCGCCTTTTTTCGGACATACCATCACGCAGGCTCCACAGTAATAACATTCTCCCGGAAACATCACGATCGGAGGTTTCCCTTTTTCCGGATTTGGCAGAATAATATCGCACTGGCAGATCTCTGCACAGGCGTTGCAGCCGATACATTTTTCTTCATCGTAGATCAGTGGTGTGGCACTGCACGGAATCACTTCAACTTTCATCTTACTCATCTTGCCTCACCTCCGATATAGTCCTGATTTCTCTTCTCATACTCTGTTTTCAGATCACCGAAATAATCCCCCGGAACGGTTCCCCGTACCGGAACGCCATTTTCCTGGCGGATCGTGATGAAGCAGTGGTCTTCTTTCGGATCCATCTGCGGATAATCGCTTCGATAGAAACACAGCTGTTTGGAACTGGATTTTCGCATCAGACAGGCCTGAAGGATCATCTCGGAAACATCCAGAATGTCCAGCACCTCATGGGTACGCATCAGTTCATGCGGGTTGTTACAGTACAGCTGCGGAACGATCTCTTCTCTGTAAGACTTCAGCAGATCGATTCCCTGGATTAGAAGATCATCATTCTTCACGCCACCGCAATAATTCTGCATCGCCTTGGAGATCGCCATATTCAGTTCTTTCCAGGTGACGCCTTCTGTACGGTTCATCGGTGCATACAGACGTTCTCTCTCCACATCCACTTCTGCCTGGTCGATCTCAGCCAGTTCTTCGATCGTATCACTGTAATCTGCCGCTTTTCTTCCCGCATAGTATCCTGTGGAACATGCAAATCCGGCACAGTCGGATGCAAACAGCTGATCGCCGGCCGCATAGATACCGTCAATATTAGTCTTCAGATCCCAGTCATGCATGATTCCGCCCGGAGCACCGAACAGCTGTCTTTCCTGATCCAGGAAAGCCGCTGATTGCCAGCCATTGCCATAGCTTTGCAGCATATGTTTCTCCGGATCAAATCCACGTTCTGTATAATATTGAAGGATCGGAATCTTGGTCTTTCCTTCCTCTCCGACCATCATGCCCCAGATGACTTTCCGCTCCATCTCCGGCATTCTGCTCAGATCCGCATAAAACGGCAGTTTATATCCCCTCTTGATCAGTTCGTCAAAAGGCATCGTCTCCGGTCCGCGGTACTCGTACTTCGGTTCATCGATCACGCCGCCTTTTAAGAAAAACTTCTGACCCTTTACCGGATAATAACGCTCAGATACAGTCTTCAGCACATTGCCGTCACGATCCAGATACGGAATTTCCACGCCTCTGGCATCCACCATCGTCGCTGCATACCAGGTATTATGATTGTTTCCGGTTCCGTAAGGAGGGAAGCTTCGTCCGGCTGCGGAGAATTCACCTTTCACCGATTTTTCCATCATGGTAAATTCCATGCCGGCTCTCCATCCCATGGCATGACCGCTTCCGATGGACTGCATCGGCCGGAATTCGCAAAGTCCGGTAAGATCCGGATTAAATAACCACACGCGGGCCGGTCTGGACATCGTCAGCAAAGTAGCTTTTGCCCGGAATACCAACAGTTTTCCGGTGTGTACGTTCATACCGATGGCACCGATGCCCCGTTTCTTTCCATTTTCTATGGTTGTAAGAAGTGCGGTTGCTTCTGTTCTGTCATAAATCGTGACACCGAGACGTTTCAGTTCTTCATAAAGCGCCGGTTTGAACGTAGAACCCCAGACACGCAACGTAAAACGGTTCTTATAATCATAAGCAAACATCAGCTTCGTCTCATCATCCCGGAATTCCGCACCCTTAAACTCATCTTCCGTATCACGGATCTTGCCACCGAAACTTTCCAGATCCAGCATACGGTCATACCCTTCTCTGCACTCAATATAATGTGCGATACCGTTGCTGTAATGATCCTGCTCATCCACATAAGCATTGGCAATTTCTTCCGGTGTCACCTGAGAACACGGATTGGTACAGGCTGACTCCCAGTGGTCAAATCCTGTTCCTGCCGCTCCGCTTCTCTTTGTTGCCCCTTTCTCTACCAGTACTACTTTTTTCCCTTTTCTTGCTGCCGCGATCGCCGCAAAACATCCTGCAAGTCCTCCACCTAAAACCAGAATATCGGAATCTACTGTTTCCGTCTGTCCGAACTGATCCGGATAAGGCCAGTTATATTCTGCCATCTTCTATCGTCCTTCCTTTCATCCCTTCTTTGCTGACTCTGTGATACCTGTATCATCATCTTTCGTATCTTCTGATCAACCATTCATCTTTATCTTATTTTGCATTTTGCAAAATGTCATATGTTAAATCAGACTATAACACTTCAACGCGTTAATGTCAACGAGAGAAACGTATTTTTAAGGCAAAAACCACAAAAGAATAACATTTCTCATATAGATTTCTGTTATTTACAACAACTCTACATGATTTAGGACTCGATGCTCAGAACAGAACAAGCAAATAGCTGCAACATATTCGTACATAAAAATCCGGAATACAGCTAGATCTTGTTTGAATACAGACTCTTGATTGACCGTTATGTACTATGTTAAAATATTTCATATAATATCTACGTGCGAGCTTCCGGGAAGATCCGGCTACTATCATAGACACAGGAATAACAGGAGATTTTTATTGATGGGATTAAATAAATCAACTTTATCAGAACAGATTTATCAAATTTTGAGAAATGATATTTTGACACAAAAGATACCATGTGGAGAAAAGCTCACCCTGAAGGTTCTCCAGGAACGCTTTCAGGTAAGTTCTACCCCGATCCGGGAAGCTCTGACCCGGCTGACTCAGGATCAGCTGGTTTCTTATTATTCTAATGTAGGCGTCCGGGTGATCAGCTTTACTGCCGATGATCTCCGGGAAATCTATACTTTTATGGGAGACCTTGACGGACTGGCGATCCGTTATGCTTCTGCCTCTCCGGATCAGGAAAAATTACAGGCAGAGGTCACAGAGATTCTGGAAAAGGAATGTGCTGCTGCCAAAGCCGCTGATGTGCAAACCTGGAACCGGTATTCCGACGAATTCCATCTCGTTTTTTACCGCTACTGCAACAACTCCAGACTTGCAGAGTCCGCCGAACGGCTGCGAAGCGGGATTTCTATTTTTTCCAACCAGTACTGCCGGGAAACCGTGATCCAGACTCGGATCGATGAGGAACATCTGGCTATTTTTCAGGCTTACAAAGATGGCGATATTGAAAAAGCCGTCCAGATGATGAAAACACATCTGAACGACTCCCTGAATTATGCCCTCCGGTTTTTACCGGAAACTTTTTAATATCCTATTTTTTTCTTTTTTCAAACCCATACACCCATTTTCCCCGCAAAAACAGATACAGGAAAATGCCGGAACTGATGCTCCAGGTCAGCGGGTATGCCCAGAATACCACACGGATATCCGGAATAAAATGAACACCGACGGTAATATAACTTACCCTGGATAGCTTAAAGAACTGTTTTATTTACCAGCCGTTCACTATTGCAGTAGTGGGCGGCTATTTTTTTCTCCCAAAGATTGTATAGCACAATCCTATGAGAGTGACAATGAAGATACCTATCTGGATCAGATCCGAATATGTAACATACATTGGCATCCCCTCCGTCTCATATCTTCCCCGTCTGGAAATGATCACCGGATTAAACATCACCACATCGATCAAGCCCATGTTCACGATAATAATATTTTTCTTCACACCGATCATATTTGCCGCCATGCCCACACAGGCCTCCCGATTCGCCTGCAAGGTATCCAGCAGATCTCTTCCAACCGAAAGATCCGCCTGCGTTGCCGGCTCCGAGGGCTGTCCTAAAAAGAAAATATCTCTTACAATTTATTTTACCATTTTGCTACTCCTCAAACTCTTTCTCATGTTTCTTGAAAAACTCATAAAAATACCGCACATTTTCCAGTTCGCACCATTCACAACATCGGTAATCGTCTGTGTCTATATTATAAATCTTTGCATCCAGCGTTCCAAGCATAAACGGTGAATGTGTGGCAATAACAAACTGGCAGGAGAGGAATCTCGCCATTTTATTAATTTCTTCTGCCAGCAATACCTGATTCGCAGGCGACAATGACACCTCCGGTTCGTCCAATAGATACAAAGCATCCGGCAACAGGTAGTCTTCAAAGAATTGCATTGCTGTTTCTCCATTCGAATATTTTTCCTGCGCAAATGTAATATATTCCAGCTGACGTCTTCCCTCCCGTGTCTGAAAATACTCTTCTGCCTCTTCACGGGAATGTCCGTTTTTCATATAATCATATTCCATTCCATCCGCCAGAATCTGCTTCTGCTGAATTTTCTTGATCTCATATAAGATGTCTTCGCTTTTGATAAATCTGCTGTTTTCAGGAATCTTTCTGATGGTATTGCCAAACTCATCCTCTCCGTAGCTAAAACAACATTCTGCCGAAAATTTACCACAATAATCTACAATTCCGAAAGAATTACTGGTAGCATATTCTCTGCCCTTTACCATGAGCTTGTTTGCCATGATATTTAATATCGTCGATTTCCCCGATCCATTATTGCCGTACAGCACCGTGATCGGAGAAAATACAAAAGGCTCTATGTCTTTTCCTCGAAACACATGATAAGGATATATGTTAGGATTTTTTACTTGTTCATTACTTAACCTGAAACTGCTTAAATATATCACTAAAAACTCCTTCCACACATGGTTTTATATTTTTCAATGCTCATGCCTGTCAATCTGGATGCTAGAGCGTGTTTGAAAAAGGCTTTCTGCAAGATGTGCGTCACAGTTTGTGGGAGATGTTGCCTGAATGAGGGCGGCGTAGCGGGCTACGTCAACCGAATGAAGGTAAAATATGCCGCAAAGTGGGGCGTGCAGATTGCAGGAATGATTTTTC
>JABLTO010165803.1_pt1 | contig 18949 bp, 15 predicted proteins | sample 7160091 | NCBI WGS metagenome assembly JABLTO01 (sample SAMN14651225, study PRJNA627086) | human gut metagenome | isolation source: feces | host: Homo sapiens
ACCGGAAAGGCTTTCGATAAAGTATCTTTCAACCTTTCCATAAATGCGGCAGCCAGCGGAGGTGCATTACTTCAACAAGCCTGGTTTGATGTTCAACTGAAAAAGCAGTTTGCCATCCGGGTCGGTAAATTCAAAACTCCGTTTTCACATGCCTACCTGACAACACTGGGAGAAACATTGTTACCTAGTTTGCCAGTATCACTGACTGCTCCCGTTATCCTCCCCTATTCTTTGAATGCGGTAACACCCAATATTGGCACCGGATTCGATTTAGGTGTAGAGATTCACGGTTTGGTAGCTGATAAATTCGGGTATGAAATCGGTTTATTCAACGGTACGGGTGCAGCGGTAAATACAGCAACAAAAACATTTAGTGATGACTGGCACATTCCGTCTTTACTGTACGCCGGACGTTTCACCTATATGCCTAAAGGAGTGATGCCCGCTACACAGGGAAATCCGAACAGGCTGAATGAAGACAAAATCATGTTTGGTATTTCTACCTCTATCAATGTAGAAAGTGAAAATGAAAGTACCAATGATTATCGTGCCGGATTGGAGTTTGCAATGCTAAAGAACAAACTTTACCTGGGTGCTGAAGTCTATTATATGAATGTTGGCTTCACAAAAAGACAAAAGATTTCCGAGTCATATAATTACCTGGGCGGCTATGTACAAGGTGGTTACTTCGTTGCCCCCCGTCTGCAAGCAGCTGCACGCTATGATTTCTTCAACCGTAACGGAATGGACACCAATGGTTTTCTAAATATGCCAGCCGTGGGTATGAACTATTTTTTCAAGAACTGTAATCTGAAGTTACAAGCGATGTACCAGAATATTGCCCGTAAAGGTCATGATACCCAACTTGATCGGGATAACGACGATTTAGGTTTGGCAGTACATTCGGCCAGTATTCTACTCCAGTATACATTCTAAATAGCACAAGAAAGGATTTGTTTATGAAAAAATATATTCTTTTCGGAGGTTATCTACTGTTATTGGCATACATCACATCATGCGATGACGGACGTATTTACGAAAAGACAGAGACCCTATCAGAAGAAGGACGCACGCTGAAGATGAGCGGTAAGATCAATGGTATCAGTAAATGGCCCGATGGTTATAGTGTTGTAGTGGCAGGCTTCAGTGATGAGAGCGAGTATGCCGTTGTCACCAAAACAATTCCGGCCATCGGGTGGCTGGCAGACGCGGTGACGCGGCTGATCCGGGGCCAGCTGCGGCGGGGATAGGACGGTATTCGACACATTGCGACAGGAAGCGACGAAATGTGTCCGTGTTCGACATGGGTCGACGGGAAGCGACGGGATACGTCTGTGTGCGACGGGGAACGACGCAAAAGGAGTTGTTCCCTATGACAAACACGAAAACCAAGACTTCCCCGGCAAAGGCGATCGCCGCTGTTGTGATCGCGGTTATTCTGGCGTTCACGCTGGTGTGCCTGCTGACGGGGAACATCAACCCCGTGTGCCGTGTCACCGCCATGCTGATGCCGGTGTGGCTGGCCGCCGAGCTGCGCCTGCTGTGCACGCTGCTGTAACGGGGCACCGGCTGATTTTGTTGTTTTCTTCCCTTTCCTCTTTCTTATTTGCGAAAAACGCGGACGCAGGTGCGTCCGCGTTTTTCATCGTCCGGACGCGTAAAGACGGCGCAAAGAATACTACGAACTCCGAACTATTTTTCCGAAAAAACCCTGTATTTGTAACGCTTTCGTGAATTCTGCGCCGTTCCGCTTGCAAGTCGGCGGCGGGGATGGTACACTTACACATTATTACAGTTTTACCCTGGGTGCGTGGGCGCTGCAGGCGGAAGAAGGAGGGACGGATATGGCCGGCTTCAGCGTGAAAAAACCGCTGACGATCTTTGTGACGGTGCTGGGCATTATCGTGCTGGGCGTGGTGGCGTATCTGAAAATGACACCGGATCTGCTGCCCAACATGGACTTTCCCTATGTCATCATCGTCACTTCTGATCCCGGCGCCAGCCCGGAGTCCATTGAGCAGTCCATCACCAGGCCGGTGGAGCAGTCCATGGCTACGCTGGATAAGATCAAGACCGTCACCTCCACCAGCCAGGACAGCGTATCCATGGTCACGCTGGAGTTTGAGGACGGCGCCAATATGGATACCATCAGTGTGGACATCCAGCAGAAGATCTCCGTATTGCAGGGCAGTTGGGACGACACCGTCTCCGCCCCCTATGTGCTGAAGATCAATCCCTCCATGCTGCCGGTGATGGTGGCCGCCGTGACCCGGGAGGACATGGACGTGTACGCGCTCAGCGATTTCGTCACCGGAGAGCTGTCCCCCAAGCTGGAGGGCGTGTCCGGCGTGGCCAGCATTTCGGTCAGCGGCGCCGTGACCCGGGAGGCCCATGTGATCCTGGACGAGGCCAAGCTGGACGCCCTGTCGGAGAAGCTGGCGGATGCGGTGCGTACCGAACTGAACAAGACGAAGCTGGATCTGCAGAAGGCCAAGGACCAGGTGGAAAAGGGGCAGGCACAGCTGGATGAGGCCAAGGAGGCCATTGCCGCCGGCGCGGCGGCCAAGGCGGGCGCGGCGGTGGATAAGCTGTACGAATATCTGAAGGAGGCCCGGGGCCAGATCCCGGGGCCAGACCCGGATCCGGATCCCGGTAAGCCGCCCATCACCGTGCCCGGGCAGGAGGAGCTGGAACAGCTGAAAAAGACGCTGGAACGGCTGAACGCGACGCTGGATAAGCTGATGCAGGATCTGGAAAGCGGCGAGCTGAAGCGGGAGGTCACCAGTGAGGTCTATGACCTGACGCTCTCCCTGATCGACGGCATTACCCAGCTGACGGAGGCGCAGATACAGCTGGATGAGGCCATGACCCAGATCGAGGCCGGCATGGACCAGATCAACGAGGCGTACAAGTCCATCGCCGACCAGACGGACGTGGGCGGGATGCTGTCCATCTCCGCCGTCAGCCAGCTGCTGACGGCGCAGAATTTCGCCATGCCTGCCGGGTACATTGAGGACGACAGCGGCGTGAAATACATGGTATCCGTGGGCGAGAACGTGTCCTCCCGCCAGGAGCTGGAGGATATGGTGCTGCTGGACCTGGGCATGGACGGCATCGAGCCGGTGACACTGGGCGACATCGCCACCGTGGTGGTCACGGACAACGCCGGGGAGCTGTACACCAAGGTCAACGGCGACAACGGCATTCTCATCACCTTTACCAAGCAGTCCAACTACGCCACGGCGGAGGTGTCCAATAACATCAGCGCACGGTTCGAGGAGCTGGAGGGCCAGTATGAGGGATTGTCCTTCGCGCCGCTGATGGACCAGGGCGACTATATCTACCTGATCGTGGAGACGATCACCTCGTCGCTGCTGTGGGGCGCGCTGTTCTCCGTGGTCATTCTGTACCTGTTCCTGCGGGATTGGCGGCCCACGGTCATCACGCTGGTATCTATCCCCGTCAGCGTGATCTTTGCCATCGTACTTATGTACTTCACCGGCGTGACCATCAACATGATCTCCCTGAGCGGTCTGGCCGTGGCGGTGGGTATGCTGGTGGATAACTCCGTGGTGGTCATTGAGAATATCTACCGCCTGCGGGCCAAGGGCGCCACCATCATTCAGGCGGCGGTGTCCGGCGCGGGCCAGGTGCTGGGCGCGGTGACGGCCTCTACCCTGACCACCGTGTGCGTGTTCGCACCCATCGTGTTCGTAGAGGGCCTGACCCGCCAGCTGTTCACCGACCTGGCGCTGACCATCACCTACTCGCTGCTGGCCAGCCTGCTGGTGGCGCTGACACTGGTGCCGGCGATGGCCAGCGGTATGCTGCGCCGGCCCATGGTGCAGAAGCCGGGCCTGCTGGACAAGGTCTATCCCGCCTATCGGAAGGCCATCGCTTTTTCGCTGGACCACAAGGCCGGCGTGCTGCTGCTGTCGCTGGTGCTGCTGGTGACCAGTGCCGGCGCGTGCCTGCGCCGCGGCTTTACCTTTATGCCGGAGATGGATATGAACAACCTGTCCCTGACCATCACCATGCCGGAGGACACCTCTCGCGAGGAGGCGGTACGGCTGGCCGACGAGGTGCTGGAGCGGGTGATGACTGTGGACGACGTGCAGGATGCCGGCTTTATGATGGGCGGCGGCACCATGGGCGGCCTGAACATGGGCGGTGCCATGGGCGGCGCCTCCGGCGGCAGCTATGACGTGGAGGGCTACATCACCATGCCGGAGGGGACCTTCGGCTCTGTGGCGGGGAAGGAGATCGAGACGCTGTGTGCCGACCTGCCCTGTGAGGTGACGGCCAGCGGCGTGATGAGCGGTATGATGAGCTATATGACCGGCAGCGGCGTGTCGCTGCAGGTGTTCGGCAGCGATATGACGGATCTGCAGAGCAGCGCCCGGACCATCGCCCGGCGGCTGGAGCAGGTGGAGGGCGTCGGCGAGGTCAGCGACGGGCTGGACGCCTCGGCCCCGGCGCTGCAGGTGACCATCGACCGGAAGGCGGCGGCGGAGAAGGGGCTGACCGTGGCCCAGGTGTATATGCAGATCGCCGCGGCGCTGCAGAGCAGCGCCAGCGTCTCTGATGTGACGCTGGACAGCGAGGACATGGACCTGACCGTGGACGCGGCGGAGGGCAGCGTCCTCAAGCGGGAGAACCTGCTGGAGCTGGAGTTGTCGGCGGAGAGCAGCGCGTCCTCCGCCATGACTGGGAGCGCCTCAGGCATGACCGGCAGCAGCGCCGCGGGGCAGCTGACCGGCGGCAGTGAGGAGGGCAAGACCTTCAAGCTGGGCGATGTGGCCACCGTGACGGAGACGGTGTCCATGAACACCATCTCCCGTGACCAGCAGCGCCGGTGCGTTACCGTGACCGCCGCCATCGCCGATGGCTACAACGTCACCCACGTGACCTCCGCGGCGCAGCAGGCCGTCAGCGGTCTGACGCTGCCGGAGGGCGTCACCGCGGAATTCAACGGAGAGAACGAGCAGATCATGGAGGCCATGAGCCAGCTGCTGCTGATGCTGCTGCTGGGCGTGGTGCTGGTGTACTTCATCATGGTGGCACAGTTCCAGTCGCTGAAATCCCCGTTCATCGTCATGTTTACCATCCCGCTGGCCTTTACCGGCGGCTTCCTGGCCCTGCTGATCGCGGGGATCGAGGTATCTGTCATCAGCCTGATCGGCTTTGTGATGCTGGTGGGCATCATCGTCAACAACGGTATCGTGCTGGTGGATTACATCAACCAGCAGCGGCTGTCCGGCATGGAGCGCCGGGAGGCGATCATCGACGCGGGCGTGACCCGCCTGCGGCCGATCCTGATGACCAGTCTGACCACGATTTTGGGCCTGATCGTCACCGCCACGGCGAAAAATGCCGGTACGGCGCTGATGCAGCCCATCGCCGTGGTCTGTATCGGCGGACTGCTGTACGCCACGCTGATGACGCTGTTCGTGGTGCCCTGTATGTACGACATGATGAACAAGAAGGACATGCAGAAGGTGGACGAGAGCGAATTGCAGATCGTGGATATGTGAGCAAAAAAAGAAAGCCCCGCGGGGCTTTCTTTTTTTACGCTTAATAGGCCAGCTTCTCGGCCAGATAGGCCTTCAGCTCGCTGATGGGGATACGCACCTGCTCCATGGTGTCGCGTTCGCGGACGGTGACGCAGTTGTCGCCGGCGTGCTCGGCATCGCCCACGGTGTCGAAGTCCACGGTGATGCAGAAGGGAGTGCCCACCTCGTCCTCGCGGCGGTAGCGCTTGCCGATGGAGCCGGTCTCGTCGAAGTCCAGCATCCACTCCTTGGACAGGTCCTCGTAGATCTTGCGGGCGGGCTCGGAGAGCTTCTTGCTCAGGGGCAGGATGGCGGCCTTGTAGGGGGCCAGGGCCGGGTGCAGGTGCAGCACCACGCGGACGTCGTTCTTCTCCGCGTCCACGACCTCCTCGTCGTAGGCATCCACCAGCACGGCCAGGACGCTGCGCTCCACGCCCAGAGAGGGCTCGACCACGTAGGGAATGTACCGCTCGTTGGTCTCGGGGTCGAAGTAGGTCAGGTCCTTGCCGGACACGGTCTGGTGCTGGGTCAGGTCGTAGTCGGTACGGTCGGCCACGCCCCACAGCTCGCCCCAGCCGAAGGGGAACAGGAACTCGAAGTCCGTGGTGGCCTTGGAGTAGAAGCACAGCTCCTCGGGGTCGTGGTCACGCAGGCGGAGGTTCTCGTCCTTCAATCCGATGCCCAGCAGCCAGTTGTGGCAGAAGGTGCGCCAGTAGTTGAACCACTCCAGGTCGGTGCCGGGCTTGCAGAAGAACTCCAGCTCCATCTGCTCGAACTCACGGACGCGGAAGATGAAGTTGCCCGGGGTGATCTCGTTGCGGAAGGACTTGCCGATCTGGCAGACGCCGAAGGGCAGCTTGCGGCGGGTGGTGCGCTGGGTGTTCACAAAGTTGGTGAAGATGCCCTGGGCCGTCTCGGGACGGAGATAGACGGTGTTCTTGGCGTCCTCGGTGACGCCCTGGAACGTCTTGAACATCAGGTTGAACTGGCGGATATCGGTGAAGTTGTGCTTGCCGCAGCTGGGGCAGGGGAGGTTGTGCTCCTCCACAAAGTCCTTCATTTCCTGCTGGGAGAAGGCGTCGATGGGCTTGCTGAGCTCAAAGCCGTTCTCGTGGCACCAGTCCTCGATGAGCTTGTCGGCGCGGAAGCGCTCCTTGCACTCCTTGCAGTCCATCAGCGGGTCGGAGAAGCCGGCCAGATGGCCGCTGGCCACCCAGGTCTGGGGGTTCATGAGGATGGCGGCGTCCTGCCCCACATTGTAGGGGTTCTCCTGGACAAATTTCTTCCACCAGGCCTTCTTGATGTTGTTCTTCAGCTCCACGCCCAGGGGGCCGTAGTCCCAGGTGTTGGCCAGGCCGCCGTAGATCTCGCTGCCGGCAAAGATGATGCCGCGGTTTTTGCAGAGGGCGACGATCTTGTCCATCGTTTTTTCGGTGTTTTTCATGGTGAGGTTCCTCCTATATGAAGTGTTTTGGCAACAAAAAACGCCCTGAGCCTTACTGGCTCAGGGCGAACTAAACATAGTCCGTGGTTCCACCTGAATTTGGATACTTCCACACTCTTCTGCCGGTAACGGGGCTTCCGGCGGGCATTTCCTCCCGCGGCTCAGGGCCGCCACGCCCGTCATCGCCTGTATCAGGAAGAGAATAGCACGTTTCGGGGTGGTTGTCAAGCACGCAAAGCAAAAACCGCCGCAGCTGCGGCGGTTTTCGGCGGTTTTCGGTTACTTTCCGGCGGCCATGACCTTTCCGGCGGCATCCACCACCAGACGGTCGGTCTTTGCGCCGGCGGCGCTCTTGCTGAAGCTCACTGTCCACGCGCCGGAGGTGACGTCATAGGTGGCGTACACCTGATCGTACGCGCCGGTGTACTGGGCCTTGGCCGCGTCGATGGCGGCCTGCTGGCTGACGCTCTTGCGGCCGATCTGGGCGGTGCCCAGAATGGACAGCAGCGCATCGCGGTTGGCGTTCCACACCTCGGTGGTCATGGTCTCGGAGGGGGAAGCCACATAGCTGCCCGGCATGTCCTCAAAAAAGATGTCCGCCATGACCATGGTGCCCTTTTCCGTGTTCTCCTCCGTGTGCTGCCAGACCTTCATGCCGTTGGCAAGGGTGATCTCCTCACTGGTGACGCCGGTGCCGCAGATGCCGTAGCCTCCCGTCCAGCACAGCAGCGTGTAGCTGACAGTGGGGTCATCGGTCTTGTAGAAGCGGATGCCCTCGGTCTTGTCGGTGCCGTTGTCGGACACCTGCTCCCAGCTCCAGCCCTCCGGCAGCTCCAGCTTCATGTCTACATAGCCGTGGGTGAACTCGGCGGTGATGACGGTGGGCTGGGGATCCGGCGCGGGATCGGGGTCGGGCTTGTCGTCGTTGTTCTTTTTGCCGCAGGCCATCAGCGACAGGGCGCAGGCCAGGGCCAGGATAAATGCCAAAAACTTCTTCATGGGGGTCGTGCCTCCTTTTCTGTCTCTATTTGTTTGTGTATATACACCGCCCGGGGACGGGGAGGGCGATGGGCCCGCCCTCTATCCACTAAGACGGAGCGCGACGGGGTTTAGTTCCGCTTTTCTTATTCGCGGCCCTCGGGCAGCTGGGCGATGACGGTCTTGTACAGATGGCGGAAGAAGAACAGCGTCAGCGTCAGGGAGAATACCTCCGCGATGGGGTAGCTCCACCACACCAGGTCGCTGTTGCCCACGGAGGCGCCGTACCGGGCCAGCACGTAGGCGATGGGGATCAGAAACACCAGCTGGCGGACGATGGAGGTGATCATGGAGTACAGGGATCTGCCCAGCGCCTGGAAGGAGGCGCCTAGGGCGATGCACGCGCCGGCCATGCAGAAGCTGATGGAGATGATCCGCAGGGCGGGTATGCCCACGGAGAGCATGGTGTCGGTGGCGTCAAATATCTTCAGCAGAGGGCCGGGGATGACCCAGAAGAGGACGGTGCCGAAGACCATGATGATGGAGGCGTACAGCGCGCCGCGCTTGATGGTCTCCACCATGCGCTTGCGGTTCCGGGCGCCGTAATTATAGGCCACGATGGGCACCACGCCGTTGTTCATACCGAAGACGGGCATGAAGATAAAGGAGTTCAGCTTGAAGTACGCGCCGAAGGCGGTGGCCGCCGTCTCGTGGGCGGCGTGGTAGGTGATGAGGATCTTGTTCATCAGGAACGTCATCACCGAGCCGATGGCGATCATAATGACGCTGGGCAGGCCGATGGCATAGATCTCGCCGATGAGCCGGAAGTCCGGGCGGAAGCCCTTGATGGACAGGGTGATGTCGGTATTCTTCTTGTGGTTGAAGTATATGGCCAGGGCGCAGCCGCAGAACTGGCCGATGATGGTGGCCACGGCAGCGCCGGTAACGCCCATGTTCAGGGTGAAGATGAAGATGGGGTCCAGAATGATATTGATGATGGCGCCCAGACCCTGGGTGTACATACTGAGGATAGACCGCCCGGTGCCCTGGAGCAGCCGTTCATACATGATCTGGCAGAACATACCCAGCGAGCCGATGGTCACCACCCGCAGGTAGTCGTTGCCCATGCGGATGATGTTCTCGATCTGCGTCTGGGAACGGAAGAACAGGTCGGAGCAGGTGGCACCCAAAAGGGCGGAGATGACGAAGCCCACCAGCGCCAGCAGTATGCCGTGGTTGGCGACCTTGTCGGCGCGCTCCCGCTGTCCGGCACCCAGCGCCCGGCCCATCAGGGCGTTGACGCCTACGGCGGTGCCGGTGGCCAGACCGATCATCAGGTTCTGGGCGGGGAAGGCCAGCGAAACGGCGGTGAGCGCCTGCTCGCTGACACGGCTGACGAACACGCTGTCCACAATGTTGTACAGGGCCTGCACCAGCATGGACGCGATGATGGGCAGGGACATATTCCAGATCAGCTTGGAAATGGGCATGACGCCCAGCTTGTTTTCTTCGGGCAAGGTATCACTCTTTTCTGTGCGAAATACTCAGTGTCTCTTATTGTATCATGTATATCCATAAAAGGAAATCCCCGAAATGCGCTTTTTCTGCACATTTCGGGGGCGGTTTTTGTTGAAATAACGCAAAATTATTTCGCGCAGCGAAGCAGTTTACCGGCGGGAGAAAAAGGCCCGGATCTCCTCCGCCGTGCAGGCGGCGCTGCCCTGGGAGAAGCCGTCGCGGCCGCCGCCGCGGCCATGGAGCGCGTCGTTCATGTCCTTCACCAGCGGCCGGATATCCTGTCCGGCATGGATGACAGCGTACTTATACGCCCCATCCGATCCGGCGAACACGGCGCAGCGGCCGCCGCACGTCTGGGCCACGGCGTCGCACAGGCGGCGGACACCGTCGCCCTCCAGAGGTTCGGTGATGAGCACGGTGTCTCCCTTGCCGGCGTATTCCGCCGCTGTGTGGGCGAAGACCTGCGCTTCCAATCCGGCGGCGCGTTCCCTGGCGGCCAGCAGCTCGGACTGCATCCGCTCCACGGCGGCAAAGGATGCCTCCGGCTTTACCGACAGCGATTGCCCGATCTGGCGGGATTGTTCCCAGCAGGCGGAGAGATGGTCCAGCGCTCGCTGGCCGCACAGCAGCTCCAGCCGGACGCCATCGCGGAATTTCTGCCAGCCCACGAACTTCACCAGGCCCACCTGGCCGCTGGCGGCCACATGGGTGCCGCAGCAGGCGCACAGGTCCGCGCCGGGAAACTCCGTAAGGCGCACAGGCCCCTCCAGGGCTTTTTTGCTGCGGTAGGGCAGGGCGGCCAGCTCCTCCGGGGAGGGGTACCAGATGTGGATGGGGTGGTTTTCCCAGATGTACCGGTTGGCGCGGCGTTCGATGTCCTGCACCTGCTCCCAGCTGATGTCGGCGTTGTAGTCGATGGTCACGGTATCCGCGCCCATGTGGAAGCCCACGTTGTCGCAGTGGAAGGCGCTGCACAGCATACCGGAGACGATGTGCTCACCGGAGTGCTGCTGCATATGGTCGAAGCGGCGCGCCCAGTCGATATGGCCGCTGACCTCCGCGCCCACAGGCAGCTCATGGTCGCACAGGTGGGTGACGACGCCGTCCTTCTCATGGACGTCCAGCACGCGGGCATCCTCCAGCGTGCCGTGGTCGGCGGGCTGTCCGCCGCCCTCGGGATAGAAGGCGGTGCGGTCCAGTACCACCGCAAAGCCGCCCGTCACAGCCCCGCAGGACTCCACCACGGCGGTGAAGTCCTGCAGAAAGGCGTTTTCATAGTAGAGCTTGACGGTCTCCATCAGTCGTCCTTCTCCACCTCGCCCACGATGGCGATGTGCAGCTCATCCAGCTGCTTCTGCTCCACGGTGGACGGCGCGCCCATCATGATATCCTGGGCGTTCTTGTTCATGGGGAAGGGGATGATCTCGCGGATGGAGCTTTCGCCTGCCAGCAGCATGACCATGCGGTCCACGCCCGGGGCGATGCCCGCGTGGGGAGGCGCACCGTAGCAGAAGGCGTTGTACATGGCGGGGAACTTCTTTTTCACGTCCTCCTCGCCCAGGCGCACCAGCTCGAAGGCCTTGATCATGATCTCGGGGTCGTGGTTACGGACGGCGCCGGAGCTGAGCTCCACGCCGTTGCACACCAGGTCGTACTGGTTGGCGTAGATGTCCAGCGGGTCGATCTCGCCGCGCTCGGCTTTCAGCAGTACCTCCATGCCGCCGTTGGGCATGGAGAACGGGTTGTGGCAGAACTCCAGCTCGCCGGACTCGTCGCCGATCTCGTACATGGGGAAGTCCACGATCCAGCAGAACTCATAGCGCTCCTTGTCAAAGTGGTTTTCGCAGGCGGCGCCGAAGGTCTTGATGAGCACGCCCACGGACTTGGTGGCGTATTGGCCTGCGGTTGCCAGCACCAGGGTGCCCGGCTTCAGGTCGATGATCTTGCCCAGCTCGGCCTCCACCGGGGCGACGAACTTGGCGATGCCGCCGGCCAGCTGGCCGTTTTCGTCCACCTTGAACCAGTAGGCCTTGCTGCCGGACTGGACCTCGCAGTCGGTCAGCAGCTTCTCCACCTGCTTGCGGGTCAGGGCGCAGTCGCTGATGGGCACCATCTTTACGGTCTGGCCATTGAAGGCCTCGAACTCGCTGGCGACGAACAACTCGCTGACATTTTTGCAGGTCAGGTCGATACGCAGATCGGGCTTATCGGAGCCGTAGGTCTCCATGGCGGTGTTGTAGGGGATGCGGCGGAAGGGGGCGGAGGAGGCCACGTTGTAGGTGCCGAACTTGGCGAAGATGGGGGGCAGCACGTCCTCCAGCACGGCGAAGATGTCGTCCTGGGTGGCGAAGGCCATCTCCATATCCAGCTGATAGAACTCGCCGGGGCTGCGGTCGCCACGGGCGTCCTCATCGCGGAAGCAGGGGGCGATCTGGAAATAGCGGTCGAAGCCGGAGGTCATAAGCAGCTGCTTGAACTGCTGGGGCGCCTGGGGCAGGGCGTAGAACTTGCCGGGGTGCTTGCGGGCGGGCACCAGATAGTCGCGGGCGCCCTCGGGGGAGCTGGCGGTCAGGATGGGGGTGGTGATCTCCAGGAAGCCATGCTCCATCATGGCGGCGCGCAGGGCGGCCACCACCTGGCAGCGCAGGATGATGTTCTGCTTGACCGCCGGGTTACGCAGGTCCAGATAGCGGTACTTCAGACGCTGGGTCTCGTCGGCCTCGCGGCTGCGGTTGATCTCGAAGGGCAGGGCGTTATAGCGGCAGCGGCCCAGCACCTCGATCTTGGTGGGGACCACCTCTATCTCGCCGGTGGGCAGCTTGGGGTTCTTGCTGGCGCGCTCGCGGACGGTGCCCTCCACGCTGATGGTGGACTCCTTGTTCAGGCCCTTGATGACCTTCAGGTCGGCCTCGTCCTCCACCACCACCTGGGTGGTGCCGTAGAAGTCACGCAGCACCACGAAGGCCAGGCTGCCGCCTACCTCGCGGACATTCTCCATCCAGCCCACGATCTTCACGGACTTGCCCACATCGGCCAGCCGCAGCGCATTGCAGGTATGTGTACGCATCTGCATCATTGTTGTTTTCCTCCCATTTATGATTGTGTTTTGTATAACCTTATTGAATTATTACGGATTGTTTATCAAAAACGCCGCCCCCTACACCCGTCTGCCGGAAATGCTTTGCGCCGTAGGGTAAGGCGCTTATTTCTCCACGATGACCTTGCCCTTGTTCCTCTCGGCCAGACCGTCGCGCACCCGCGCCAGGGTGGCGGCAAAGTCCAGGGTGGTCTGCTCGCCGCTGGTCATATCCTTGCAGGCGATGACGTTGTTTTTCACCTCGTCCTCGCCCAGGAACACCACATAGGGCACGCCGGTCTTGTCGGCGTAGTTCATCTTGGCCTTGAACTTTTTTTGCTCGGTGTACAGCTGGGTCCGCACGCCGGCGTCCCGCAGCTTTGTGGCCAGTGTGACGGCGGCGGACAGGTCCTCGGTCATGGGCAGGATCAGCACATCCGCCGGAGCGGTGGGCAGATCGCCGTTGAGCATTCCCTGCTCGCCCAGCACGTAGAACAGCCGGGTCAGGCCGATGGAGATGCCCACGCCGGGCAGCTGCTTGTCGGTGTAGTATTCCGCCAGGTTGTCATACCGGCCGCCGGAGCAGACGGAGCCGATCTCCGGGTGGTCCAGCAGCGCCGTCTCGTACACGGTGCCGGTGTAGTAATCCAGGCCCCGGGCAATGGTCAGGTCCACGGAAAAGTTCTCCTCCGGCACGCCGAAGGCGGACAGGTATTTCACCACGGTTTTCAGCTGGTCCAGGCCCTCGTCAAACGTCTCGTTCCGGCCGGCGTAGCCCTCCAGGGCGGAGAGTACCTGATCGTTGCTGCCGGTGATGGCGATGAATTTCAGGATCTCGTCGGCGCTTTCGGCGGACACGCCTACCTCGTCGGTCAGCAGGGTACGGACCTTCTCCGCGCCGATCTTGTCCAGCTTGTCCACGGTACGCATGATGTCGCCGGCCTTGTCGGTCAGGCCCAGCATGGCATAAAAGCCGTTGAGGATCTTGCGGTTGTTCACCCGGATGCAGAAGCGCCTGAGCCCCAGCTCACTGAACGCACGGTAGATGATGGCGGGCATCTCGGCCTCGTTGGTGATGTCCAGCTTGCCGTCGCCGATCACGTCGATATCCGCCTGATAGAACTCACGGAAGCGGCCGCGCTGGGCGCGCTCGCCCCGGTAGACCTTGCCGATCTGGTAGCGGCGGAAGGGGAAGGACAGGTCGTTGTAGTGCAGGGCCACATACTTGGCCAGCGGCACCGTCAGGTCAAACCGCAGGGCCAGGTCGGCGTCGCCCTTGTTGAAGCGGTAGATCTGCTTCTCCGTTTCGCCGCCGCCCTTGGCCAGCAGCACCTCCGCCGCCTCGATCACCGGGGTGTCCAGCGGGGTGAAGCCGTACAGGGAATAGGTGCGGCGCAGGATGTCCATCATGCGCTCCATCTGCTGCTGCGGCTTGGGCAGCAGCTCCATAAAGCCGGACAGGGTCCGGGGGGTCATCTCAGCCATTTTCCGTCTCTCCTTTATCTTCGGTGGTTTCGTTTTGTTCGCCTGTCTCCGGCAGCTCCTCCGCACTGGGCGTTAGCGTGTGGGCGGCGGCCTCGCGGGCGGCCTCGGCCTCCGCCTCGTGCTTCAGCTCCCAGGCGACCTCGCGGTAGATATCATCCAGGGCCCGGCCCTTCTTCGCGCCGATGCGCTGGCCGATGATACCGCCGACTATGGCCAGCGCCAGACCTACGTACCACAGCCCCGGCACAATGACGGGCAGCAGCAGGCCCGCCAGCGCACCGAACCAGACGCCCAGCTCCTCGCAGTGGCCCCGGACGGCGTGGTAGGCACCTTTTTTCTCCCGGAGGTGCGTCATTCGCTTCAGCTGCGCCAGGCACATACCGACCCGCAGCAGCGCCAGCGCCGTCAGCGGGATGAAGATGTCCCGCACGTGGTTGTTGATGAAGTCCAAAACAGCCTGCATAGCGTTCTCCTTTGTGTTTGTGTCGGCGGCGCGGACGAAAAAACGCTCCCGTCCCTGCATTGGGACGAGAGCGTAAAACACTTCGTGGTGCCACCCAAATTCGGCCTTGCGGCCCTTTTTGCTCCTGTTACGGGGAGCGCGCCGTGGATGTTTCCATCCCCGCTAACTCGCTGTCTTCACCTGTGCCTTGCCGCGGTGCGCTTTCAGCCGATGGCGCACCTCTCTTGCAGCGGCGGTGTACAGGCTACTCCTGCGAGGTCTGCACGGTTATCCCTTATTGTATGCGATTTGCCGATGGTTGTCAAGCCGTAAAGGGCTTGTTCTTGGGGTTGACGATGTCACGCCAGTCCAGGTCGCCCCGGTCCAGACCCAGCACCAGCATCTCGGCGGTGGCCAGGTTGCTGGCAAAGGGCACGTTGTTCTGGTCGCACAGGCGGGAAATATACGTGATGTCTGCGTCCGGCGTTTTCTGGTTGGGGTCACCGAAGCACAGCACCATATCGATCTCATTATAGGCGATGCGGGCGGCGATCTGCTGTCCGCCGCCGTGGGCGAAGGACAGGAAGCGGTGTATGGTCAGCCCGGTAGCGTCGGCGATCTGCTGGCCGGTGCGGGCGGTGGCGCAGAGGGTGTGCTTGGCCAGGATGCCGCAGTAGGCGGTGCAGAACTGGACCATCAGCTCTTTCCGGTTGTCGTGTGCCATCAATGCAATATTCATGGAGGGCTCCTTTCCTTATATCTTCATCAGCGGGGTTTTCTGCCCCATGATGCGTTTCGCAATGTTTTCATAGGCCCGGGCGGCGTAGTAGTTCTGCTCCCGCAGCACCAGTCCGCGGTTCAGGCAGTAGGGGACGTCCGGGTCCTCCGGTATCACGCCCAGCAGCGGCAGGCCCGCCGCGTCGATGGCGTCGTCGATGGTGGTGTGCAGCTGACGCAGCACCTTTTTGGACACGCGCCCCACCACCAGATGCACCGTCCCGCTGGGAAAGGCGGACAGCTCTGCGGCGGTGCGCTGGGCGTCCCGCATGGCGGACACGTCCGTGGTGGTGATGACGATCACCTGGTCGGCCATGCACGCTGCCATCTGGAAGCCCTGGCCCAGTCCGGCGGGCGCGTCGATCAGGCACCAGTCGTAGCTTTCCCGTATCTCACGCGCCAGCGCCTGCAGCTTCGGCACCGACAGGGACAGCGGGCGGTCGGCCATGGGCGCGGTCAGCAGTGAGAGGGAAGGGTATCGCTCATGGGGCACCGCCGCCTCATGCAGGGTGCAGCGGCCCTCCAGCACATCGGAGAAGTCCATCAGCGCCCGGTCGCTGAGCCCCAGCGCCAGATCCAGGTTCCGCAGGGTGATATCGCAGTCCAGGCACAGCACCCGCTGCCCCATGTGGGCCAGTGACAGCGCCACGTTGGCGGTGAAGGTGGTCTTGCCGGTGCCGCCCTTGCCGGACGCCACGGCGATGATCTTGCCCATGGACTTCCTCCTTTCACGGGCCGCTTATACCAGCGGCGCTTTTTTGATCCGGGCAAAGGCCCGGGGAAATTGCTTCGGTGTGTGCTGTGTTTTTTCGATGGATACGATGCGGTGCACCACGTCCGTCTCCGGCACGGTGTAGTCCGTGACGCCGGAGAGCTGTCCGCCCAGCTGGGCGATGGCGCTGCGGGCCTGCCGTATCTCCTCGTCGGTGGAGACGGACTTCATGGCGGCGAACTGTCCGCCTACCTTTACCAGCGGCAGTGTCAGCTCGCACAGCACGTTCAGCTGGGCCACGGCACGGGAGGCCGCCAGATCGAACTGCTCCCGGTGCTGCGCGGCGAATTCCTCCGCCCGGGCGTGAACGCAGGTCACATTCTTCAGCGCCAGGTCCGTCTGGACCTCCTTCAGGAAGTCCACCCGCTTGCCCAGACTGTCCAGCAGCGTGAAGCGGGCGTCCGGCGTCAAGATCGCCAGCACCATGCCGGGAAAGCCTGCGCCGGTGCCTACGTCGATGACGCGCTTGCCGGACAGATCCAGCTGCGCCGCCAGCGCCGCGCAGTCCAGCAGGTGCAGGGTGGCAACGTCCCGGGGCGCGGTGATGGCCGTGAGGTTCATGACCTTGTTCTTTTCCAGCAGCAGTTCGGCGTAGCGCGCCAGCTTGTCCGCGGCGGCGGGGTCCAGGTCCAGGGCTGTCAGGCCGGCGGTCAGGAGGTCCCTCATTTCTGCTGCTCTTTCAGCAGGTCGCGGATCTCGGTCAGCAGCTCCTCGCTGGTGGGAGCCGGTTCTTCCTCCTCCTGCGGCTCCTCGTCCTTTTTGCCCAGCTTGTGCAGCTGGTTGATGGTCTTGACCATCAGGAAGATGACGAAGGCCACCAGAACAAAGTCAATGACCGTGCTCAGAAACGTGCCGATGCCCAGGGTAACGGCCTCGGTGACCACCTGGCCTGCCTCGTCCAGCACCTCCGGCTTCAGCACGATATTCAGCTGTCCCAGATCCACGCCGCCGATGAGCAGACCGATCAGGGGCATGAACACATCGTTCACCAGAGAGGTGGTGATCTTACCGAACGCGGTACCGATGATCACGCCGACGGCCATGTCCATGACGTTGCCGCGCATGGCGAATTCCTTGAATTCCGCAAAAAACTTCTTCATGTGTAAAAGCTCCTATACTAAAAGTATAATTACGGATAATTATTACGATACGTTATCAGTGCAGCGGTACCAGGCGCTCCTTGCCGCCCATGTAGGGCTGCAGCGCCTTGGGCACCAGCACGGAGCCGTCCGCCTGCAGGTTGTTCTCCAGCAGGGCGATGAGCATACGGGGCGGGGCCACCACGGTGTTGTTCAGGGTGTGGGGCAGGTACAGCTTGCCGTCCTCGCCGCGGACGCGGATCTTCAGGCGGCGGGCCTGGGCGTCGCCCAGGTTGGAGCAGGAGCATACCTCGAAGTACTTTTGCTGCCGGGGGGACCAGGCCTCGATGTCGCAGGACTTGCACTTCAGGTCCGCCAGATCGCCGGAGCAGCACTCCAGCTGCCGCACAGGGATATCCAGGCTGCGGAACAGCTCCACCGACCAGCGCCACATCTTCTCGTACCAGGCCTTGGAGTCCTCGGGCTTGCAGACCACGATCATCTCCTGCTTTTCGAACTGGTGGATGCGGTACACGCCGCGCTCCTCGATGCCGTGGGCGCCCTTCTCTTTGCGGAAGCAGGGGGAGTAGGAGGTCAGCGTCTGGGGCAGCTTGTCCTCCGGCAGGATCTGATCGATGAACTTGCCGATCATGGAGTGCTCGCTGGTGCCGATCAGGTACAGGTCCTCGCCCTCGATCTTGTACATCATGGCGTCCATATCCGTCTGGCTCATCACGCCCTCCACCACGTTGCCGTGGATCATAAACGGCGGGATGCAGTAGGTGAAGCCCTTGTCGATCATAAAGTCACGGCCATAGGCGGTGACGGCGGAGTGCAGCCGGGCGATGTCGCCCATCAGGTAATAGAAGCCGTTGCCGGATACACGGGCGGCAGCGTCCATATCCACGCCGTCGAAGCGTTCCATGATCTCCGTGTGGTAGGGGATGGGGAAGTCTGGGGTCTTGGGCTCGCCGAAGCGCTCCACCTCTACGTTGCAGCTGTCGTCCGGACCGATGGGCACGGACTCGTCGATCATCTGGGGGATGACCAGCAGCAGCTTGTTCATGGCCGCCTCGGCGTTGGCCTTCTTCTCCTCCAGACGGGTCATGCGCTCGGCGTTGGCCTTTACGGCGGCGTTGTTGGCATCGATCTCCGCCTGAAGGGCGGCCTTCTCCGCCTCGTCGGCGCACTTTTTCAGCCTGCCGAACAGGGGACCGTTGGCCTTGGAGATCTTGTTGCGCTCGGCCTTCAGGGCCTCGCCCTCGTTGATGGCCTCGCGGCGCTCGCTGTCCAGGGCGATGACCTCGTCCACCAGGGGCAGCTTGGCGTTCTGGAACTTCTTGCGGATATTCTCCTTTACCAGGTCCGGGTTCTCCCGGATAAACTTGATGTCAAGCATATTCTATACCTCTATTCGATGATGTTTCACGTGAAACGCTTATCGCTTTCCCAGCTTCTCCAGAGCCTCCAGCAGGGCGTTCAGGTCCTCGGTGCCGTAGTATTCCAGCTCGATGCGCCCCTTCTTTTTGCCGTTGACGATGCGGCAGGGGCGGCCCAGCTTTTCGCCCAGCTCACGGGCGGCCTCCTCAACATAATTGACGGAAAGCGCGTCCTTTTGGGGCTTTTCTTTTTTCTCGGCGGTGAGTTTTTTCACCAGCAGTTCCGTCTGGCGGACGGAGAGGGCGTCCTTGACCACGGTCTCCGCGGCGGCCTGCTGCTGCTTGCTGCCCAGCGTCAACAGGGCGCGGGCGTGTCCGGCGGAAAGCCGTCCGTCCTCCACCATGGCCCGCACCGGATCGGTCAGCCCCAGCAGGCGCAGGGCGTTG
>JABLTO010143225.1_pt1 | contig 18939 bp, 14 predicted proteins | sample 7160091 | NCBI WGS metagenome assembly JABLTO01 (sample SAMN14651225, study PRJNA627086) | human gut metagenome | isolation source: feces | host: Homo sapiens
GAAGATGTTCTTGACAACGCATCGTATTTCGGCAGAATATTCGCCCGCTGCGGCGGTCTTGCCGATGCTGTGGCGCAGGGACTCAAGGAACACGGTATTGAGGACTTTGATCTCAAAGCCTGCTCCTGCGACGGAATTGAAGCTTGCCGCGCAGCTCTGCTCAGGAAGAGCAAGGGTATGCTCGATGCGAATTTCATCGAAGGCATGGCGTGCACCGGCGGATGCATCGGCGGCGCAGGCTGCCTGACCCACGGCGAGAAGTAAAAGATATAAAAATAAAGGCAACCGAGCAGTAAGATTTAAGTCTTACTGCTCGGTTTATTAATTGCTGGAATGTCTGGTCAGAGAGTTTATCAATGACTTTTCTTCGCTTTTATCACGCCTTTGACGGTCTCGAATGCGTGGAGCGAGCCGACAAGCGGATGGTAGAGCATGATACGCGGACCGGAGTAGCGCATGACGGCTCTTATCTTTTCGCGCATGGCGGGCTTATAGCAATGGCACGGGCACTGGGAGCAGAAATTCTTTTCATTCCCCCAACGGCAGTGGTCGAGCCTGTAAAGCGCATAGTCGCACAGCTCCCGGCACTCGGGGCAAAGTTCTCCCCTTTTTGTCTTGTGCACGCCGTGACAGTAGATTTTCACCATCTCCGGCAGCATCTCTTTTTCGCGGGTTATTCTGTCTTTTGTCTCTTTCTTGCTCATGATAATCTGCCTCTGTAAACCGTATAAGCCTTGTCGGCTATTCTCGAAGTTGATTTTCTGTGGGAGACGAGCACTATGCTCTTGCCCTTCTTTGCCTCGTTTATCGAGCGCAGGATATGACCCTCGTTGAGGCTGTCAAGGTTACTCGTAGGCTCGTCAAGCATAATCATCGGCGCATCGCTGAGGAACGCCCTGGCGAGACCTATTCTCTGCTTCTCGCCGTCGGAGAGCAGATCTCCGAGCTCACCGACATTTGTGTCATAGCCCTTGGGCAGAGTCATGATGAAATCATGGATAGAAGCTTTCTTCGCCGCTTCAACGACCTGCTCATGCGTGGCGTTGTAATCGGCTATTTTTATATTGGACTCTATCGAATCGTTGAAAAGCTGCGTCTCCTGACTGACAAGGCTCTGGTTGCTTCTGAGGCACGAGGTCTTTATATCTCTGATATCCTCGCCGCTCATCTTTATGCTGCCCTGCTGAACATCCCAAAAACGCATCATCAGCTTGAGCGCGGTGGACTTACCCGAGCCGCTCGGACCCGTTATGCTGATTATCTTATCCGGCTCAACGGTCATATTGAAGCCGTCAAGAATTTTTTCATCGCCGTAAGCAAATCCGACATTTTCGTTTTCCATGCCGTCGAAAGCAACTGTTTTTCCGTCTATGTTTTCTTCAACCACCGGGTTCTCATCGAGTATGCCGAGAACTCTTTCGCCCGCCGCGAGAGTGTGGGTAAGATTTCCGGCAAGTCCCGAGAGCGCGGCGACGGGGCCGAACGAGCTCATCATCGAAACGGTAGAAACTATCATTCCGTCGAAACCGATAACGCCTTTTTGATAGAGGGCGATACCCGTGAGCAGCATTGCAACGGAGAAGAAGATTATTGCGATATCCGTAACGGCGCCCGTGTGTCCCTCTATCTTCTTGAGTCTGTCCTGAAGCGAGTTCAACTCGTCGGTCTTTTTATCCATCTCTTCGAGACGCTTGTCGGTGCTGTTATATCTTATCGACTCAAGCAGTCCGCGCATACTGTCGAGCACGAAGCCCGAGAGCGCGCCGGAGCCGTCTCTGTAGGTCATGCCTGCATTCTTGTTAAGCCTCGAGGACACCAACGGAATCACCGCGCCGACCGTTATATAGGCGGCGAGCGCAACGAGCGAGAGCCAAATGCTGTAGCGCCCGATAAAAATAAGCATAATAAGGCAGGTCAGTATCGCAATGCAGGTCGGCGATATCGTGTGCGCATAGAACACTTCAAGCAGTTCGATGTCGCTCGTTATGACCGAGACAAGGTTGCCTTTGTCTTTACCCTCGAGCTTCGCGGGAGAAAGCCGGCGCATGGCTTTGAACACCTTGTCGCGGATAAGAGCCAAAAGCTTGAATGCTATATAATGGTTGCACGCCTGCTCGCCGTAGTGCAGAAATCCCCTGAGAACGGCAAAAATTATGATGCAGATACAGCCGGTCTTTATTGCGATTCCGCCGCTTATTTTTGCGGCGGTGAGCAGGGTCAGCGAACCCGCGACGGTTATCTGAATGGCGCAAAGGAATCCGAGCACGCCGAGCAAAACCGCAAGACACATAAAGCCGGAAAGCGGCTTGACGAGGACTATGAGTCTGCTCATTATACGCAGACCGCTCTGTTTTCTTTTCATACCGCTGCCGCCTCCTTTGAATATTTTTCAAGCTGAGCCTGAGTCGAATACATTGTATAATACTTGCCCTTTTCTTGCATAAGGCGCGAATGTGTGCCGCTCTCCGCGATGCATCCGCCGTCAAGCAGTAGAATCATATCGGAGGTGACGACATTTTCGAGCCTGTGGGAGATAAGCAGAACCGTCTTTGTCTTTGCCATTTCGCGGATAACTTCCATGATGTCATTTTCGCTCTCGACATCGATGTTCGAAGTGACCTCATCGAAGATATACACAGGTGTGTCATGCAAAAGCGCGCGGGCTATCGCGAGGCGCTGACGCTGACCGCCGGAGAAATTGCTGCCCTGCTGAGAGAGAGCCGTATCAAGCCCATCCTGCGAGGAGAGGAACTCCCAGAGATTCACTTTTTCGAGCGCGTCTATGAGTTCGTCGTCGGAAGCATTCGGGCAAGCCATGAGCAGGTTGTCCCTAACCGTCCCAGCGAAGATATAGCTGTTGAAATTGACGGCGGTTATGTTATCCATGAGCGCTTTTTCGTCGATGTCTCTTATCTCAACGCCGTCTATCTTTATGCTCCCTTTGTAGCCTTTTGTTGTGCCGCAGATAAGAGAAGCTATTGTGCTCTTTCCGCAGCCGGACTCGCCGACGACGGACACAAGGCTGTTCTTCGGGATATCTGCCGAGATGCCGTTGAGCACGGTCTTTTCGCCATCATAAGAGAAGGTCACGTTTTCGAGCTTTATATCGCTATCGAAGTTCTCGGGAATCTGCGTTCCCTGCTCGTCTGCTGGAGTATCGAGGAGCTTAAAGAGCTTGTCACTCGCCGCCATACCGTTCATCGCAACATGGAAGAACGAGCCGAGCAGACGCAGGGGCAGGAAGAAATCCGCGGCAAGCATAATGATAAGAAACGCCTGCGGGAGCGTTATCGTGCCGTTTGCCACCTGACATACTGCGATGACAACGCCGACCGCGCTGCCCGCATATGCGACGATATCCATGACGCTGACGGAGTTCAATTGCATGGTAAGCACCTTCATGGTGATACGCCTGAACTCCTCCGCCTTTTCGTTCATCTCGACGTTCTTTCTCTCATCGGCCTGATAAACTTTGAGGGTCGTGAGTCCCTGAATATTCTCAAGGAACGTGTCGCCGAGATTGACATACACTCCCCAGTATTTGCTGAGCAGGCGTTTTGCTATCTTCTGCACCGCGACTATCGAAAGCGGAATCAGCGGCACGCAGACGAGAAGCACGAGCGAGGCTTTCCAGCTGACAAAAGAGAGCACGGAGAAAAGCGTAATCGGCGCGAGCATCGCGAAGAAGAACTGCGGCAGATACTTGCCGAAATAAAGCTCAAGCTGATCGACACCCTCGACAAAAACCTGGAGCACCTCGGAGGTTGAAACCTTCTCATGATACGACGCACCCATGCGGGTAAGCTTTTTGTACATCTTCCCGCGCAGGACTTTTTTCACCTGTGCCGACGCCAAAAAAGATGTCTTTGAGCTGCACACTCCGCAGACATAGCGCACTGTCATAACTGCGGAGATGCCTATAATATAAGGCAGAAGCACGCTAACCGTCATGGTCGCGCCGCCCAAAATAAGCTCAAGAATATGTGAGAAAATAAACATCATCACGATATTCGCGCAAAGCCTTATCCACTGCGCGAGCACCGTAAGGGCAATGTACTTCTTGGAGGAAGGCACCTGCCCTATGAGTCTTGTTTTTATCATCTAATCACTCCCCAATGATTTTGAACTGTTTATTGAGATAGCTGTCGGCGAGATTTCTGTCCCCGTGTTCGGCTATTTTTCCGTTGCCCATTATGAGCGCCCTGTCTGCCATAGCGGCGGCGCACCTGCGGTCGTGAGTAACGGTGACGACCGTACAGCCGTTTTCGCGGTTCAACTTATTGACAGCCGAGACTATTCGCTCAAGATTATTATAATCCTGTCCAACAGTAGGCTCGTCGAGGAACAGCACTTCCGGCTCGCCCGCGCATATCGCAGCGAGACCCGCGCGGCGTTTCTGTCCCTCCGAAAGGGACTGCGGATGCCTATTTTCAAGCCCCGAGAGGCCGAACGCCTCGATCATCTCCCTTGCTTTCTGCTCCGATGATGCCCTGAAAGAGGCCTCGGCGAGCAGTGTCGGCATGAAGAGCTGATAGGTCGGATTCTGATAGACAAAGCCGACCTTTTTGAACCACGCGGCGTTGGGCTTTCTTCGCCCCGGCTTTTGAACTATATTTTGTTCGAGCGTGCCTGATGTGAGCTTGTTGAGCCTTGCGAGAGTCCGCATGAGCGTAGTCTTGCCGCAGCCATTCGCACCGAGCAGAACAAGGCGTTCACCTTTATACACATCGATATCGAGCGAATCAAGGATATTTCTGCCGCCTGCGCTAAACACCAAACCACGCCCGCTTATAACCGGTGAGCCAGCAGTGTGTGCATTGTTCTCCGGCTCTATGACCCGTTCGCAGCGGAGGACGGCATCCTTGTCGGCGCTCATTGTGACATTTTTATCTTTTATCCACATAACCTTGTTGACATAGGGTCTGACAACATCGAGCCTGTGCTCAACGAGCAGCACGGCATATCCGCTTTTGGCAAGTGAGCGAAGCGCGCCGAGCAGGACATGCGCGCCCTCAACGTCAAGGTTTGCCAGCGGCTCATCAAGAATTATGATTTTCTGCTTCATCGCGAGCGTCGAAGCGGTAATAAGCCTCTGCTTCTGCCCGCCCGACATAGTCCGCGTCTTTGCGTCTGGCGATATCTTCATCATATTTGTGCTCGCCGCTATCCTAAAATCTATCTTTTCGACCGGGACATCTAAGTTTTCGCACCCGAAAGCTATTTCGTCGCGGACGGTATCATAGACTATCTGCTCGTCTGCATTCTGGAGCACCGTGCCTATAAGCCTTGCACGCTCGCTGACTCTGACGTCGGTAACATCCTCGGAATTTACATAAATTTTTCCCTCAAGCTTTCCCGGCGTTATAAACGGAATCATGCCGTTGATTATTGAGAGCAGAGTGCTCTTGCCCTCGCCTGATACGCCGGAGAGAAGCACAAAGTCCCCGTATTCGAGAGTAAAATTGACATTGTCAAATATTTTCTCTGAGCCGTTATATGAAAAGCTGATATTTTCAAGCCTCAACGCATCCACGCCGCCACCCCCAGACCCGCGCAGGAAATAATCACTGCGACGAGAAATATTATGTCGCGCGCACGAAGCTCGACCTTACCGTAGACGGTTGCGGGAGAATTATCGAGCGCGAACGCCCTTGTCTCAAGCGAAAGAGAAAGCGTATCGGAAATACCGATAATGCGCATGACAAGCGGAATGAAAAAAGCTCTGTAGAGGCAGTCAGGGCGATACCATTTGACATTCGCGCCGCGCACCCTCATCGCCTCCCATATGCGCCTTATCTCGGTGACAAGTATCGGGATGAAGCGGAGGGTGACCAGCATTCCGAGCGTTATTATCCGCGGACAATGCAGCTGATTCATGCAGCGCATGAGATCCGCGGGCGGCAGCGTTATCATCGGCACGGCGCATATCCCAAGCAGGAGCGCGCGCACGACCGTCTGCCAAAAGGCATTGAAATTGCGGTTGGTCAAAAAAGCCAGCCCGCCTATCACAAGCCCGAAGGCGAGCATTGCGGCGCTCATTTTCCATGCGCCGCGAAACAGCCCGAAGCAGCAGCAGAGCAAAAACAGCACTCCGGCAAACGCAAACGCCCAAAGGCTCTTCGAAAGCAGCATTCCGCACACGAGCATACACAGCGACGAGAAGAAGGCTACAAGCGGATAAATCGGTTTTTTTACACTGAACGCATCAAGCATTTCCGTCTTCTCCGTCGGGCTTGAGCTTGCCCGCCTTTTGCAGCTCTGCGGCTATTTTCATGCCGATTGCCGCGCCTATGAACCCGAGCGCCACAGTACCGAGCGAGGTGAATATCGAAGCTGTCGGGCGCGCAAGCAGCTGCTCATAGCTCTGTCCGTTGAGCCAGATGCTGAAAAGCACTGAAATCGGCAGAGAGAGCGGCATATATATTCCCGCCGTGAAAAGCACGGAGCCTTTCTTATTATAACCTCTGAAGAACAGGAGCATCAGCAATTCCGCGATGATAGCCGCCACAAAATTATTGAAGAACATGACGGGCGAAAAGAACACAAGCGGAGCGCCGGAAAACAGACCGATTATGGTCAGCGCGCCGGGCTTTCTGACTTTCATCATACCTATCGCGCAGAAGAGCGCATATATCGGAGCTGCCGCCATATTGCGGAGTCCGAACAGAGTCGTGTGCATAACGAGCGGCATGGTTATTCCGCCGCAGAGCGTCATCGCCGCCGAAAGAATTGCAAGGAAAACGAAATCCTTGACCTGAAATTTTTTGAAGCATTTGTTCATTCCGGTTACTCCTTTATTGCTTTTCTCTTTATCACCGTTGCAACTATGAGCACAACTATAACGACCGCCGCAAAGACAGATCCGATTATCGCCGCAGTCTTTTTGCTTCCGCTGTTATTTGAAGTCGTCTCGGAAACGGATTCGGCAACAGATTCAGAGACAGTTGAAGCCTCATTTTCCGAGATGCTCTCCCCTGTTACCGTCTCGCCGGCAGAATCGGTTTCAGCAGGTGCAGAAGCCGTTGTATCAACCGAAGCTTCGCCTTTTGCGCTTTCAGTCGGCTTCGCGGGAGTCACTGCATTCGGAGCAGTAACAGCGGCGGAGCCGATATCCGCAACTTTTTTAGCGCTTGCATAGTCGATATGTATTCTCGCGGAGGGCGACATCGGCATAACGGGTGCGGCGAACTTCACGCCGACGAACTCGCCGTTTCCGACTATCGGAAACTCAAACGCGGACTGATATGTCGTGCCCGCTATCTTAACGCTCCCTGCGGGCTTGACTTCGACCGTGTCGCCCTCAACTCCGCCGTTTTTGTAGTACCAGAACTGCATACCCGAGACGCTCTCGGGCGTTGCTATAGTCAAAGTCTTGCTGCCGTTTTTCACGGTCAGCAGTGCGGTATGAACAAGGTATTTGTCGCCCATAGAGGTCTTGTCCTTCTGAGCGTGGTACATCTTAACGCTGACTTCATACACGCCGTCCTGAGTCGGAGCCAAAGCCGCAAAAGCCGGCAGAGCCGCGCATATAATTACCGCAAGCATCAAAACAACTGCGGCAACAGCCGATATTTTTCTGTTCATGTTTCTCCTCCATTCAATTAGCTTTTGCTAACTGCAACACAAAAAGCAAACGCCGTTTCGGCGTCACAGTACTTTTTCTCGATTAGCATTAGCTAACTATAAATCTTAAAGTCAACCGGTTAGCCATTGCTATCCGGTTCGATAATATTCTACCAATCATTCGGCTTTATGTCAATATCATCGGCAAAATTCCGTATATCTGCCCTTTTTCGCGCTGAGTCAAACGCAAAAATTATGTAAAGTAGAGATTAATTGGGTCTGCTGTTAGTGCGGCAGACTCGGTATTTGAGTCGGTAGGTAAAGTAAAACAGAGCAGAAAGATTCTAGTCTTACTGCTCTGTTAGTTAAATAAAATTCACTTAGTACAATGATTTTTTAATAAATGAAGTGTTTGCTCCGCAAACATGAGGCGACAACTTCGTTGTAATAAAGCGTTCGCTATGCTCGCATGAAGTAAACGCACATCTTGTTTTTTATGCGGTTTGACCGCACTTCATTAGCGAAGCGACTTCATTTTTCATGCACCGAAGGTGCGCTTAATTGAAAAAGCACTTGCAAATGCAAGTGCTTTTTTGGCTCCCCCTGTTGGACTCGAACCAACGACCCTTTCGGTCAGAAACATAGTCGCATTGCTCGCTTGGGGCACTCGCAACGCTCGTTGTTTCTTCCTGCTCGGAGCACCGCTTCATCTGCCGCAGGCAGCGCGGTGCTCCGAGCCAGTTAACAGTGGTTGTGACGCGAATATCAAACAGTGTCATTCGATTCCATACAGTGTATAACCGTGTTTTTTCCCATATAACGCAATTAATAAACGGTTCGCGTGGTGCGAAAAATCGCTAAATAATAATAGTGTTAGACAATTGTTAGACGGTTTGCTTGCTGTTGTTTTAATTATATTGCAGAGTGGAGTAAAGGAAACTCGCTGAGTGGCTGTACTCAGAAACACAGGTTCAATCCCTGTCTCTGCAAACTTAAATCTAAAATTTTATAGTGGGCATAGAAGAAGGCAAGCTTTTCTTTCATGTTGCACCGTACTAATTCTTTTAGTTGTTTCCAGATTGTTTCTTTATTTAGATGCACAATAACTCATAGATTCGCAAAATGGTATAAAATTACACTACTCTCAAACTATCTCGCGCCCTATCTTAAACTCCTGATAGTTTTACTACCTTATGAAATTACACTACTCTCAAACTCGCTTGACGCCTCACGCGACCAGGCACACGTTTTACTACCTTATGAAATTACACTACTCTCAAACGATTTCTCGACCGATTTTAAACTCCTGATAGTTTTACTACCTTATGAAATTACACTACTCTCAAACCTCAAATGAGAATAAGCTGCGACACTACAATTCACAGGGTAACATCATAAAGTGGTTATATTATAAGCTAAAAATCATCTTTCTTCAACAATTTCGCACATATCTTTATCCAAAATATAAAGATTTTCTTGCGGAAGTGAGTGAAAGCTGTTTTGACTTTCAATAATAAGAATTTCAATGCCTTGATATTTCAAAGCATCATAGATTTTTTCAATTTCTTCTTCATCAAAATAGCAATGAAAGTTTAAAAGGACATAGGCTTCAAAGGAAAAATATTTATTAGTTAAAACTATAAAGTCAAGCAGTCCCGTCAACAAATCATCGCTATCAACATTTGGTTTAAAATTATGAGCTTTAAGAATATCAACTAAATCAGTATCGTCATCAAACGAAAAATCAAAATCGTATTCTGTTGAGAGCTTTTCGAGAAAATCTAATATATCTTTTTTTAGTGTCACAACATAGTCTTGAAGGAAATTATTAGAATAAGAAGATAAATCTTCATATAGTTTTTTAAGTGTCGGTATTGAAAAACTTAAGTCAAAGAAGTTAGAAATAAAGCAAACTTTATTTTTAAATTTTAAAGAACAATCGTGACAGCCATAATATGAGACAAGTTCGGAGGAAGGATTTTGCTTTTCATCACAAAATATTACTTTTATCTTTTGTTTAGTCAGTTCTCAAAGAAGAGCAGTAATAATGGAGGACGCAGTGTTTTCAATAATTAAAACTGAAATTTCGCTTATATGCACTTGTACATTTGATTCAACATCACGGACAACCATATAGCCAAGCCTCAGATCAAGTTTAGATGGCTTTGAAACTACTACCGTCCTCCATCCCATAATAACTATCTCCTTATTTTAAAAGATCTATTTCCTGCTCAAAAAGCCCGGAGATTGACTGATTAATAAGTTTTACGGTCTTGTAACTTGGCTGCATTTTATTGCTGATTGTAGTTACCCCACTCTTTTTAGCCTCACCTATTGCCGATAAATCACCACTCATAACATTTGCGTGGAGAATGTTGATTATTTGCATAAGTATATAACATTGTTCATAGAGTGATAAGCCCTCAAATTCACATTGCTTGTCAATCAATATATTTGCCAATTTTGAAAATTTAACGTTGTAGATCGTATGATTAGTCTTGTGCTTAAGGGCTTCATATAAATCCGCGTTATCTTTTTCTGTTATTCCATCAAAGGACGTTATTTCTTTTTCTTTTCTCAGCTCTGCACATTTAGCAAGATAGCTTGAAATTTTCTTAATATATTTTTCTTGTTCTTGACTAACAACAAGTTGAACAGCAGGTTTACAGATCAAATTTGCTCCTCCGCTACTCTTACTACTTATGTGCATTCTGAAACCATTAATACTGATAAGAGCATTGTATTTAACGCAAGGAATGATAATTTTAACATAATCAACTCCGAGCTTGCGTTTTATGAACTCCTGCGGATTCCTTATATATTCCTTTTCGGCATATAAATCAACAGGTTCAAAAGAACGAACAATTTCTCCTTTACTGTTTTTGTATTCAACAAAAGCAAAATATGCTGATGAAGGTTTATTGTATCCACCATATTTATCAATGTCCATATCCTTTTTACGAGGCACCTGTCCCAAACCTTTTTTTAGCGGATTTTGGTCAAACAAACCACCGGTTTGCTTAAATGCATACCTCGTAAAGCGAATATTGTTCTTTGCCATATTTGACTTAACAATGTTTATAGATTTATTATTTTCTACAATCCACGCACCGTTTGTTGTGTAATCAAACATTTTGTTAACGCTCCATTTACCGCTTTGAACATTGTCAATGAAGTGCGCAAGATGAGATCTGACAGTATAAACATTACCAACTACAATATTTAGATAAGCATCTTTAGCATGATGAAAATCATTAACATCACGAGATTTGACAAAGTCATTTTCCTGTCTGAAGTCAGATACAAGGCTTGCCTTGATATATTCAACGGCTGTATCATGATAACGCTTTTTAAGAAGCTGCGCTACTGCCTTAGTAGACTGGCGGGTTTCAACAAGTTGTCTTGATACAAATGATGAAAGTTCTTCATCTGTAAGCGGTTGATTTCTAACAAGTCTTTCAAACTTCTCTTTTGAAATTAAGCCTTTGTCAAAAAGTGTTTTCCAGAAAGGAAGCATATTGTTTCTAATAGAGCTATTTATAGGATAAATATTGCCTTTTTTTGCATTTTCTGCTTTTAAAACAAGTACTCTGTTATTAAAACTATCATCTTTGATTTTTGACCGTGGAAAAATATGGTCAATATCATAAATATTATTGTTGTAAATTTCGCTTAATTCAATAGGTTTTCCTGTGTACATACACTTACCTAACTGTGTGTAATAAAGGTAAAGGGCATCTCTTCTGAAATCATTTTCATCTGTATTACAAAGCTGTTCGTAAAGTTTCTGCTCATCCTTTTTGCAATATTTATAAAGTTCTATTAATTTTTGCTTTCTTGAGACAGTTCTCTTTTTTTCGCCTTCATCCCTTGCGACTTCAATAAATATCTTCTTCGGATCATGACCTTGAATTTTAACTATTTCTTCAACAATTTGCATTGCCTGATAAATAGGGCGCTTAATCTTTGGAGAAACATAAAGATTGTCAATTTCTTTCCTCAAAGAAGTAAAAGTGCTATCACCATTCTCTTCATCAATCTTTTTCCTGAAGTCATAATTGGAACTGAGAAGTTGCATTAAGTTGTCATTTGTTTCCCATAAAGCATGAATGATATTTGTATATTCACCTGTTGATGGCAAAACTGCTTCAATGCCTGTTAAAAGCTTTTCAGATAAACGGCTCCAGCCTGTGTACTTAAGTTTTGATATTTTTTTAATATCATCCGCTGTTAATCTATCTCCATATAATCTTTTAAGCCTGTTTTTAAGAAGTTTTTTGTCATCACCAAAAATCGTGACAGATTTGATTATTTCTTCTTTATCACTATACGAAAGGTCAATATTCTGAAGATCTATAAACGGTTTAAGACTGCCTTTAATAGTTGTGTCAATTCCTGTTATTTCAATGTTCATATAACCATTTGATGCAAGATATTTTTTTAAATCAAACACTTTTACTTTATTGCTTTTTTCAAACAGGTCTTTATAGATCCCTTGCTTTAACTCAACAGAAATCTCTTCACCGTCAATTTTTATATTGTTGATTTCGTTAAGAACGGTAAATGCACTATAAAGAAGCGAGTTCTTTGGAATAACATCTTCTTTAGGTAAATAAGTACATTTGCTTGTTAAATTATTAATAAACTTCTCAGCACTATTATCTGCATCAACAACATTTTCAAAATTCCATGGATAGATTTTCTCACCTGTTCTCACAAGCCAGCTTTTTTCACTATGCTTGTTAAGCGGACCAACATAATAAGGAATTCTGTATTTAAATATGTCTATTATTTTTTCGCTGACAGTTTTTCCACTTGAGTCCCTGTCAGCTAAAAATGGCAAATAATTCTTTGCATTACTTAAAATTGCTTCAAGCTCTGCCCTATTAAGCTGCATAGGAATAACAGAATTATCCTTTGTTACAGCTTTGGGCATAAATGAAGATGTTTCTATCTCTTTATACATCTGTGCATACTTTTCATCTAATAGCTCTTTTGGAAGTTGTTTTCTTAAAAAGTCACAAAATGTTTCCTGATCACACTTTTTCATAACAGGATTTTTTGATGAATAGCCAGAGTATGAAAGATAGTTTGAAACCTTATCACTGTTTTCATTAAAGATATGACTATACTTTTCCGGTACATAAGCTTTAACATATTCTTTCAAAAGCTTTAAATCTCTTTTATGCTTTTCATATGTGTCAACTTTAGCGTAAGAAATGTATTCTTTTCCATTTAAAATATCAGCGAGAATTGCCCAATCATATATAGCTTTTAACTTTTCAATGAGTTCAAAGTTCTCACCAAAAACGCTTTCATAGGTTGTAGCCTTATCATCATATCCACTCTTAAAACATATGCTTTTACCTTCGGTATCATCGTATTTGTCTGTATTAAATAGGTCTTTAGCTTTAGCTGTGGCTCCTGATAAAAGTGTTACTATTGCTACTTCAAAAACATCTACTTTTTTATTTAAGGCAAATTCTTTAATAAGAGCTTCCTTCTTCTTGCTTGACGTTAAAGAACTATTTTTAATAATATCTTCAACAGGTTTTAAATCATTACAGCTAAAACCCTCTGATTCATAGTTTGAATTTGATTTAATATATTCGTTTAGTTCAGTAAATATTGCTGTGAAATCAAAATTTCCGTTTTTACCTAAATCATCATTATCAAATAAAAAGTGACCTCTGTTTTTGATGATATGATGCAAAGCTAAAAACACAAGACGAACATCATGTGGTTCAACACTTTCAATTAACTCTTTTCTAAGATGATAAATAGTTGGATATTTTTTATAATAATCTTTATCTGTATAATCAGGATCATTGAACAAAGAATACTTGCCAGAAACATTCTTATCTCCATCATAGAGTGCACTATCCTTAAGTCTTTGGAAAAATGCAATGTCTTTCTTGGAAATTTCCTCATTAAAGAGCATTTCTAAGCAGTTTAATCTGTATTTGTTTCTTTCTAATCTTCGTCTGCTGCTACGAAATTCTCTTCTTTCAACAGCAGTATTTCCGCCCTCAAGGAGCCGAATACCCCACATAGAGTTTCCTTTAAATTTAGGGATATTGTAATTTTTATCTGTTACTGCCCAACCAATTGAGTCTGTTCCTAAGTCTAATCCTAAGTAATAATTTTCCATAATATTACCTCTTGACAAAAATATTTTTTTAGTTTATACTTTAGTTAATCTCAAAAACCTTATGAGATTACACTACAAGTTCAAATAAAAATTTATTCAACCCGCCGTTTATGCGGCCTCACAGTGTGTGAGCAAGACCTACTGCTATGTAGGTCTTATTTTTTTGTAAAATTTCTTTTTTCTTCTAAATCATATCAAAAAATTTTATATAAAATAATAAAGAAAAAATTATTGTAGTGCTTTTAAATGGACTATAAGATAAAAAATTTGAAATAAATCAGCAAAATACTATTATTAAAACAACCGTTATGTATGGCTTGCACCGCAGTGAGGTTCTCGGACTTTAATGGCAAAGTGTTGATTTTAATGGAAACTCTATTTTGATACGCACACCGTATCGGTAGAAACTAAAGTTGTTGAAAAAGACTAATTCAAGTTATCGTGCGTTCCCGCTGTTTACGGAAATCAGAAATCTACTGATTTGGCCAAAGATGAGGAAAACAATAACGGAGACTTCTTTAGTAATGCATATACCGAAAACGACTACATCTTTAAGAAACCGAACGGAGATACTTATTACCCATCCATTGCTCATAGGTTTGGGAAACTGTTGAAGAAGTACGACCTTCCGCATATTAGGTTTCATGACCTGAGGCATATGCGTAAAGAAAACTATCGGTGAAAAACACAGCAACACAGATTACAGCGAAAGCGACTTTTGATTTTTTCTTAATAGCCTCACACCTGTTCCGATATTTTCCACTTATATATTAACTTATTTATAAAAAATTTGCAAGAGAAAAAAACACACAAACTGGTGTTTCTTTCGATTATATACCCAACCACAAGTTTTACTTGTGGAGAGTAAAAATCGAAAGCGTTCATTCAAAAAAAATAAGTCCTCCTTTGATATAATGGAAGAAGCAACATCAACCGTAAAGAATCAAAGGAGGACGAATAAATGGACGAAAGTAGTTTATAACACACAAGGTGGAAGTGTCAATATCATGTAATACCAGTACCGAAATACAGAATGTATTTGCTAAAATGATGTGACCCCCAAAAAAGAGAAGTAGCTTCAAAATATGGTATAATGAAATCGCAAAACAACATTAACCAAGAAAGAAGTACTTCTCATGAATATGATAAAACAAGAAGCAAGAAAAAAGCAAGAAATAGTTAAGCAAGCAATAAAAAACGGATATGCGACACAGGCTGATAAGTACAAATCCTTGTGAGCTCGTGCGTCTTTCAAAGCTCGAAAGGCGTGAGTATGAGTGGTATAACTCTGACGAGATTATCACTATGTTAGACGCTCTGAAAGGCGAGCCGCTATACCCTCTTATTAAAGCCACTGTTATTCTACGGCGACTCCTTGTCTTGCTTCGAGGACTATGTTTTTCTCTTTTATGGGATTTTCAATAACCCCGATGAAGCGGTAATGAATAATGATTTTCTGCGTTCTGTTCTTACCTTTACCCTCAATGGAGTGAACCTCGATTTTCTCAATAAGTTCATTCAGGAGTGCAGGTGTAAGAGTTTCCATCTGCATAAACTTACGGACTGCCAATGTGAATTGTTCTTTGCTTGTACGAAGATTTTCTATCTCTGAAAGCTCTTCTTGGTATTGCCTGATTTTTAGTTTCAGCTCGTCTCGTTCTGTTTCATACCTCTGAGATAATTGCATAAAGCTTTCTTCGTTAACAATACCGTTGATGTGCTTTTCAAAGAGTTTTTCATACATCACGGCAACCTCCTTAGTTCTTGCTGTTGCTTTATCAATACTGCTTTCAAGAAACTTCTGCTGATTGAGTATGCTTTTGTTTGTCTTTGCTTCAAGAATATCTGCGAACGCTTCTTCATCTTCAATGAGAAAGCTTGCAAGACTTCTGAGCTCAAGCATCACAATCTGCTCCAAAGAATCAGCTCTGACATAATGTGCACCCTCACAGGTGCCTCTGCGACCTTTGTAGTTGAAGCACATAAAATACTTGATATCAGTATTCGGGTGATTGACATTGAACCATAAAGGACTTCCGCAATCGACACAGTATAACAATCCGCAGAACATATTCTTTTCAGCATGTTCGGGATTCGGCGCTCTGCGTTTACCTTTGGCTTTCATCTTCTGAACAGTTTCAAAAGTATCTCTGTCAATTATCGGCTCGTGAACATTCTTGAAAATCTTCCAGTTCTCTTCGGGATTCTGAAGTCTTTTCTTATTCTTGAAGTTTTTTGAGTAAGTCTTGAAGTTGATAACATCACCGCAGTATTCCTGTTGTGCAAGAATCTTCTGTACCGTCGTCTTACACCATTTATAAGAGTCAGGCTGAGTTTTTTTACCGCCCTTGTTAAGACCTTTGCTCTGCCAATATGTCATCGGTATCATTACTTTGTTTTCCTGTAAGATACGGGCAATAGTTTCATTGCCTTTACCCTCAATGCACATTGCAAAGATACTCTTGACTACTTCTGCAGATTCGGTATCAATAATCCACTTCTTTTTGTTCTGTGGGTCTTTCATATACCCGTAAGGCGGTTGAGATAACGGTTCTCCCATATTTCCGCGAATACGATGAGCACTTCTTACCTTACGGCTGATATCTCTCGCATACATTTCATTCATAACATTCTTGAATGGTGCGATTTCGTTTTCACCCTCATCACTGTCAACCATATCATTAACAGCGATAAACCTTACATTATGCTCAGGGAAATAGTTGTCTGTGTAATGACCAACCGAGACATAATCTCTGCCTAATCGGGAAAGGTCTCTGACGATAACAACTGAGATATATCCCATTTCAATATCGTCAAGAAGCTCCTGAAAAGCAGGTCTATTGAAGTTCGTGCCTGTATAACCGTCATCAACATAATACTTGGTATTTGATAAACCTAATTCCTTTGCCTTTTGTGTCAGCATTTTCTTTTGAGACGAGATTTGTCAAGGTATGTTTTTGTAAAGGAGTGTGCAATTCGCATTGACAAGCAGCCTTCATCGACTGGATGCGGGGCAGCCTCTTCGGACAGGTGGCCGGAATGGCGATACTCCCTTCGACACTTCTCGGCATCTTGCCGGTGGGCTGCGTTCTTCATATGCATGGCACTCTGTCGGCAGAGACGTTCCTGACGGTTATCGTTCTGTCCTTCGGCGTTATGCAGCCGCTGATCACCGCCTTTTCCTACACCGATGACATCGCCCAGGTCAAGACCATCGTGGACGAGATAGCGGAGGTGCTGTCCGGCGAGGATATGCAGCATCCAAGGACGGTGGAAAGGCTGCCGGCCGACAACGCCATCGAGCTAAAAAATGTCCGCTTTGCCTATCACGACAAGGAGGTGCTGCACGAAATCAATCTGCACATTGCCCCGGGGACGGTCAATGCCCTTGTAGGCTCCTCCGGCAGCGGCAAGTCCACCATCGCCCGGCTTATTGCCTCCCTGTGGGATGTAAAGGACGGCACAATTAAGCTGGGCGGCGTGGACATCCGTACACTTCCGCTGGCGGAGTGCACGAAGCGCATCGCCTATGTGTCGCAGGATAATTACCTTTTTGACCTTTCGGTTATAGACAACATCCGCATGGGCAGAAAGGGTGCGACCGATGCGGAGGTCATTGACGCCGCGAAGAAATGCGGCTGCCACGAGTTCATAATGGGGCTGGAGAACGGCTATCAGACCGTATGCGGCGCATCCGGCGGACACCTCTCCGGCGGCGAACGGCAGCGCATCTCCATTGCCCGGGCCGTGCTGAAGGACGCGCCAATCGTCATTCTGGACGAGGCCACTGCCAATGTTGACCCCGAAAATGAAAAGGAGCTGATGGAGGCCGTTGCGGAATTGACCCACGATAAGACGGTCATCATGATTGCTCACCGGCTGAAAACCGTGCGCCATGCCGACCAAATTGTTGTGGTCGATCATGGTGAGATCGTTCAGCAGGGCACCCATGGCGAGCTGGTTGCTGTTGACGGGCTCTACCGCCGCTTCGTGGTGGAGCGGCAGCAGGCCGCCGGGTGGAAGGTCTGATTTCACTTTGCATATTATTCAACAAAGCCCGTACCAGTTAAACTGATACGGGCTTTGTTATGCTCCGCGTTTATCCGCCCCCTAACGCTAATAACACAGCATCTGCAAGGAGCAGAGAAGCACCTTGCCGCCTCTCTGCTCCCTCACTTGCTTGTTTATTTTTGGGTATTTTCTTCATCGTCCAGCAGGTCGGTCATATTCCGCAGGCTGATGCCCAGGGTGGACCCGTTGTGCAGCAATGCCGAGGTGGTGGGCGGCAGTACCCCCGCCACGCCCAGTGCGATCAGCGCCAGGTTGAAGCCCACGATGAAGCGGTAGCTGCCGTGGATACGCTCCATCAGTGCCTCACCGAGCCTGCGCAGTGTTACCAGCGCAAACAGATCCTCCGAGGCAACGGTGATGTCGGCGATCTCCCGGGCGATGGCCGCACCGGTGGAGATGGCGATGCCCGCGTCCGCTTCGGAGAGGGCGGGAGAATCGTTGACGCCGTCGCCCACCATGATAACGGTGTGGCCCTTCGCCTTTTCCTGCCGGATAAATGCGGCCTTGTCCTCCGGCAGCACCTCGGCGTACACGGCGTCCACGCCCACCTCGGCGGCCACAGCCTCCGCCGTGCGGCGGTTGTCGCCGGTCATCATCACCACGTTGGCAAAGCCGCTCTCGTGCAGCGCCCTCACCGCCTCCCGTGCCTCCCGGCGCAGGGGATCGTGGATGCAGATCACCGCCGCCAGCTCCCCGTCTATGCAGAGATACAGCTGGGAATACGCGGCGGGCAGCGCGTCAAATTTCGGCTGCTCTCCCTCCGGGATGCGGCAGCCCTCGTCCTCAAAGACGAAGTGAGCGCTGCCGATGATGACCTTCTTGCCCTCCACCATACTGGAGATGCCGTGGGCCACCACATACTGCACCTGCGAATGGTACTCCTCGTGGGTGAGCCCGTGCCGCTTTGCCTCCGCCACTACGGCGTTTGCCATGGAATGGGGGTAATGTTCCTCCAGGCAGGCGGCAAGGCGCAGCATTTCCGCCTCATCGTGTCCGCCGAAGGGGATGACCGCCGCCACGGTGGGTGTCGCATAGGTCAGCGTGCCGGTCTTGTCGAACACAATGGTGTCCGCCTTGGCCACCGCCTCCAAAAAGCGTCCGCCCTTGACGGAGATGTGATAGCCGCTGCTCTCCCGCATGGCGGACAGCACCGC
>JABLTO010055901.1_pt1 | contig 18938 bp, 14 predicted proteins | sample 7160091 | NCBI WGS metagenome assembly JABLTO01 (sample SAMN14651225, study PRJNA627086) | human gut metagenome | isolation source: feces | host: Homo sapiens
AGCGCATCAAGGTGGCGCAGGCAAACGCAACCGCCATCCAGGGTGAAAACGATGCGCGCATTGCAGAACTGCAAGCGATCCGGCGTTTCTAACGGCATTGCGGTTTGCTGCAGCTCCTCCGCATTTTCGCGCGAAGCCGCACAGCCGATGCCGAAAAGGGCCAGCGCAATAACAAGCAGAAAAGCGATTTGCCGCTTCATGGATTTCCTCCTAAACATTCGTGTTACATGATTATTGTACAGCATTTCCCCCGCTCTGTCAGCCGATCGGGGGAAATTAACAAAAGGGTCATAAAATCGCGCATGCAGCAAACTAATTTCCGTTAGATTTGATACCGCGCATTGCGTGCTGGCCGTGCGGCAAGCTCTGCTTTCTTTTGCTCATAGCCTGGCTTTCCCAACAGCGCATAAGTCGCTTTTTTGCCTTCTTCTACACCAGGTTGATTGAATGCATCGATGCCGAGCAGCTCGCCTGCAAACGCCGTCTGCAATTCAAATAGGCAGATGAGTTCACCCAGCGTAAAAGCGTTTACTTCCGGTAAAGTAATGGTTTTGCTGAGATGTCCGGATTTCAGCACGGCATATTCCGTGGCGAGCTGTTCTGCTTGGATGAGAGCGTTGAACGTATGCCCACTTAAAAAGGCAACATCAGAGATATGATCATACGCATGCGGAATAACAACTTCCGTGCGGTAGCGATCCACCCCCAGGAAAGTGATGACCTTATCGAAGGGACCTTCCGTATAAAGTTGGACCTGCGAATGCTGATCCGTTACACCGAGCGCTTTTACAGGCGTTTGCCCAGCGTGGATTTCGCTTCCATCCAGCGCATAGCGCTTTCCAAGCGATTCTGCCCAAAGTTGAGCATACCAATCGGACATAAAGCGGAGCGAATCGGCGTATGGCATCAAAACGCTGATATTGCACCCCTGCTCCATTGCAAGTACTTCAAGTGCTGCAAGCATATAGGCTGGATTCTTCAGCGCATTATGCTCGGAGCACAACCCATCCATGTAAGCTGCGCCTGCAAGCAGTTCCTCTATGTCAATTCCGCAAACCGCTGCAGCAAGCAGGCCCACGGGGCAAAGCTCGCTGAATCGACCGCCAACACCATCCGGCACATAGAAAGTGCGCAGCGCGTTTTCTTTTGCGATTTTGATGAGATTTCCCTTTTCAGCATCTGTTGTTGCGATGATATGATCACGCCATGCCTCCCCCACGGATTCCTTTAAAAGGGCCGTTGCCCAGAGAAGCTGCGACATTGTTTCAGAAGTACTGCCCGATTTTGTGATCACATTGAAAATCGTGCGCGTGGGGTCGATCACATCGCGCAGAGAGGCCATGCGCTCAGGATCAACATTATCCTCAACATAAAGCTTGGGACCCCCGCGCTTTTCCGTTGGCAATTCGTTATAGCGTAAGTGGGAAAGCGCCTGCTGGACGGCAATGGGACCAAGTGCGCTGCCGCCGATGCCAAGCACCACAAACGCATCGCAATTTGCGCGAACCCATGCTGCGGTTTTTTGGATTTCTTGAACAACTTCTTTCTGCTGAAAAGGAAGTGCACGCCATTTCATCGTGCTACGCTTTTCTTCCATCCGGCAAGCGGCCGCGTCATATTGCGCTTTGCGCGCACTGAAAGCATCCTCAGAAATCCCATGTTGTCCTGCAAACTCGCGCATCATATTGTTATAATCCACGCGAAGCCGCATAGAATCGCACCATTGCTTGTCTTCAAACCGTTTCATCGCGCTCTTGCCTCCTAAGACGAAATTTCATACTGATTTTGGCAGGATTATATCACATATCACGCACATTTGCCCGCATAAATTATGCAATCCATAGATTTGGGGGCAAGATCATGATGAAAAGGAAAAAATGGATGTGGTATATGGTTCCTGCTGTCTGCATTGCGTTGGGATTTCTTGTGCTTACTTTAGCTCGGCAAAAGCAGCCATTCGGACATATGAAGGTGACCGTGGTTGACGCATATTCCCTGCGCGCGATCGAGCGGGCGCAGATTGTCCTGCCAGAGGGAAATATTCACGCAACAACGGATGAAAATGGGGTTGCTTACCTTTACAGCATCCCCCTTTCCCCGCAGCAGCCTTCTTTGAAGGAGGTTCCCTGTGATTATGGAGAAACAACAATCCTTGTTTATGCAGAAGGCTATTTGCCGTTTGCCCTATTCCATGCACATGTTTATGATGGGCGCCTGCGAAACGGTCCTACGCTATACTTGTTTCCAGAAGGCACAGAAGATGGGATCGACGTTGTCTCCATGATTGAATCTCCCAAGGAAGATTGGGTAGAACAGCTGCTGGATGCGTATGCGCCATGATCTTTTCACACTTTGCCCGCTGTTTTTGCAGCCTTGACATGGTATAATACCACCATGTCAAACGCAAGAACCAAAAATATAATTCGCGCCGGATGGAAGCAGAATTTGAAAAAGCTTCCCTGGCTTTTATTGCTCCCGATTGGGATTTTCCTTCCGCGTATTGCTGCGCAGTATCCGGAATGGATTGAGCTCAATTATTCTGAGAAGATTTACCCGGTCTTGAGTGCGTGGATGGGAAAGCTGAATTCTCTTACGCGCGTTTCTATTGCGGAATGCATTTTATATGCGCTTGTAATCGCCGTAGTCGTGCTTACGCTTGTGCATCTTTACCGCCTAATCTTCCGCCGAATCCCATTTTCCACGTTCGTGGGTTATCTGCTTTCGCTCTGCATCGCAGGCGGCGTATTGCTGAACCTGTTTTATGTCATGTGGGGATTCAACTATTCCCGCCCTTCGCTTTATGCATTGCTTTCGTTTCCAGTAGAAGAACGCACAACGGAAGAGCTGGAAGCAGCCTGCCTGCGTCTTGCCCAGCAGGCAGGCACTTTGCGCGCATCTGTAACAGAGGATGAAAATGGCGTATTTACCTTAAAAGATGGATATGAAGCTTATTTTGATGCGATTCCCAGCGCATATGCGCGCCTAGGCCTAGATTATCCGCTTTTCTCCCGGCGTACCTATGCTGCAAAAGGCGTCATAAGCTCGATTGGACTTTCTTATGCCGGAATTTCCGGGATTTTTATCCCGCATACAGGGGAGCCAAACGTAAACATCGATCAGCCCGCTTTGCTCATGCTCTCCTCTGCCGCACATGAAACCGCACATTATCTTGGAATCGCCCGAGAAGACGAGGCCAATTTTGTAAGCTACCTTGCCTGTACCTATTCAGATGATCCTGCGATTGCTTATTCTGGCACAATGCTGGCCTTAATCCACTGCGGAAACAAATTATACGCTGCGGACAAGGAAAAATATGCTGCACTCTATGCCACGTATACAGATGCCATGGTGCGCGACCTTGCCAATTACAATGCATATTGGGATTCGTTTGAAGGGCCTGTTGAAGAAGCTGCAACAACGCTCAACGATAACTACCTTAAATTCAACCAGCAGGAAAGCGGCGTAAAAAGCTATGGCATGATGGTTGATTTGATCCTTGCCTATTTTGCAGAAGGCAATTGAGCGTTTTATTGGCTGCACGCAATTGCATATTCGAGCACCTTTGCTGCAATAGGCGCCGCAATTGTTCCGCCTCCCCCCGCGCGCTCTACGATTACGGTTATAGCATAGGGGAACACTTCGCTATCCACATATCCTGTAAACCAGGCATGTGAAAGAGCGTTTTCTGCCGAAGAAATTTCCGCCGTGCCCGTTTTTCCGCACACTGAATAGCCGCTTACCGCTGCCTGTGTGCCAGTTCCACGTTCTACCACGCCGCGCATGCAGGAGGCCAAGAACTCCGCTTCGTTCCCTTTAAGAAGCGTCTGGTATGCTTCCGGCACAAAATCTGCAACAGGCGCAGAAGTTGATGTTCCGCTTACTTGCAAAAGCAGCTTGGGCTCCATAGCCACCCCATCGTTAGCGATGGCGGACGTAATAAGGCAAAGATGGATCGGCGTTAAAATGTCCGTATGCTGTCCGACGCCGCTCCATGCAAGCGCAAAGTCTGTTTGTGCTTCACCGAAGCTTCCAGTATATGCCACCAGCTCATCAAACAGGAATGTGCCGTTGAAGCCAAGCGACTCCGCTGTTTCACGCAGCTTTTCCTCTCCGATTTCAAGCGCAATCTCCGCAAACACATGATTGCAGGAAACGGCGAAGGCATCTGCTAAAGTCAATGAGCCATGCACTGCATCTTCATGATCACGCAGGAGGACATATTTAGAGTATAATTCTCTTTCTTCATCATAAGGGTTTACCCCGCTAACCAACTTGCCGCTCTCTTTTTCAAACACAAGCGGTCCATCGCAGTTGAACGCTCGCTCTTCTACATTCGGAAGATAGCGAAGCGCTGCAATGGTTGTGATGATTTTAAAAGTTGAGCCAGGCGTATAGCGCCCCATTGTGGCCCGGTTCACCATGCTGCCTTCTGCAAGCGCATATTCGCCCGTAGTATACTCGCTCATGCGCGCTGGGTCGAATGTGGGGCTCGCAGTGCAGGCCAACACTTCCCCGGTTTTATAATTCATCAGAAAGATAGCACCATCATTGCCATCAAGCAGAGAGCTTGCATATGTGCAAAGTGCAGAATCGATGGTGAGCGAAATATCCTTTCCTCTGCGTTGTTCGCCCGAAACAAGGTAGGAAAGCTGCTCGCCAATGCTTTGCTCAAATCCAAGCAGGTATTTTGCAAATAGTGCCTCAGCGCCAAGCGTTTGGCCGGAATTATCCCCAATGACATGAGCGGTAGCAAGCCGCAGGCTTTCTTCCGCTGCATATTCCCGCTCGCCATCTGCGTTGGTATATGCAAGCACGACACCATTTCTATCCAGAATCGAACCGGCCCAAACTGTATTTTTTTGATTGGTTACGCGCGTATTATATGGACTTGCAAACCAATACGGCCCATAAGCGCCGATTATGTAAACAAGATACCCTGCAAGAAGCACAAAAAGCGCGGTGAATACCGCAAGCATTGCCTTAATGTTACGCTTTGTATTCATTGCGCATCCTCCTCGCATTCCATTTCCGTTGCATCCTCTTGCGCTGCACTGAGAGTTTCATCTGCCGCACGAATGAGCGCATCTTCCAACAGGGTACCACTTTGCGCTGCGATGCCTTCCAGAATTCCAACAAGAAGCATGCATGCTATCATGGAGCTCCCACCATAGCTTACAAACGGCATCGTAATACCGGTTAATGGGATAAGCTTGATAACGCCTCCGATAATGACGAATGTCTGCACTGCAAGCAGTGCAGTTGCTCCAAATGTTGCAAGCATAGAAAACCTGTCTTGTGCGTTGAGCGAAATTAAAACCCCGCGCACGACAAGAAGCAAATAAAGCATAATAACGCCGATTCCAAAAACGATTCCAAATTCCTCACAGATCACAGCGAAAATATAGTCAGTATGATAAGCTGGGATCATCTTGGGTGAGCCAAGGCCAAGGCCAAGACCCCAGAGGCCCCCAGAGGCAATCGCCATAAGCCCTTGGGCAATCTGGTATCCGCTGGTGGAATATGTCGCCCATGGGTCCTGCCAAATGGCGATGCGCGCGCGCACGTGGTCAAACAAGAGGTAACTTGCATATGCGCCTGCGCCACCAAGCAGCATGGCTGCAAGGGTTGCGCGAATATTGCTCGTTGCAACAAAGAAAACTAGCAGGAATACACCTGCAAGCAGCATTGCCGCCCCAAGATCCCTTTGAAGCACTAGAAGCGAGATTGCAACCATTACGAAAAGTAGAATTGGGAGCAGATCTTTTACATGCGTGTGATCGGTCAGTGCATCTGCGAGCAGGAATACCAGTGCAACTTTTACGAATTCAGAAGGTTGAAACAGGATCCCGCCTATGCTAATCCAATTGCGGGCGCCGCCAGACTCTTTGCCAACGAACAGGAGCGCCGCCAGGATTCCAAGGCTTAGAAGCGCCATGGGAATGCTGAGGACGCGAAAAATCCTAGGTTTGCGCATTAAGATAAGCATCAACAACATTCCAACCAAACCGATGCCCAGCATTATAAGCTGGTGAAGCGCGGTTTCCGGAGAAATACGGTACTGCATTACCATGCCAAGCGCGTAAAGGAAGCAGACTATAAGCATTAATAATCTGTCCGCATGCGCAGCAAAACATGCAAGCAGACAATAGGACAGCAAAACGGTAAGCGATATAACGCCGCCAAAAAGCAGCGCACCTGCATCAAAGCTCCCTTCATGGAACGCCAGCAGTGAAAAAGCCGCTAAAATAAACAGCAGTACCACCCCCAGCGCAGAAGCACACCTGGCATGCCGCAGTTTACGCATCGTCCAATCCCTCCTTGCCGCGGGTTCTGTGGCATATAAAGCATACATCTTGGATCCAGATAATGTCCCCATCTGCAAGCGGTGTTTCCCGGCGGATCACCGGCTGGCCATTGATCTCACAGTACCTTCTTTTCTTTGTGGAAAAGCGATACTCACCATTTTTAAGCACGATACGCGCATGGCGTGCCTTGAGTTCTGTCTGCGCCAAAGGGATCTCGCATTCCGAACCGCTTCCGATATCGTTGTATTCCTTAAGCGGAAACCATTTACCGCGGTATTTTTCCGGTTCAATTACCAGGATCCAATGAATGGAAAGCTGTAGGATGCGCTGTGCCATGCGCAGATACCGCCATTCTGAAATGGAGCGGACGATCAAAAGGGCGATAAAATAGAGCAACGTGCCGAGAAAAACATACCGCATGATGCTGGAAACAACTTCATATGCACTCATATGGCCACCCCGCTGCTGCCGTTCATCCTTTCTCCTCCTTCTGCTTAATCTGCAACGCAAGGCGGTAGACTTCATTGCGCGAAATACCTATGGCAGCGGAAACTTCCTTTGCAGCATCCTTCGCACGCAGCCCCTGTTGCAAAAGGGGCGCAAGCATTGCCAAAGCGTCCTCTTCAGTTGCACCTGGTGCATCTGGCGCTCCGGAAACAAGCAGCACGCACTCGCCGCGCGGCGGCGTTTCAGCATAGCGTGCTGCAAGTGCGGAAAGCGGCGCACGCACTGTTTCCTCGTGCATTTTTGTTATCTCTCGCACGAGCGCAGCTGGCCGGTCTCCCAGTGCCCCCACAAGTTCAGCGCAGGTTGCGGCAAGGCGCAATGGACTTTCATAAAATATCAACGTTCCACGATGCTCCACAAGCGCTGCAAGCGCTGTACGCCGAGGTTTTGGCTCGCGCGGAAGAAACCCATAGAAGCAGGCACCACAGCTGGGGAGCCCTGAAAGCACAAGCGCCGCAAGGGATGCAGAAGGGCCTGGCAGCACGGTAAATGGCACATTATGCGCAATGCATGCAGCAACAAGCCGCTCCCCTGGATCCGAAATCCCTGGCATTCCCGCATCGCTCACAAAAGCAACAGCTTCCCCGCCGCACACGCGCTGCACGATCTCCTCTGCACGCGTATTCTCATTATGCGAATGGCATGCTATTAATGGCTTTTTGATCGAAAGCCGGTTTAAAAGCGTAGCGGTACGCCGCGTATCTTCGCAATAAATGCAGCTTACGTTTTTTAATATGCGCACTGCCCGCAACGTAATATCTTCCAAGTTTCCAATCGGCGTTGCACAAAGGTAGAGCATGGGAGCAAGCGCAGCCTGCTGAATACCTTCCATTAGATTTCCTCCAAAATAATGTCTTCTTCAAAAGTTACCCCGCTTCCCCCACCTTTTTTTGCCTCAACCAGGATAAGGTATGGCGGTCTTCCGCGTTTTGCCCGGATCATGCATATGCGCTTCACGGCAAGCGTCCTCGCTTCCAATGCCGCGCAAAGCCGCGATAATCCCGCAGAGGGATAGCAAACAAACAGCTTGCCCCCGTTTTTCAGCATGCGATGTGCGCAGGAAGCCACATCATGGATCGTGCATGTAGTTTCATGCGTGCTTTGCCGGCGTGCAGGATCTGCGCTTTCCGTTCCACTTGCATAATAAGGCGGATTGCATGCAACGCAGTCAAAGCTTTCGCGGGTAAGCCGTGCGTCGGGAAGTAAGCGCAGATCTGCTTGCAGCACTGATATTGCGTGTGCAAGTCCATTCCTTGCAACGCTTTTTGTAGCAAGCGCACAGCTTGCTTGAGAGAGGTCAACCGCATCAACTATGGCTCCTGTTTTTGCATGAGCAAGCAATGCAATAATTCCCGTTCCTGTGCCAAGATCAAGCAGGCGCTGGCCTCTGTGCGCGCGGATAAAATTCGCAAGCAGCACGGCATCGTGCCCATAGGAAAATCCATCTGAAGCACGGTAAATCCCAAGCCCAGCGCATTGCAGGTCTTCCCAAACTTCAGCCATGGCGCATCCCACTCTTTCCAAAGTATTATCATCATTTTGGTTGGAAACGGGACGCTTGTCAATCTCAAATATTCCCATTATGGCGTTGCATTTGTATAAAGAAAGATTTCCTTGACAAAAATAAGGGGAACAAGTACACTCATCTAGAATTGGAAAGATACCGCAGTGACGGAAAGAGTAAGCGGAATGCGTGCCTAAGAGAGCCGGGATTAGGTGAGAGCCTGGTGGTGCAGCGCCGTTGAACATGGCTCCAGAGCGGCTCATGCTGAATGCAGTTATCTTTTAGGCACGAGCGGGTGCGCCCGATACAGCGCGCGTCTTTGAGCCGCCCTTGCAGGGTGGGAAGAAGGGTGGTACCACGACCGAGCATCGTCCCTTTGCGCACAGCGCGCATCCGGGCGATTTTTTGATTTTAAACGGGGAGGATTCACATGAGCGAAGCAAAAAACTATTACATCACAACGGCCATCGCCTATACTTCGGCCAAACCTCATATTGGGAACACGTATGAAATCGTGCTGGCCGATGCCATCGCACGCTATAAGCGGATGACTGGCTATCAAGTATATTTCCAGACCGGCACCGATGAGCACGGTCAAAAGATTCAACAAAAGGCGGAAGCCGCTGGTATCACACCTCAAGAATATGTGGATGGCGTAGCAGGCGAGATCCGCCGCATTTGGGATCTTATGAATACCACATATGATAAGTTTGTGCGCACTTCTGATCCGGAGCATGTTAAAAAGGTTCAGAAGATTTTCAAGCGCCTTTATGAGCAGGGTGATATTTATAAGGGAACTTATCAAGGAAAATACTGCACTCCATGCGAGAGTTTTTGGACTGAAAGCCAGCTTGTAAACGGTAAATGCCCGGATTGCGGTAGAGATGTTCAGGATGCACAGGAAGAAGCATACTTTTTCCGCATGAGCAAATATGCGGATCGGCTCATGGAATACATTCAAGAGCATCCAGAATTTATTCAGCCGGAATCCAGGAAAAACGAGATGATTAATAATTTCCTAAAACCGGGCTTGCAGGATCTGTGTGTATCCAGGACTTCTTTCACCTGGGGGATCCCTGTAGATTTTGATCCCAAACACGTAGTATATGTTTGGCTGGATGCTCTCACGAATTATATCACCTTCTGCGGATATGATCCCGATGGAAATCATTCCAAGCAATATAAGGATTTCTGGCCGGCAGACCTGCACTTGATCGGCAAGGATATCGTCCGCTTCCATACGATCTACTGGCCTATTTTTCTTATGGCTCTGGGTGAACCGCTTCCAAAGCAGGTGTTCGGTCACCCATGGCTTTTGGTGGGCAGCGGAAAGATGAGCAAATCCGTGGGCAATGTAATCTATGCGGACGATCTCGTGGCACAGTTTGGCGTGGACGCGATCCGCTACTTTGTATTGCATGAGATCCCATTTGCAAATGATGGCGTGATGACCTATGAGCTCATCATTGAGCGGGTGAACACTGAGCTTGCGAATATTCTGGGCAACCTGGTCAACCGAACGATTGCTATGGATCAGAAGTATTTCGACGGCCGCATCATGGAACCTACAGCAGCCGAGCCGGTCGATGAGGACCTCAAAGCGATGGCCATCGCCCTCCCTGCTCGTGTGGAGGCCCGCATGAATGAACTCAAGGTCGCGGAAGCAATCGACGAGATTTTCTCCCTGTTGCGTCGAGCGAACAAGTACATTGATGAAACCATGCCTTGGTCTCTGGCAAAAGAGGAAGGAAAGCAGGAGCGCCTTGGCACCGTGCTTTACAACCTGCTGGAGACGATTCGCTTTTCAGCAATCCTGCTTGAGCCCTATCTTCCAGAAACTTCTGCTCGTATGTTAAAGCAGCTTGGTGTGGAAAATGCGGGCATAGCATCGTTGGAGAAGTTTGGTGGCATGCCAGTAGGCAAGATGGTTGGGCAAGCAGAGATTCTCTTTAACCGGATTGACCGGGATCAGAAACTCGCGGAACTTGAGGCATGGCAGGCTGCGCAATCCAAACCCGCCTGCCCGGCCATTGAAGTGGAGCCTCAGCTTACAGATCATGTGGATTTTGATACCTTCTGCCGCAGCGATCTGCGTGCAGTAAAAGTTAAAAGCTGCGAACGTGTCAAAAAATCGGAAAAGCTTCTGCGTTTCACCTTGGATGATGGCACCGGTAAAGATCGGCAGATCCTTTCCGGGATTGCAAAGTATTATAAGCCGGAAGATCTTGTTGGCAAAACGCTCGTTGCGATCGTCAATCTCCCTCCAAGAAAAATGATGGGATTGGAAAGCTGCGGCATGCTCATCTCAGCTGTGCATACCGTCCAGGGCGAGGAACAGCTGAATCTCCTTATGATCGATGGCGCCATACCAGCTGGGGCGAAGCTTTGCTGATATGATGTATTTTGACACGCATGCGCATTTGACGGATGAACGTTTTGATGCAGATCGCGCAGCGCTCATGGAAGTCTTACCAAAGCGCGGGCTTGCTTTTGCGCTTGATGTTGCTTGCGCACTGCAGGATTTTCCGAAGACCCACGCATTAACGCAAGCATACAGTTGGGTTTTTGGTGCCTATGGCGTCCATCCGCATTACGCTGGCGAAGTGCCAACGGGATATCTGGACATGATCCAAGAAGCTTTGGATGACCCCAAAGCAAAAGCGCTTGGCGAAATTGGGCTCGACTATCATTATGATTTTGCGCCGCGCGCTGTGCAGTGCCGCATATTTGCCGAGCAGCTTGAGCTGGCGCAATCGCTTGATATTCCGGTCGTACTGCATATTCGGGAAGCTTTTGGCGATTGCATGGAAATTTTGCGCGCGCACAAAAATGGGCTTTGTGGTGTAATGCACTGTTTTTCCGGAAGTGCTGAAATTGCAGCGGAATGTGTGGAGCTTGGGTTATACATTGCATTTGGAGGTGCCGTTACCTTCAAAAATGCGCGGAAGCCTTTGGAAGCGGCAACGTACATTCCACTGGAACGCCTGCTTCTTGAAACGGACTGCCCCTATATGACGCCTGTTCCCCATCGGGGTGAACGCAATGATCCTTCTTATATCCCATTGATCGCGCAGAAAATTGCGCAGGCTCGCAACATGGAGGCTGAAGCTCTAATGCAGGCCACCCTTGATAATGGGAAACGCCTTTTTCGGCTCTAGGTTCTAATAAATATCCCCCGGCATAGCTGGGGGATATTTCCTATGCGAAAGAAGCTCACGTGTTCGAAGGGGCTTATGTCTTCTTAAGCATTCTTAAGCTACCGCGACCTAGCTTCTATAGATTCTTGTTTGGAAATGTGTTGTTTGTATACAGTTGACGGCGATCCGGTTGATTTTCCGTCTTGCATTATTCTAATTTATAAAAATAACAATTAGGATAGCCATGCTGGGTTTTATATGGTATATTATATATAAACAAAAGACATTTTTGATCTGAAGAAGCATAGAAAAGCAGTTGATGCTCCAGTTAAGTTTAAGGTCTGGATTTTATCGAACCATTATGAGGTCACCTGTAGCCCTATGTAACGCATCATCGCAGAAGTCCTTTTTATCTTCCGGCTGCCTTGCAAGTAGCCTAACACCTTTTATCACATGGAGGAAAGATCTATGGCCATTTTGGAAAAAAAGCTGTATTGCTTCTTGGCACTATGCATGCTCGCGCTTCTCTGTTCCGCCTGCGGCGCTCCCGCCGCACCGGATGCTTCCCCAACGCCTGCAGTGACCACGCCCTTGGTAACCCCAACGCCACCAGCATCCAGCGCTCCGTTAACATCTCCCGCTGCTGCGGAGGAAACGCCCGTTCCGCCTGGAGAACCATACGACATACGCACCAGCTATGTCCCATGCAAAAAGGCGCCCGACCGGAACGATATTAAGCGCACTTGGAAGGTAAATGCTCCGACGGAGTCCCCCGATCCAAACTGGACTGAGCAGTGGGATGGAGATACGGTGACTTATACGGAGATCATCTGCGGACATGGTTCCTAATATCCTGCCATTCTAATTTCGCGCAGCGAGGTCACTTAAAATGAAACCGAAACTGCTTTTTCGTGAATTGCGCCGCAAGCTCATGCAGGTTCTGCTTTATGCGCTGACGATGCTGCTGCTGACAGCGTTCTTTTGCGCCAGTTTCAACCTTTACTGCAACAGCGTAAAAAATCTGCGCCTTGCGAATGAAACCTATTCCACCATCGCCGTGCCGGAGCTGCATGCGGAGGTGGATCGGAATGGCCGCCTGCTCTCGGCTGTTGATGACCCGCAGGATTATGCGGGGTATCAAGCCGTTACTGCATGGGGGTATGATCTTGCGCCCATTCTAAACGCGCCGGGCATAACCGGGCATGACCTCAGAACCCGCTATGGCGCTTATGCGCCTAATGCCACAGCCGTGCGTTCTACCGGTGGCAGCTCAAATATCCCATGGGGCCCGATCTATATTTACGATGTTATCCGTTTTAAAGTGATTGCAGATGTAACTGAGTACCGTGACAACCCTCCTCCCCCATCGGACGATGGCTTCATTCGTGTGCAAACCCTTGGTGTAAACCAGTCCGCATCCGGTGGGCCGACTGTTTTAAAAATGGAGATCCTCGAAAGCGCATCGGGCATTTTCAGTTATGAGGACAATTTGTACATCCTGTTTCAACTGTCCCAGGAGGAAGCGGAGCGGTATTCAGAGGAGATCGCCCGGCTAAACGGTGAGGAATCGGCGGAAATTATCGTGTTCGAGCCGGGCACGGAATATATCGGCTTTATCAGCGCTCAGCCTCCCCTGGGCGATGAACGCTTCCCCATTACGCCAAACGGTTTATACCGTACATCCAATATCTATTTTAACGCGGATAATTTCTTTGTGGAGCGCAGTTACGCCTACTCCACCATTTCGGGCGAATATGTCAGCATTGAAAGCGGGGATCATCCCTTCTGGATGTATCGATACGAGGACGTGCAAAACGACCCAGCGCTTGCCGAGCGCATCGCCCAAATCGGGCGTGCCTACCACATCAATGCACACTCATTTGGCGTAATGGCCACAGACGACCTTTCGAGCGTGCCAGTTTTTCATGTTGGCGGCCTATACGTCGCTGAAGGTCGCCCCATTACTGCGGAAGAATACGCTCATGGCAGCCGCGTGTGCCTCATAAGCGCTGATCTCGCCGCGTTGCAACACTGGCAGGTTGGGGATAGCATTGACTACAGCTTCTATGAATATGATTACTTCAGCGGTGACACGCTCAAGCCATCCTATACCGATACGCAGCCGGACAGCTTTTTTGACAGCGGAGCCTATACCATTGTGGGCATATACGATATGCGCCCTGCTGCACCCGGAGATTCTGCATTCAAAAATGCTCACTCCGTACCCTGGAACACGATTTTTGTTCCGAAAAGTTCCATTCGCAACGCCCCTGCCGATGCCGATCAGCCAATTGCAAGTGGGCTTTTGAGCATTCGCCTTGAAAACGGCGCGATTGAGTCATTTCTGGAGGCTATGGATGCGCGCGGCGTTACGGGATCACACGATGGAGCTTATGAAATATCCTTCACATTTTACGATCAAGGATTTTCAAGGATCCAGCCCAGCCTTAATGCTCTTTCCGGCACCTCGGAGCTACTTCTGATCCTTTCGAGCCTGCTGCTTTTAATCGCCGCGCTTGCGCTCGCGTTCTTCTTTACCCTTGGATACAAACAAAGCATGGGCATTATGCGCCTAATGGGCGCCGCCAAAGGGAAGGTTCTTGGAACGGTGCTTCTGGCCGCGCTGCTCACGATCCTTGCTGGCACAGCCATTGGTACTGCACTAGGCCATGGGCTCACTGAACAAATCGGGCAACGGATCTTGACGCAGTCAAACGTGGAGCCGGAAGCCTTCCACGCCTTTAGTGCATACATCGCAACCGCGCAGACCGAAGCACCTCAACTTGCCCTTGGCGCGGAGTTTCGCATATCGGCATTTTGCTTCGCAGCTGCTCTGGCGTTATTTTTAACGGCTGTTCTAGCCTTTTCGGTGCGCTATCTCAGAAGGCCGCCCAGGGCACTGCTGCCTCAAGGGCATGAGTAAACCAAATGGGAGGTGGACAGCAGTGGCCGGTTTAAAGCTCTCTTTGAAAATGGAATTCCGCAGATGGGCAAGCAACCTTCTTACAGCGCTTTTCCTTGCAGCAGCAACGGTGTTCCTGCTGCTTTACCCAGGATTTATCCAGCGGGCGGAAGCAGAGCTTGATGCAGCTTACAGTGCGATTGATGTATCGGGCTGGTTTATAAGCGCTGTTGGATACGAAGATCCGGAAATTCCTCTTGCGTTCTATGATGTGCTTGAGGATTCCGGCTTTATCCAAAATTCCAATGCGGTATCCTATGTGTCTATGGCGCCGCTCTCCAGTGCCGTGGAAAACCTAAGGAATACGGATGAAAACTTCGCGGCATTAACGCTGGCGGAGCAGTATGCCAAGATCAAAACCAAACCCATTATCAACCTTGCTCTCAGCACGGGAGATCGCCTTTACGGCCTAAACCATGCAGATGCGGACGCTCGGTTTTCGCATCTCCTGGATACGGTAGAATGGTTGGATGGCTATTCGGCAGATATGTTTGCAGGTAGCGAAGCTGTCTGCGTGTACCCTGTGGATGCAGGCGTTGCTTTAGGGGATGAGGTGGAACTTATCGTGCGCCGCGCAAATCCCAGGGATATTTGGAGCGATGTGAAGCGAGAATATATGACCTTTAAGGTGGTTGGCCTTCACGGGATGCGCGCGAACGCATCCCCGCATTACGTCTATTGCCCCCTTAGCGCCATGCGGGAAGCATTCAGCGATCCAAGCTGGTGTTTCTCCTTGCGCAGCTTCTCCTTCACGTTAAAGGATAGCCGCACGCTGAATGGGTTTAAGCAATTCTTGGTGGAACTTGGCCTCCATGAAAACGAGGCTGTCCGCGTATCCATAGATGACCGTATCTTGACTGGAACCATATCACCACTTCAAAAAAACGCAGCACTTTTGAGAGGCCTGCACCCATTTTTCTATGGCATTGTAGCGCTAATGGGTTTCTTTCTGTGCTTTTTGACAACAAGGCGGCGTGGGCGGGAATACGGCATAATGCGCATGTTGGGTGAAAGCGGGCGCTCTGTTGCAGTCAAATCCGTCGTTGAGCAGGTTCTACTTTGCTGCTTCGGGCTTCTACTTGGCATTACGACCATGCTCCTCATTCCACGCAAACAGAGCGATTGGATGAATCCAGCCGCAGTAGCGCTGATTATGGGTTGTTACTGCTTAGGCGCATTCTTCGCGATGCTTTTCACAGTTCGCGTAAACATCACATCCCTCCTTCAAGGCAAGGAGTGATCGCCTCATGCCTAAGTGCAAGGCAACGGTGGAACGCTGACGGAATAAACAACCAAGGAGTAAAGGATAAGGAGTGCTACGATGTCGATTTTACAAACAAACGATGTACACTATACCTACAAAAGCAAATATCAAGCAGTACATGCGGTGCAGGGCATCAGCTATGCCTTTGAGGAAGGAAGGCTGTATGCCATAATAGGCAAAAGCGGCTGCGGCAAGACCACCTTCCTTTCCCTGCTTGCAGGGCTCGATCTCCCCTCAGAAGGGACCGTGGCTTTCAACGGCACTTTCACATCCCATCTTAACCGAGATCAATACCGGCGGGAGCATGTTGCTTTGATCTGCCAGAGCTTCAACCTGTTTCCCCTGCTTACCGTGCTTGAAAACGTTATATATCCCATGGAACTGCGGGGCATAAAAGGCAAAACGGCTAAGGGTATAGCTGTAAAAAAGCTTGACGCGGTCGGACTTGGAGAAAGCTATCATAAGCGCCTTCCAGCCATGCTCTCAGGCGGTGAGCAGCAACGGGTAGCCATTGCCCGGGCTTTGGCAAGCGACGCTCGCGTGCTGCTTGCAGACGAGCCCACTGGCAACCTCGATACGGAAAATGGTGAGAATATCCTCTCCATCCTGGAGCGCATGGCGCATGAGCAAGGCTATTGCGTGATTGTCGTCACCCATGATCTAGGCATTGCAAGCCGAGCGGACAGGGTGCTACATTTGCGGGATGGCAAAATTGTTGACGAAGATTAGAATCTAATATGCTGAATATGCTGAAAACGCCTGCGCATTCAATCGTTTCTGTTTGAGTGAGGCATCAGCTTTGTTTCTTATGCTGCGCATCCACGACGCACAAAAACAGATTGGGGGCATTTAAACCCAATCATTTTCCCAAAGCTTGTTGATCCATCAAGAGTGCATCTTTTAACGTGCGAACCAGGATGATTCTACTTTGTGCACCTTGCCTCCAAATACGAAGTCAATTAAATCAAAGATTCTGTTGATTGCTCCCGGCAAACCAGCCCAATTTTCCCAACTGTTCACTAGCCCCATCTTTATTCGCAGCTGGTAGCGCGTATATGCTTCTATGCTATGACACATCTATACAAGTAGGCTTAATTTAGGCACTTTATCGCATAACTTCAAGCTCTTTTCATAGAGCGATTACAATCGTTTGCTTTGCAATCTATCTATTATAAATGAAATTGTTGCTCAAAGCGTAGAGAATACCTTCTTGAATGGAGCAAATTTCTCCGACCTATAGCATCCCTAAATCCATTGTTTGCGCACCTGGCGTCTGATTTTGCTCATGCAAAAAGCAGACAGGTTTGGGAAAGCCCCACAACCTGCCCTGCTTTTTCTCTTTAAAGGCCATCTTCAAATTCAATATCGTCTAATACGATCTCTGCGCGCCCGACTTGAACAAAGGCAGACGTTCGAACCGGGCCACAGACCGCCTTCCCGTTGACCGAAAGTTCCGGATGCTCTGGAATTACATAATAGCGATAAGAGCCTCCGCTTTTGATCGAATAATCTATAAATTCGATTTTTCCTGTTTGCCCCGTCCATTCTTTGATGAGAACGGAACTTCCATTCGCTTCTTGGCGATACAGCTTATATCGGATATAGGACTGACGCGCCATAAAGGATATTTGCGGGATTTGCATGCTGGAAAGCGTTACCGTGAGATTTTGGACAGGCGTTGGGACCTGCCAGTACTGCGTTGTTGTTTTTGGTTCGGTTCCAATACGGAATACTTCATCTAAAATGCTGCTTTCCGGTGTGAATGAATTGGCAAGCACAGCAGTGTGCTCGGCAGTAAGGGTATGCTCATCAAGGTCATATACCGCTACGCCTTTAGGCATAACAAAATCTGGCGCTGCTTCTGTGTCCTCATATAAAAACGAAAAAACCTCCTTCAAAATCAACGCAGGGTATTTTCCTCCGGTTGCATCAGCTGGAAGTATGCCATCTTCTGCGCTATCATATCCAAGCCATACGCATGCTGTGTATTCTGGATTATAAGCCGCCATCCATGCATCCCGGTTTCCATCTTCAACACCAACGGTTCCCGTTTTGCCAGCAAGTGGAATCCCCAGCTCTCCCAGCCTCCGTCCCGTCCCTTCTTGGATCGCGCTTTCAAGCATGCTGGTTAAAATGTATGCGTTTTCTTCTTGCATGACGCGCTTAGCATCTTGCTTATATTCATAGAGTACATTCCCCAAGGCATCTGTAATATAGCGAATTACGGTGGGTTCATTATAGATTCCACCGGAAGCAAACGTTGCATACGCACCGGCAAGCTGCCATGGAGATACGCCATAAGTAAATCCACCGAGTGCAAGCGTCAAACTTGTATCGGCTCCATCAAATACAATGCCAAGGGATTCTGCGAACGCTTTCCCCTGGCCAAGCCCGACTTCATTTAAGACTTTAACCGCAGGAACATTTAGCGAACGCTGTACAGCTTCACGCAGCGTAACCCATCCATAATATTGATCGTTAAAATTGCTTGGCGCATAATCCGCAAACGTAGTGGGTTCATCAAGCAGCATGGATGCTGCGGTGTAACCGCATAACTCAAGCGCAGGGGCATATGCAATAATCGGCTTGATCACGGACCCTGGCTGGCGCTGGATCCGGGTCGCACGGTTAAAAGCCATTGCGACACCGCTCTCCCTTCCTCCCACCATTGCAGTAACATAACCCGTACCCGCCTGCTGAATGACAATTGCTCCTTCACAATCCGAAGTTGGGAAAAATGAATCATCCGCAAAAACAGCTTCGCATTGTGCCTGCAACGCCGGGTCCAACGCTGTATAAATGCGGTATCCCCCTGTGAGCAGCGTTTCAACGTCAACATCCAGCAGCTCAGCTGCGTCACTTAAGGCTGCATCAATATAATACCCTCGTGAAACTTCTTCTGCTTCCAAGATTTCCAACGGCTCTGCAGACGCAGCATCCCGCTCGGCTTCGGATATATGCCCGTATTCCTGCATAAGGTACAGCACATTGTTCCGCCGCTTAAGGCAATTCTCCGGATGCAAATGTGGAGCATAATTGGTGGGGGATTTCAATATGCCTGCTAGCGTTGCAGCCTGCGCGAGGCTGAGATCCGCGGCATGTACGCCGAAATATCCAAGTGCGGCAGCCTCTACCCCGTAATAACCACGGCCGAAATATACATAGTTTAAATACATTTCTAGGATCTGGTCTTTCGAATACTGCTTCTCCAATTGGAGAAAAAATTCCTTAAGCTTCTGGGCATAAAGCTGGAGCCAGC
>JABLTO010179024.1_pt1 | contig 18925 bp, 19 predicted proteins | sample 7160091 | NCBI WGS metagenome assembly JABLTO01 (sample SAMN14651225, study PRJNA627086) | human gut metagenome | isolation source: feces | host: Homo sapiens
ATGAAATCAATATGTGTAAGGCAATGGATCAATTATTTCAAAGAATGAGAAACGAAGGAGAAGTGTTAGGAATTGAAAAAGGAGAAACTATAGGATTTGAAAAGGGTGAACGTTTTGGAATTGAAAAAGGAAAACTAAATACTTTAAAAGAACTGCTCAAAGTTAAATTAGGAACTTTATCAAATTCTTTAGAAAAACAACTTACAAATACATCGCTAGAAAAATTGAATGAACTTACATTAAATATCTTTAATATCAATAGTGAAGAAGATGTTTTAAAAATTATCAATTAAAAGAGCTATACGATTTCGTATAGTTCTTTTATTCTACCCACCATTTAAATAATGGAAAAGGCATATTAGAAAACATAAGATAACGTGGAAGCAAATATTGTTTATCATTGCGTGTCATATGTCTATTTTGATTGTAACTAAAGGCTAGTTTAACAGAACTTGATTTGAGATAATCTTGCGCATTTTGACAACTGACACCATATGGAAAGGCAAAGTAATCTGTTGAAACAAGGCCTTTGTTTTTTTCAAAGTCTCTTTTTATTTCATTTGTTGTCATGGTTTCTATTTTCTTTTTATAGGGTAAATGGCCAATATGGTGCATATCATAAGAATGACTGTAGTATTCAACATATTGATCATTTTTCAAATCATTTGTTTGTAAGTAAAGTGGATTATTGATTTTTGTTTTATAACCAATGACAAAGTTTGTAGCTTGCAAATTATATTTTTTTATAATAGGTTTAACAATAGTGTTAAAGTTTTTATATCCATCATCAAAAGTTAAACATACAGCTTTTTTAGATACTTCTTTTTTTCCGTGATAATAGGCTTCAACATCTTCCATGGATAGACATTGATAATTATTATCCGCTAAATATTTCATTTGTTTTTCAAATTCACTTATAGACATAAAATAAGGATTTGATGCATAGTTTTCTTTTTTTTCTTGTTCACTTACGACACCATGGTATCCTAAGATAGCAATTCCATCTTTACCGTTTTCATGAATAATGATGTCTTTTGTTATCCAGCCAAGTCCGATTGCTATGTAACAAACAAGAACACATAAAATGATTTTTAATATATTTTTCATAATATTCCAACTTTCTATCAGTACTAGTTTATAGAAAAACAGCACTGATGTCAAAAAAAGCTATGAGACTTCATAGCTTAAGACACAAGTAATAAACATCGCTAGGACAAATTCTTTTAAGAAAAGATTTTCATAATTTAAATGTTCTTCTTTTTTATTTATAAAATAAGATAAGTAATTTTTAAGAATTTGATGATTTGTGAGATCTTTAAAAGATTGGGCGAAATTTTTAAAATCAATTCTTTCTATTTCTCTTAAATCAGGTTTAATTTGATTTTTGATGTCTTGAATAATATCTTTAAAATGATAAACCTTTAAATCATCGTAATCATGTTCACTCATATAAAGTTCTAAACCTAAGATAAAATAATCTTCTAATTTTAAGTAATCTAAATACGTATTTTCTTTTAATAAATCAAGAATAGGTGTTTCATCTGAAATTGTAAGTAAATGATGATTGTATTGATTTTCATAGTTTAAAATTTGATTATGAAAAGATAAAGCTATTTCTTGAATATTTTCTTCAGGATAAAAAGCAAAACGATGCCCTTTTAATTTTTTAAATGTTTTTAAAGTATCAAGATAACCTAAGCGTATTCTTTGATCCAATAGCTCTCGATTAAAATCAAGAAAGCCACCTAAATGCTTAGACGGTCTAATAAAAGTGATATTTTCACGATGTAATAAATAGGGATGGGTCGCTTCTTGATTGAGTTCAATTGCAATAATTTTTTGTGCTCCCATTTTTAAAGCAAGAGAGATAGGTAAATTATCATAATATCCGCCATCAATATATCCTTGCTTATCTATATAATGAATAGGAAATGCAGGAAAACATGAGGCTGAAGCAATAGCATATTCTACAATGTTATCTTCGCTCATATCATCTACTGTGATTTCTAACGGTTTCATAGAAGGAAAAGCAACAGTGCATAAACCATATTTGATGGGTGAACTTTTCGCTTTTTTGCCATTATAAAGACCTTTGATTAATTGAACAAGTGGTTCAATATCAGCACCTTTTTTATCAAGATAGGACTTTAAAAAAGGACCTATGTTAGAGGAATTGTTCATTAAATTTTCAATAGAAAAATCAAATTGAATAGGATGCTTTAAAACCTTTTCTAATGATAAAGTATCCCATAATTCATAAAGCTTTTGATAATCCTCTTGAGCTACAAGTAGCCCATTTAAAGCACCAATAGACGTACCAGTAACAATATCAAAATGATATCCTAATTCTTGTAATGCTTTCATGCATCCTGATTCATAAGCTCCTTTAGAACCGCCACCTGATAAAACTAATCCATATTTCATAAAAACACATCCTTTTCAATAATTATACTTTTTCATAAAAAAAATACAACTTTATCATTTTAATATATGAAGAGTTTGTTATAATTATATGGCAAGGAGGATTAAAAAATGAAAAATGTAGTGAAAACAGATCAAGCTCCAGGAGCTATTGGTCCATACAGTCAAGGAATACAAGTAGGGGATATGTATTTTTTCTCAGGACAAATTCCTCTAGTACCAAGTACAGGTGAAATGCCAGAAGGAATCGAAGCACAAGCTCATCAAGCTTTAAAAAATGTGAAAGGATTATTAGAAAGCCAAGGTTTATCATTTTCTAATGTTGTTAAAACAACTGTCTTTTTAGATAATATGGATGATTTTACAACAGTAAATGGTATTTATGCTGAATATTTTGTAGAACCTTATCCAGCAAGATCTGCTGTAGAAGTTGCTAAACTTCCTAAAGGAGCTTTAATTGAAGTAGAAGTTATTGCTAAAAAATAATTAAAAAAGAGATTTCGTTTTTGAAATCTCTTTTTTGTATATTATAAGAAAAGAATTGCAATAATACCTACTATAAAACAATAGTAAGAAAAATAATTCAATTTTCTTTTATTTAAAATACTAAACAATAAATTAAGTGCTAAATAAGTAACGATTCCACTGACAATAAAGCTGATTAAATATGGAAGCCATAATGCAGCGACAGTTGAACTTGTTAAAAAATGTTTAAGTTTTAAAATGATTGCTCCAAAGCTGACAGGCATAAACATAAAGAAAGAGAAATCTCTTGCTGCTTTTTGATCAAGACCACCAAGCATCCCACCAGTAAGTGTTGATCCACTACGAGAAACCCCAGGAAGTAAAGCAAGTAATTGGAAAAATCCCATTCTTAATGCATCCCATAAATTCATGCTTTTTGTTGTTCTTTTTCCTTTATATCCAAATTTGTGAATAAGCATTAAAAAACAAGAAGTTAAAAGTAAACAACAACCTACTAATTTAGGATTAGAGAAAGCATGTTCAATATAATCATTAAAAAGAACACCACCAATTGCTGCAGGAACTGTAGCAACAATTAATAACATACAAAATCTAAAATCAGGCAATAGTTCATCTCTTTCTTGAGGTTTAGCAATATACCCGAAAAAGGATTTGATTAAACGAATAATATCTTGGCGATAATAAAACATGATAGCAATGAGCGAACCAGTATTAACAATAACTTCAAAAGTAACATCATTCATTTGTGGAACCATTAAACCAAGTTTTTCAAAAATACTTTGGAATAAAACTAAATGTCCACTACTTGAAATAGGAATAGGTTCGCTAAAACCTTGAATAGCACCTAAGATTGCATAGACAATAATATCTTTCATTAAACTCATAATTTCACCTCGTCACCCATTATATATGAAAATATTATAAAAATATACAAAAACATTTTTTTAATGGAGATGACATATAATAAAGAAAAAGGAGGAAGAAAATGATTGTTAATTGGGTTAAAGAAGATGAAGAACTATTAGAGCCATATGAATGGTCAAATGGTGATGATATCGAAATCATTTCAACACTTTCATGTTTTAAAGTAGATCAAAAAACACTCCATGATTTTATTTATGGATGTTTACACATTTTTGATCAAAAGTTGTGTCAAAAAGTATTTGCAATAGGAGATGGTCATTATGCTTTAGCGATTGAAACAGATGATCAAGGAAAGCTTTGTTATCGAAGTGTTTTTGATTTTTGTGATCGTGATAAAATGAATAAAAAGATTGCTGCTTTAGAACTGTCTAATATTCATTATCAAATGTATGATGAAGGAGAAATGAAAGAATATGGTCTAACAAGAGAGGAAAGGTTAAAAAAGCAATTTATTGAACAAAGAATTGATGAACTTTATATGGAAAATTATGATGATTTTTTGATGTTATGTAGACAGTTAAATATCGAAGATGCACAAAGTATCCAAAAATATAATCATTTAAAAAATAAAATAGCTAAGGGCTATACATTTATACATGAAATTCTATTCTATGAATTTACTAAAAAGGAATACAAAAAGAAATAAGCAATGCTTATTTCTTAATTGTAATTCCTATTTTTCTTTCAACTTTCGCAAGTTTTTTTCTTGCCATATAACGTGCTTTATCAGCACCTTCATTTAAAATTGTATCGATATAGTTACCTTGATTGATTTCATTATATTTATCATGGATTTTTTGTAATTCATTACCTACAACTTCAGCTAGATCTTTTTTAAATTGACCATAACCAACACCTTGATAACGTTCTACAAGTGCATCAATAGATTCACCACTTAAAATAGAATAAATAGTAAGTAAGTTTGAAATACCAGGTTTATTTTTAACATCATAGTAAATAGCGTTATCACTATCAGTGACAGCAGACATGATTTTCTTTTTAGAAACATTAATATCATCTAAAATATAAATACATCCTTTACCTGTTTCATCAGATTTAGACATTTTCTTTGTAGGATTTTGTAAGTCCATAATACGTCCACCTACTTTTGGAACAAGTGGTTCAGGTAATTTGAAAGTTTCACTATAACGATTATTGAATCTTTCAGCAATATCTCTAGCAAGTTCACAATGTTGTTTTTGATCTTCACCAACTGGTACATAATCTGGATCATAAAGTAAAATATCAGCATTCATTAATGAAGGATAATTAAAAATACCAGCTCCAATAGATTCATCTTTTTTAAGTTTGCTTGCTTTATCTTTATATTGAGTCATACGTGATAATTCACCCATTGACACCATACATCCTAAATACCAACCAAGTTGAGCATGTTCTAAAACATCAGATTGTAAAAATAATGTGACTTTTTTAGGATCTAATCCAGCTGCTAAATATAAAGAAATCAAATCTTTTGTATTTTTTCTTAAATCCTTTGGTTCTTGATAAATTGTCATACTGTGTAAGTTAGCAACAAAAACAATCATTTCATATTCATCTTGATAAGAAACAAAAGGTTTAATAGCTCCTATATAATTTCCTAAAGTTACTCTTCCTGTTGGCTTGATGCCACTCAACATTTTTTTCATAAATTTTCCTCCTTAAAATAAAAAACGTCCTTAAAAAAGGACGTTATAAACGCGGTACCACCTTAATTCGTATAAAATATACGCTCTTGATCTTAACGCGATTAGCGACAAAAGACTTGTGCCTTTTGTAACTCCAGAACCCCAATTTCTATTATATCAATGGCTTATTTCCATCAACCATAAGCTTTCTATAACATTTAATATAATTTACTTATGTTCCTTCAAAGTCTTTAAAAACATTATAATGAGCTAATCTATAAAAATCAAGATATTTAAAAAAAGATATACAAAGTTTAAAATTGTTGTATAATTATCTACAAAGGAGTGATTGTATGATACGTATATATACCGCCCCAAGTTGTGCTTCTTGTAGAAAAGTAAAATCTTGGTTAAATGAAAATCAAATACCATATGTAGAAAAGAATATTTTTTCTACTTTATTAAAAGAATCAGAACTTCGAGAATTATTAGAACGTAGTGAAAATGGTACGGATGATATTATTTCCAAAAGAAGCAAAATTATTAAAGAAAATGATATTGATATTGATTCAATGAAAATCAATGATTTAATTAAGTTTATACAGGAAAATCCATCAGTTTTAAAAAGACCAATTATGATTGATGAAAGAAGATTTCAAGTTGGTTACAATGCTGAAGAAATAAGAGTCTTTATTCCTAAAGAACTTAGAAAGTTAGCTGAATGTCATGATATGGATCATTGTCCACAATTCAGCAATAAAGATTGTTTGAATTTTAAAAAAGAATATGAAAGGGATAGAGAAAAGGAATCAAGCCATTAGATTGATTCTTTTTTAGGAGACAATATGAAAAAAATATTAAAAGTTATAATGACACTTATTTTAATTTGTTCATGTTTTTATTTAGCAATTTCATTATTTATGAATCATTTGATTATTAATGATATGGTACCAACAGTTGTTAAATCAACGGCTGTAACAAATGCTTTAGAAGATACTTGTCAAAATGTTTTAAGTATGATGAATATGGACGAAAGCCAAAGTCAAGCACTTGTTTCTTCTTTACAACAAGATGAAAAAACGCAAGAACTTGTTAATGAATATATTGATACTGTTTTAAATAATCAATCATCTACTCTAGATGAAACTTTATTAAAGCAAGTTTTAGAAGATAAAAAAAATGAGGTATATTCTATTTTGAATCCTTCAATAAATGAAGAAACGTTTACAACACTTTATGATCAAGCTATCAATCAAATGGATTTACAAGGTTTACAAGATAAAGTATTAAGTCGAGTAGAAAATACGATGGAACAATCTGGAGAAACATATAAGATCGTAAAGAAAGTATATAGCTTTAAAAATTCTACACATATTATTGTGAGTGCTATTTTATTAGCTATTTCTACAGCTTATCTTATTTTTATTTCAATTCAAGAGAGATTGATTACAAAATGTTTATCAGTAAGTTATATGGTTTGTGGAATTATGACATTCTTGATTTCTTTTGCGATAATTTTAGGATTAACAGCAATGGCATCTTCTACAATGACAATTCAATTAACTTCTATTAAATATATGTATATATGTGGAGCTAGTTATTTTTTTGTAGGTATTATTTTATTAATTGTAAATGCTTTTTTAAAAAAGAAAAATCGTTATCATTATTATTACTAGTATAAAAAGAAGGGGTATTTATGGATAGATTAGATGCAAAGGCTATAAAGACGTATAAAGAAATTATACTTATTTTAGATCAATGTATTGATGATTATTTATTTGTAATGGATCTTGATAAAGATTCATATTTTATCTCACCGCATGCTATGAAAAGATTTAATATTCCAAGCTATGAATTTAGTGATTCTTTACCGGCACATAAAAAATTTGTATATGAAGATGATCTAGAAATGCTATTATCAGATATGAATAAGTTGGTTTCGGGAAAGAAAAATTTTCATAATTTACAATATCGTTGGATTGGAAAAGACGGCATTCCTATTTGGATCAATTGTCGAAGTAAATCGATTAAGGATCATGATGGGAATGTTAAATATATTATTGGCTGTATTAATGAAATTGGTAAAAGACAAGTTGCTGATAATGATAGTGGGTTATTAGGAGAAATGAGTTTTAAAAATTTGATTTATCCTATTCATGAAGATATTACACAGGGTTTTATTTTAAGAATTGATATTGATGATTTTAAAAATATTAATGAAAATTTCGGTGTAAAATATGGTGATGTTGTTTTAAAACAAGTTGGAAATTGTATTAAAAAGTTATTAACTAAAAATCAACAACTTTATAGGATTGTCGCTGATGAATTTATTGTGATGGATGTTGTTGGCAGTAAAGAAGATGCAAGAGCTCTTTATAAAGCAATACGTGGAAGTATTACACGTTATGTAGAATCTATTAATTATGATATTTATTTAACGATTTCTGCAGGTATTTTAGATTTTCATGATTATCCTAATAGAAGTTATAACTCTATTATGCAATGGACAGAATTTGCTTTAAATCAATCGAAAACAAATGGAAAAAATACATATACGATTTTTAAGCAGGAAGCTTATCAAGAGTTTTTAAGAAAAAATAAATTAACAAAAGAATTACATAAAGCAGTTAACCAACAATTTAAAGGATTTGAAGTTTATTTTCAGCCAATTATTGATATGAAAACAGAAAAGATTCATAGTATGGAAGCATTGCTTAGATTTGAATGTGATGAATTTGGTAAAATTTCACCACTAGAATTTATTCCATTATTAGAGGAAAGTGATTTGATTATTCCTGTAGGTAGATGGGTTTTAGATCAAGCATTAAAAGCTGTAAGTATGTTTTCAAATATTAAAGTACAAATTAATATGTCTTATGTTCAAGTGTTAAAAACACCTGCATTAAATGATGTTTTAAATATTATAAAAAATTATAAAATAGAAAATAATCAATTGGTTATAGAACTTACAGAAAGTGGTTTTATTGAATCTAATAAAAACTTTATTGATTTTTGTAATGGTTTAAAGAAAGAAAATATCTTACTTGCTTTAGATGATTTTGGAACAGGATATTCTAATTTCCACTATCTTTATAATTTAAAACCAGATTATATAAAAATAGATCGAACATTGATGAAAAATGCACTTTCAAATGAGTATGAAAATATGTTACTAAAACATATGGTGGATATGGCTCATAGCGTAGGTGTTAAGATTTGTATTGAAGGAATAGAAGAAAAGGAAGAACTTGAACGTATTATGTTATTAAAGCCAGATTATATTCAAGGATTCTATTATGGTAAGCCGGTTTCTTTAAGTGTGTTTATGGAAAGCTATGAAATATAAAACGAATAAGTATGTGACTTATTCGTTTTTTAATGTTTCTAACATTCGTTTGATTTTACTTAAACAGTTTTGTTTATATTCTAAATGATAAGGTTGAATGATTTTTTTGAATGTTTGAAGTCCTTGATCATAATCCTCCACTTCAAATTCTATTTCATAATCATGATGATGGTTATATTCATTTTCATCTAAGGATAAAACACCATCGGGTAAAACAATATCATGACGTGTTGTTTTTAAATAATATCCACATGTTAAATCTTTGATATAAATATTTTCTTTTTTTAAAATATCAAAGATTTCATTATTAATATGTTGATGATTAAAAATAGCATCTTTAATTTTTTTATTAATATCTATATTTAATTCATTCAGACCAATAGTTGAAGGTCTTTTCAATGTGAGTTCGTAATGACCTTTTTTTTCTCTAATTCTGAGTGAGTATTTTTTCTTTTCCAATAGAGGATGAAAAAGATAATAATTGGTTTGTTGATAACTGTCTTTGATTTGATTTTTATAATCAGATAATATTTTTTTAAATATATTTTCTTTTAATAACATTTTAAATTCAATTTCTAGATGTTCCATATGATACCTCTTTGCTTAAATACTCTAGATATATTATAATACATCTATATGGAGGGAAGAAAGATGAAATATGCATTAATGGTTAGAAATGATGATCTTTCTAAAAAAACAGCTTTGAAAATTAAAGAAAGTTTACAAAACTTTTTTATTTATGATGAAAAAAATCCAGATCTTGTTATTTCAATTGGAGGAGATGGAACTATTTTAGAAGCTGTACATCAATATTTAAATGTTGATTGTTGTTTTGTAGGTATACATACAGGAACTTTAGGATTTTATACAGATTACCAAGTTGATGAAGTGGATCAATTTATAAAAGATGTGACTTCTAGACAATTTAAGACGATGAAAAGATATATGTTAGAAATTAAAATTAATAAAAAAGACTCTTTTCAAACATATTATGCTTTAAATGAATTAAGATTAGATCAAGGGTTACAAGCACAGGTTATTCATGTGTATATTGGTAATGTTTTATTAGAAGTTTTTAGAGGGAATGGTTTATGTGTTTCAACTCCTTCTGGATCGACTGCTTATAATAAATCTTTAGGTGGTTCTATCATTTATCCAGGTATTCCTTTGATGCAACTTACAGAAGTTGCAGGAATTCATCATAATGCATATCGTTCTTTAGGTTCAAGTTTGATTTTAGATGAAAGTCAAACAATTAAATTAGTTGGAAATCATTTTAATCATTCTTTGATTGGAATCGATCATATTCATTTAGAATTAGAGGATGTTGAAAGTATTGAGATTACGATTGGGCGTAAGTATGTTCGTTTTATTGAATATAAAGAAATGTCTTTTATTAAAAGAGTAAGAAGGGCATTTATTAATTCATGAGTTATCAAATTGAACAAACGATTTTATTAAGAGATTATTTGAAAGAATTACCAATTAGTCAAGCAATGATTAAAAGGATTAAAAGGGAAGGTGATTTCTTAGTCAATGGAAAAAGTCAAACAGTAAGATGTTTACTTCAAAAAGGAGACTGTTTAGAAATTATTTTTCCAATAGAAAACTCAAATATTCAACCAGAAAATATTCCTTTAAAAATCATTTATGAAGATGACTATTATATAATCATTGATAAAGAAAGCCAAATGCCTTGTATTCCTACTAAAAGATATCAAAGCCATACTTTATGTCATGCTTTAATGTATTACTATCAACAAATTGGTTTAAAAAGTACAATTCATTTAGTAAATCGTTTAGATAAAGAAACATCAGGATATATGTTGGTTGCTAAAACATCACAAGCTCATGCATTGCTTTCTAAAGATATTAAACAAGTAGAACGTGTTTATCATTGTTTAGTTGAAGGAATTTTAGAAGGGGAAGGCGTTATTGATCGACCTATTTTAAAAAGTAATGATTCTATTAAAAGAATTGTTGATGATCATGGTAAGTATGCTAAGACGTATTATAAATCTTTAATGCATAAAAATAATCAAACACTTGTAGAATGCAAATTAGTAACGGGAAGAACCCATCAAATTAGAGTACATATGGCTTCTATTGGTCACCCTTTAGTGGGTGATGAACTCTATGGTTCTAAAGAAAAGCAATTATTTTATTTAGAAAGTGTAGAAATAAGCTTTATTCATCCTTTTACAAATCAAGAAATACATTATAAAAAATAGGATGTTTATGTCAAATACAGACAAACATCCTATTTTTTTGTAACAGGAAAAATGATATTAGACTTTTTATTCAATAACTTCCTCAAAATAACCATTACTAGAATTTTTTACTTCTTCATACGTTTTTTGATAAATATACGCTTTGTAAGTTAAGAAAATAGAGATAATTATTAAAAAATAATAATTAATTTTTTTATATTTTTAGTTAGTTTTGCTTTTTTTATAATTTCATAAATATTGTTGATCATAATAATCCATAATAACATCTTTAGGAGTTCCTAATCTATGAACAATTTCATCATAAGTTATAGCATTATTTTCTAAAATTATATTTTTAAAAATACATAGATAATCTATATATTTGTTGACGCAAATATAATGAAAACATATAATATAGTTAGAAAACGTTTTCAAAGTATATTAAGAAGCCATATTTACATATACATATAATGAAATTATATTAATTCAAAGATGAATGATGGAATTTGTAAAATAAAAAATGTGAGGTACAATATATAGAAAAATACTTAAAAAATCTAGGATAGAATGATGAATGTTACGTTTGTCAAAGTGAGGTGTACTTATAGAAAGTAAAAAAAATGATTGAAAAAAGATGGTTTTTCTAATTATTTAACAGTTATGATGGTGATATCTGACTGATATTATTTTGATTGGTTTAGTATTCTTTAATTGTATTTATTATTTTTTTTAAATGATATAAGAAATTTTATAAAAAATAATAATTGATTAGCCACTTTCATATTCTTTGAAATGAAATTTTATATGTGTAATGGCTTCACTAGAATTTAATTATTCTATTATCGAGTTTTATGTAGTATTAATAATAAAAAGGCCAAATGTTATTATGGAAAAGGAAATGTAAGATAAATTATAAAATAGTTAACTGTTCCTTAGATAATCTATAAAAGATTGATAAGAAACATGTACTATACTTATTAAAATCGTAAAAAAGAAAGGTTATAAAGCATAATGTTATAATTATTATTCGTTGCTAATTCAATACATTTGCTTTATATGAGGAAAAAAATATGAAAAAAATTAAAATATTAATTAGTCTTCTTGTTATATTTACGCTACAAGTTAATGTTGTTCACGCTCAATCAATAGAACAAAATGAAATGTCTCCATATAATAGACTAGAGGAAAAGATAGAATTAAAAAAAGGACCTGTATTAGAAATAAATAATACTTATAATCCACTTTTTTGGGAATTTACAAATAAAAAAGATGCTTTCTCATATGTAAAAGATAATTATGATGAAATTTTGTTAGAAATATCAGAAAAAGAAAAGTTGGATTCATTAAATTATTCAAATTGGGAAAAGTATTATTTATCCTTACAAAATAATTATATTTTTTCTGAAAATACTCCTTATAAGTTAGATGATATAATGTTTTTGAATGAGTTTTTCGTAGTTTGTGAAAATGAAGAAATAAATCAAAAAGCATTAGAAATAATAAAAAAAGAAAATTATAGTATAAATGAATTGGAAAACTATATTCCGTATACAAGTCCTATATTAAAAACAAAAACAAAAATAAAAATACAGGCAGCTAATTTTAGTTATAATAAGAGTGCAGCAATTAACTATGCGAAAACTTACGGACCTAATTATAATAAAAAATATACGTATTATAGCGGTAAAGATTGTACTAATTTTGCTTCACAAGTTTTATTTGCTGGTGGTGCACCAAAAGATTCAACATGGAAGCCATATACAGCTACATGGACAGCTGCACATAATTTCACAGTTTATTGGTATTCACGAAGTAATTCTCAATATGCAACTGGATCTTTTAATTCGTTAACAGCAAATTGTTCACCTGGAGATTTTATAATCGGTGATTGGGAAAGAGATGGTAGATATAATCATGTTGCTTTTGTTGCTGCATCCGGGAAAAAAACATCGGCCGGGTATTATGATTTAACTATTGCTCAACACACTAGTAATTATTGTGCAAAAATCAGTTCATCTGCATGTGGATGGGAAAATACAAGTGGATTATATGTAAGGATAAGATTTTAATGAAAAAGTATGCATATTTGAAAAAAAACAAATATATTAAATGTATGTTGTTAATTATTGTGGTAATTACGTGTATTAAATTATATACAAATTTCTTGTTTGAAAATTTAAATAATGAGACACCTAGAGAAGCTGTTGTTGAATTTATATATGGTGAAACTCATAGTTGGAAATCATTTTTTATAGAAGTAGAAGAATGTAAAGATATTGATAAAACTGATAGCAGTAGTCTTTATTATAATATAAAGTATAATGGTTGGTGGTCTATTCCTAATCAGATGGGTGGAAAGATTGAAATAAAGAAAATAGGTAATCATTATTATGTTGTTGAGTATATAGGATATTGTTAATTGTAAAAATACAGAATTTTAAAGTGAACTGCATAAGTTGAATCAACAACTTAAAAAGTTCACTTTTTATTGTGTTAGTAGATAAAGAATCAGATAAAAAGAAAAGGATTAAATTTAAATAATCCTTTTTTATACTATATTGAAATAGTTTTTTAATTGATTTGATTGTATTTAGCAATACTTGTTTGGCGATGGATATCAAAACACATTCCAATCGCAATCATGTAAGATAAAAGTGAAGACCCACCATATGAAAGAAACGGTAATGTGATACCAGTAATAGGGAGTATTCCTAAAATCATAGCGATGTTCCAAAATTGTTGGAAAATCATACATCCAAAAATACCAGCAATAAAATATTTATCACTTTGATGCGTTGCTTTTAAACCAACATACAAAATACAAATATCTAACGCTAGTATAGCAATGAGCGTAATGACGGCTCCCACGAATCCAAAGCCTAAAGTAATAACAGAAAAGATGAAGTCCGTATGAGCTTCTTGTAAAGAAATAATCACTGTGTCAAATCCATGACCAAAAAGTCCAGCTGTTCCATAAGCCATCATCGCATTATAAAGTTGGTATCCTTGACTTTGATAAGTTCCTTCAGGATCGACCCAGCCATAAAAACGATCAAGTTTATGTCCTGTGATAATTGAAGAAAATATATCTTGACGATAAATAAATAAGTAAGTAAAAATCACAAGAACAACTGCTAAACAAGCAAATCCTACAATATACCATTTCTTATTAATTCCTGATGCAAATAAAATAACAACTACTGAAAAAGCCATAATCAAAGTAACACCAGCATCATTTTGTAAATAAGTTAGAATCATTGGTGGTAGAGCAATAGCTGCTACACGACCAATTAACTGTAAATCGGTATCAAATGTATGAATTAAATATTTTTCATTATGTAAAGAAACAGTTTTAGACATACATATAATCATTACAACTTTCATAAATTCAGAAGGTTGGAATGAAAATCCTGGAAAGTTATACCATGATGTGGCACCATTTAGATCTTTCGCAAAGGGAATGATCTGCATTCCTAATTTATAAATAGCAAATCTTTGAATAACAAGACCGACTAAAAAGACAATCAAGATTCCATAAAAAATCCACATTCCCGAGTAAATTCGATCATTTCCAAAACGATTGATTAAAAAAATCAAACCGACACCAATCATATAATAAAGGAGTTGTTTACTCCAATAACCTGTAGGATTGGGATAAGTAATATAACCAGCTGCACATTTAATTGTATAACAACTAATAAGACATAGAATAAATAAAATGATGGCAAGTGGCCAACAAATTGTAGAATCTAAATATTTTTTCATTTTGTCACCCCTAGTGATTTATAGTATACTATAAATATATCATAAAAGAAAATGTTTATTAAGAAAGGAAATAGATATGTCAGATTATTTTATTTATGTTTTAATTGCAATTATTGTAATTGTTGGAGTATGGTTTATTTTTGCAAAGGTATTAAAAAATAAAAAACCTAAAGAAGTTACTTTAAAAGATATTCCTATTGATTTAGAAGCTTTAATTCATGCTTTAGGGGGTATTGATAATATTAAAGAGAGCCAAAGTCAAGGAAGTAAAGTACGTTTCTTTGTAGAAAATGATGATTTAGTAAAAGTAAATGTTTTAAAAGAATTAGGTGCAAGTGGTGTTATTCAAGCTACAGGCAAAGTTACTGTTATTTTAGGAAAGTTCTCTGATGAAATCAGTAGAATAGTAAATGAAAAAAAATAACGTTCCAAGTTGTATTGGGGGTGAAGGTATGAAAGAAAGAATTCACTTATATGAACCTTTTTTTCATCATTATTATATTGATGAAATTCTAAATGATTATGAATTAGAAACATTGATTCGTGTAAAAAAAGATGATTATCAACAATCAGTTGCCTATATTAAATTAATTTCTATTTATTCACATCATGCAAGTATTGATGAATTACAACAACAAGTAGATTCCATTCAAATGATGATGGAATCTTATGAAGATTATCATGAATTTGAACAATATTTGATAGAAAATGAAGAACATCAAGTGATAGGAATTGATTTATGTGCACTTACTTATAATCAACATTATGATGAATTAGATTTAGAAGAATTAACACCTGATCAATATTATCAAGTAGGATTATATTATTATGACCAAAAAAAATATGATCAAGCATTAGAATGTTTTCATTTAGGAGAAGAATGTGAAGATTCTGATTGTTTGTGTGTATTAGGTTATATGTATGAAAAAGGACAAGGGGTCAAACAAAGTAATCAAGTGGCCATGACATATTATCGTCTAGCAAGTGATTTAGGAAATGTTGTTGCTTCTTGTAATCTTGCTTATTTTTATGAATATGGGATAGATGTTGACCAAGATTATGAAAAAGCTTTTGAACTTTATTCTTTAGGAGTCGATGAAGGATTTCCAAGATCTTTATTTTCAACGGCTTATTTTTTACAAAATGGGTATGGTGTAACTCAGGATTTAGAGGAAGCTTTTTTACGTTATGAAGAAGCAGCAGCCTTAGGACATAATGATGCGATTTGTGCTCTAGGTGAATGTTATGAATATGGTCAAGGAACAAGACAGGATTATCAAAGAGCTTTACATTATTATGAAAAAGCTGCTTATGAAGGGAATAGTCTTGCTAAATATAAATTAGGACGTTTTTATGATTTAGGTTATGGTTGCAATGAAAATTATCCAAAAGCTTTTCATTGGTATCAAGAAGCAGCAAAAAATGGTTTAGAAGTAGCAATCACAGCGATGGCAACCTGTTATGAATTTGGTCGAGGAATAGAAAAAGATAGTCAAAAAGCTTTAGAATATTATTTAAAAGCAGCGAATATGGGCTATATGAATGCGCAATTTTGTTTAGGGTATTTTTATGAAATGCATAGTGAATATTCAGAAAGTGAAAAAAATAGTTTTTATTGGTATTTAAAAGCGAGTCATCAAGGAGATGGACAATCAACGTTGGCTGTAGCTTATTACTATGGTCAAGGAATTGGAACTGTTAAAGATGAAAAGAAGTCTTTTGAAGCTTATCAAAAAGCAGCCAATCTTGGAGAAAGAGAAGCATTTTATTATTTAGGTGTTTGTTATTTAGAAGGAAAGGGTGTTTTACAGAATAAAGAAAAAGGGATTGCTTGTTTAATTAAAATAGAAGATCAGTATCCTGTTGCAGCTTATTTAATAGGACAGTATTTTAAAGAAAAGCACGATGATCAACAAGCAATTCAACATTTTAAATTAGCAATTTTAAAAGAAGATGAAGAACAGTCTTTGTATCAATTAGCACTTTATGGTGAACAAGGAATAGAAGTCAGTAAAGAGGAAATGCTTGATTATCTTTTAAGAAGTGCAAAAAAAGGTTATTCACCGGCACTTGTAAAATATGCTTATTATTTAGAAAATGGAATTTATGTAGAAAAAGATTATCAGATGGCTTATGAATATTATTTATTAGCTTGTCAAAAACAAAATAGAGAAGGTTTTTATCATTTAGGTAGATGGTTCTTTTATGGAATAGGACAAAAAGAAGATAAGCATAAAGCAATGCAATATTATCAACAAGCGAGTCATTATCATTATTCAAAAGCAAGCTTTATGTTAGGTTATATGTATCATTATGGTGATGGTATTTCTAAAGATTTAGAAAAAGCTAAAGAATATTATCAATTAGCACTTCAAGAAGGATATCTTGAAGCGCAAAAGGAATTAGATAAATTAGAGGTGGAAAAATGAGTTTTGAAACAAAATTAGAAAAATATGCAAGATTAATTGTTCAATCAGGTTTGAATGTTCAAGAAAAGCAAACCGTTGTCATTAGTGCATCTATTGAAAGTTATCAACTTGTAAGAGCGGTTACTAAACAAGCTTATCTTGTAGGTGCTAAAGAAGTTGTTGTTCATTATAGTGATGAAGAAGTCACACGTATGAAATATGAAAATATGGAAGTAGAAGATTTTAATCACGTACCTACTTGGTTTTCATCTTTTAGAAATGATTATGCGTTAATGAATGCTTGCTTTCTTTATGTTGATGATGAAGATCCTGAAATGCTTGCAGGTATTGAACCTAAAAAGATTTCTAATTGGCAAAGAGCAGTTAAAAAGGCATGTAAGACATATTTTGATTTATCCGATAATATGACAAATGCTTGGTGTATCGTAGGTGGAGCTACGCAAAAATGGGCGAATAAAGTTTATCCTGATATGTCAAATCAAGAAGCGTTAGATAGTTTATGGAATGCTATTTTTAAAGCAGCTAAAATTGATGATGAACATGATCCTGTCGAATTATGGAATCAACATCGTCGTTCTTTTGAAAAACGTGTTAATTATTTAAATAGTCTAAATTTAAAGAAACTTTATTATAAAAATAGTAAAGGGACTGAAATTACAATTGGTTTGAATGATGATTATTTATTTGCTGGTGGGGGAAGTTATTTAAAAAATGGTGTTTACAATTTTCCTAATATACCAACAGAAGAAATCTTTACATCACCTAATAAGGATGATGTAGAAGGAATTGTTTTTAGTTCTTTACCTTTAAGTTATGGTGGAAATATTGTTGATGAATTTTATTTACGTTTTAAAGATGGTCAAGTGATTGATTTTGGAGCTAAAGAAGGATATGAGGTTTTAAAAGGAATTATTGATAGTGATGAAGGAAGTAAACGTTTAGGTGAAGTTGCTTTAATTCCTTATCATTCACCAATTAATGAATTAAAAACATTATTTTATAATACTTTATATGATGAAAATGCTTCATGTCATATGGCTTTAGGTATTGGATTTTCTGAATGTATTAAAGGTGGGATTGATATGGATAAAAAAGAATTGTTTGAAAAAGGGGTCAATGATTCTTTAGTTCATGTTGATTTTATGATGGGAACAGAAGATTTAATGATTGATGGTATTTTAGAAGATGGCAGACATGTAAAAATCTTTGAAAATGGAAATTTTGTATTTTAATGATCTGTGGGGATTGCTCCCCACTTTTTAATTAGTAAAAAAGATTTCTATTATATATTATTTGACACTTCCCATGTCTAAAGCCAGGGGATTCTTGCTACCTGCCAATATTGTTGGCTGACCAGTTCATTTCTGATAGGTCTCAGTGCAAGATAAGGGTATGCCATTACCCCTCCTAGAGCAGAACCTATAGTTCTCTAGGCAGTATATCTGTTACCAATATACTCAGTTGAGTTGCATATGTTTATTGCTCCCAACAGATCCCTATGCGTATGAAATCCGCATCTGCACGTATATTTTCTGTCATTTGCATGATGAACACTTCCACATATTGGACAGATCTGACTTGTATACGCTGGATCTACATACTCAACTTCTATGCCTGCCAATTTTGCTTTGTATTCTATAAATGTAGCAAGTCTATAGAATGACCATGTATGCAGGCTATGATTGTTTTTTCGACTTGTTCTTGTCGTAGAGCGTA
>JABLTO010237654.1_pt1 | contig 18923 bp, 19 predicted proteins | sample 7160091 | NCBI WGS metagenome assembly JABLTO01 (sample SAMN14651225, study PRJNA627086) | human gut metagenome | isolation source: feces | host: Homo sapiens
AAACGTAAGAAAAATGCGTGGGTTCTTGTGCCAGCAGCGGAAATTACATTTTCGGCGCGCGCGTAGAGGATATCGCTCGCATCCGGGATACTTACAATCCCAAAGCGATGTATGATGGCGACGCGAGGATCCGCCGCGTGCTGGATAAGCTAATCGACGGCACTTTTTCCGATGATAACTCGGGCGCGTTCCGCGAGCTTTACAGCGCGCTGCTGTTTGGCGCGAGCTGGCATGCGCCGGATCATTATTACCATCTGCTCGATTTCCATCCTTATTTGGAAGCAAAGCTGCGCGCCAATCGCGATTACCGCGACAGCCTTGCTTTCGGACGCAAGTGCCTAATGAATACGGCTTCTGCCGGGATGTTCTCAAGCGATCGCACCATCAAGCAGTACGCCGCAGAAATCTGGCATTTGCCGCGGGTAGAGCTGTAAAGGCGTGCCCTTGCAAAACTTGCAAAAAAGGTTTTAAGATGCTAACATGAAAGAAAAGCGCCTTGGGAAAGTGCAAAGGAGGAGCCAAACCGATGAAGATTCAAGAAGCCGCTGAAAACTATCTGGAATGCATCTTGATCCTTGGCAAGGAAAAAGGCCAGGTGCGCTCGATCGATGTAGCGCATCGCCTTGAAGTATCAAAACCCACGGTCAGCGTTACGATGAAGCACTTTCGAGAAGACGGCTACATTGAGGTAGACTCCGATGGCTTTTTGATTTTGACGCAAAAAGGACGGGAAATCGCCGAGCGCATCTATGAACGCCATGTAGTGCTTACGGAATTGCTTGTTGCGCTCGGCGTAGACGAAAAAACGGCGCGGGAGGATGCCTGCCGCATTGAACATGACCTTTCTGAGGTCACGTTTGCGCGCATCAAGGAGCATCTGCAGCAGAAGCTAAAGCAATAGAGAGCTTGAACTCGCAATGGAAATACGCGATTATCTGGATCTGATGCATATGCTGGAAAGGCTCAAATGCACACCGCGCCATTCCTGGACTTCGAGCGGAAGGCGGGAGAGCGTTGCAGAGCATAGCTGGCGCCTTGCGATGATGGCCTATTTTGTGCAGGATGAATTTCCGGGAGCGGATTTGAGAAAGCTTCTATGCATGTGCCTCTTTCACGATGTTGGGGAGGCATTCACAGGCGATATCCCTGCTTTTGAAAAAACAGAGGCGGATGGTGCCGCAGAAGCTGCGGCGGTGGAAGCATGGCTTGGCGGCCTGCCTGCGCCTTACCGCGAAGAACTTCTTCCGCTGTTTGCGGAGATGGCGGCGCAGGAAACGCTCGAAGCCAGGCTGTATAAGGCGCTTGACAAGATGGAAGCGCTGATCCAGCACAATGAAGCTGAAATTTCCACATGGCTTCCGCTGGAATATGAGCTGAATTTCGTTTATGGCGCGGAAGCTGTGACCTTTTCAAAGTATTTGGAACAGCTGCGGGCTGAAATCAATAAGGACTGTGCAGAAAAAATCGACGTTGCCAAAGAAAAAGCGCCCTAACATAGCCTGGTAGGGCGCTTTTGGTTAAGCGGCTGCTTTTTGCAAAGCGCGCATGGCGACAAGCACTGGATAAGGGTTGATGTATTCCTTTTCCGGGGTGATGATAGCAAGGTGCAGGTGGTTTGCATCGCTGTTGCCTGTGTTGCCAACATTGCCGATCACATCTCCAGCCTGGACACGGTCGCCCTCTTTAAGAAAGTCCGTTTGGCGGATCATGTGGTAATAGTGATATTCGTAGCCCAAGCCGTCCAGCACGACAACATAATTGCCGGCAAGCTCGCTCGTGCCAATGCAGAGGATCTGGCCATCCGTACAGGAATGGATGGGTTCATCCGCAGCGGCGCGGATGTCTGTGCCGGTATGCTTGCGCGTGTTTTGGGAACGTGCGTTATACCAGCCATCCTTGATGGTGCGCCCGGGCAGGGGATCGGCTAGGGAGGAGAGATATGCTTCGGAGAGCGGCTCATCCACATATTCTTTTTCTACGCCGGCATCATCGTAGATGGTGTTGAGGTAAGCATAGAGGCAGGTGAAGCCAAAATATGTTTCAGCATCCTCGCCAAGGAATGCCGTGTAGGGCGCAAAGGAAACGGAGATGGAAATGCTATCGGCATCGAGCGTAGCTTCGACAGTGCATTGCTCTGCCAAAGCTGTGGCAAGTTGCGCGCCCAGCACGCGGTAAAGGCCCATCAGTTCCTGCCAGCGCGGGAGCGCAACGGAAACGCGGCCTGCAGGCAGGGTGGGATATTCTTCATAAACGGTGGAATAGGCTGCGGCAAAGGCAGCGTTTGCGGCAGCTTCTATTGCTTCCTGCATGGCGAGAAAGGCATCAAACTGCTCCATAAGTTCCGTGATATATTCCATTTCGGGCAGCTTGAACGCAGCGGGGTCGATGGTAAAGGCTGCAGCGAATGCTGCCTCGGCCTGTGTGCTGAGCGCAGCATAGTCCGGCTCAATCGGTTGTGGGGAGGCAAGCTCAGCCGGGTCGGGGGTGATGCTTGGCGTTTGCAGGGGCGCTGAAACAGGCGTGCAACCGGAACAAAGCAGCGCAGCGCAAAGGGCAAAAATGAGCACCCATGCGCAAATGGAAGGTTTTGTGTGTGCAGATTGGGAATACAAAGCGTTCGCTCCTCATGATGATACTGGATACAGGGAGTATTATTGCACAAACGGCAGAAAATTTCATCCCCCTAATTGTAACGTTTTTTGCAAATCTATACAGGATGCGTTATGATACATAGAGAAAAAATAGTTTGAAACGGAAAAGGGGCCCAGCATGAGCATGCAAGCGATTGTGAATGGAAAAGAGGAAACGGTGCTTTCTGTGGCGGAAATGCGTGCGGCAGATGCTTATACCATTGCGCATTTCACATCCGGCCGCGTGCTGATGCACCGCGCGGCGGAAGGCATTTACCACGCGGCTCCTTCCTGGCAAGGACGCATAGCAATCCTTGCCGGCGGAGGCAACAACGGCGGGGATGGGTATGCACTTGCATGCATTCTTGCCGATGCGGGTGCTGCTTTTGATCTATTTGCTGTTTCGGAAAAGCTTTCGGAGGATGGCGCATATTACTGCGCGCAAGCGCAGGCAAAAGGTGCGCGCATCCTGCCGTTTACGGAGCAGACGCGCCTGGAAGGCTACGACATCCTGGTGGACTGCCTTCTGGGCACGGGGGTTCATGGGCCGGCTCGCGGGCGGATGCGGGATGCGATTGCGCGCATCAATGCAGCAAGGCAGGCGGGGGCTTTTGTGATTGCGGCCGATATCAACAGCGGCATGGATGGCGATACGGGGGAGGCGGAGTGTGCCGTTTCTTCGGATCTTACGGTATCCATCGGCTATTATAAAACCGGACTTTTGACCCCGGCTGCAGCCGCGCGCATACATCGGCTCATGAACGTGGAGATCGGCATCGTTTTGCCGGAAACTTAAAAATAAAAATTTTTTTGTGCGCCATGCAATAAAATGGACGCCTTAAGCATTAATAGGATGACGGAAGGAAAGCGAATATGTTGGTTTGGATGACGTCTTCAATCGAACATACGCGGAGCGAGATGCGCGAGCTTGAACAGTTGATTTCGCGCATTGCACAAGGGGAAAAGGAGGCGCTCGGAACGCTTTACGAGCGAACACACGCTGCCATCTACGGCTTTGCACTTTCATTGGTGCACCGGCCGGGCGATGCAGAGGATATCCTTCAAGAAACGTTTTTGCGGATCTATGCGTCTGCCGAACGCTATCAAGCGGAAGGCAAGCCGATGGCGTGGATGATGACAATCGCAAAAAACCTTTCCAGGATGCGCCTTCGTGATGCAAAGCGCACGAGCGACTTGCCCGAGGAAGAATGGGAGCGCTATCTTTCTTCCAAACCGGGCGTAACCGTGGAGGATCGCCTGCTGCTGCGGGCAGCGCTCAAGCAGCTTTCCGATGCGGAGCGACAGATCGTAATGCTGCACGCAGTGGCGGGGCTCCGCCACAGGGAAACGGCTGCGCTGTTGGAACTCCCGCTTGCAACCGTGCTTTCAAAATATGCAAGAGCCGTCAAAAAACTGAAATATGCGATGGAGGCGGACGGAAGATGAAACACAATGAAATCGAAACCAGATTGAAAAACGCCGTTTCCAACGCGGCCCCTGATGTGCTGGAAAACATCCTGCGCACATGCGACCAAAAGAAAGGAACGGTTATTGAAATGGAACAGAAAGTGAATGCAAAAAAAGGAAAGAATAAAGTATTGCGCGCCTGTGTGGCGATCGCCGCTGCAGCAGCCGTGCTGGTGATGGGCGTGCTGATTGGCCGCGGGATCGGGCAGCCGGTTGCCCCGTCGGCAAACGTTGCCGCGATTATTTCCCTCGATGTAAACCCCAGCGTCGAACTGCGCGTTGATGCGGCGGAAAAGGTGCTTGCGGCGGAAGCGCGCAATGCGGATGGAGCAGCCGCGCTCGAGGGTATGGAACTCGTTGGAACGCAGCTTAATGTGGCGGTAAACGCCATCGTAGGCTCTATGCTTAAGCTTGGCTATATTGATGAACTGGCCAACTCCATCCTCATTTCTGTAGAAGGCGTAGAGGGAGTAGACGCACAAGCGCTTGAAAACAAACTCGTTGCGGAAGTGGAAGAAATTTTTGCGCAAAGCTCCGTTGGAAGCGGCGCCATTTTGAGCCAGAATGTTACGAGCGAGGATGATGCGCTTGCTGCAAAAGCGGAAGAATACGGCATCACCTTGGGAAAAGCCGCGCTGATTGAGGAAATCCTTGCGGGCAATGCGCGCCATACGTTCGAAGAATTGGCAGGACTTTCCATCAATGAATTGAACCTTCTTGCCGAAAACGTAAGCCTTACCAATGTCAACTCCGTTGGCCAGGCAAGCGATAAGGCTTATATTGGAACGGATGCAGCCATCGAAGTAGCGCTCCAACATGCAGGTGTTGCCAAAACGGATACCACGAAGCTTGAGGTTGAGCTTGACTGTGAGAATGGCTATATGGTATACGAAGTAGAGTTTGAGGTTTTAGGCGCAGAATACGAATATGACATAAATGCGCAGACCGGCGAGATCGTCTGGTATGAGATACCCGGCGCAGCGCAAGGCGGAACGTCCGGCACCACGCAGCCCAGCGCGGATCTGATCGGGGAAGAAAAAGCAAAACAGATCGCGCTTGACCATGCGGGCGTGCAGGAAAGCAATGCCACCTTTATAAAAAACAAGCTTGATTACGATGACGGCAAGCCGCACTATGAAATTGAGTTCCTTTGCGATGGCTATGAATACGATTACGAGATTGACGCAACAAGCGGCACAATCTTGAAGCAGGAACGCGAGAAAAAAGCGGGCGCAAGCACAACGCAGCAGCCAGCTGCCACGCCCAATACTTCCACAAGCGATACTGCGATTGGGGCGGACCGTGCAAAAGAGATTGCATTCGCGCATGCTAACGTGCAGGAAGCGGATGTAACAGGCTTAAAGGTAGAGCTTGACCGCGATGATGGCGTGCTGCATTACGATGTGGATTTCGATTGCAATGGCTATGAATACGATTATGAAATCGATGCCACAAGCGGTGAAATCCGCAAACAGAATCGCGAGTGGGATGATGATGCCGCAAAGCAATCCAGCACATTTTCTGGTTCCAGCAGCAATTTGATCGGCACGAGCCGTGCAAAAGAGATCGCCTTGGCGCACGCGGGGCTTTCCGAAAGCGCTGTAACGCAGCTTAAAGCCGAGCTTGACCGTGAGGATGGCCGCCAGCAATATGAAGTGGAATTCAAGGCAAATGGGTATGAGTATGACTACGAGATCGATGCTGAAAACGGAACAATCCTCGAATGGGATAAGGACTATGATGATTGAGCTTTAACCGCAAGCAAGCCTGTGCCCGGCAAGAATCCCGGGTACAGGCTTTTTCTAAAAAAACTCTTTACAACTGCTTCATGAAGGTGTATAATTCCACCAATTGATTGAAGGAAACGGGAGTTAAACATGACCCAGCGTCTGTTTGCAAGCGAATACTATTACTTTACCCTCGCGGGCTTTTTTGCTCGCGGGGTTGCTTGTGGTTTCGCTGAATAGACGCTCGTGCATCCCTCCGCGCGGATGCGCGGCCATCTGTTAGAAGTAAATGCTTCACAGCGAAATCGCTGTGGAGCTTTTTTTATGAAGCTTTTTAAACTATGGAGGGGAACTTAAAATGATCGTATTGCTGAAAAAGAAACCCAACAAGGATGAACTCACAAACCTTATAGACTGGTTCAAGGGCATGGGGTTAAATGTGCATGTGAGCGAGGGCGAAGAACGAACGTTGCTCGGGCTTATCGGCGATACTTCTCGCATCGACATCGACCTTATCAAGGCGCTTGACATCGTGGATACTGTGAAACGCATCCAGGAACCGTTCAAAAACGCAAACCGGAAATTCCATCCAGATGACAGCATAATAGAGATTGGCGGCACAAAAATTGGCGGCGGAAATTTCCAACTGATCGCAGGGCCATGCTCCATTGAAACGGAAGAGCAGATCTGCACCATTGCCCGCGAAGTAAAACAGGCTGGCGCAACCATGCTGCGCGGCGGCGCATTCAAGCCCCGCACTTCGCCGTATTCGTTCCAAGGGCTTCGGGAAGAGGGCATCCGCCTGCTGCTTGCCGCGAAACGGGAAACTGGGTTGCCCGTTGTTACGGAGCTGATGGATATTTCCCAATTGAAATATTTTGACGATGTGGATGTTATCCAGGTGGGCGCGCGCAATTCCCAAAACTTTGAGCTTTTGCGTGAGCTGGGTCACTGCAAGAAGCCCATCCTTTTAAAGCGCGGGCCGGCCAATACCGTGCAGGAGCTTCTGATGAGCGCAGAATACATCATGGCGGGTGGAAACGAAAACGTGATCGTCTGTGAGCGCGGCATCCGCACGTTTGAAACAAGCACGCGCAATACGTTGGATCTATCGGCGGTTCCCGTTTTAAAGGAGCTTTCCCATTTGCCGGTGGTTGTGGACCCAAGCCATGCAACAGGCGTTGCGCGCCTGGTTGGCCCCATGGCGCTTGCAGCGGTGGCAGCGGGTGCGGATGGAGTTATGGTGGAAGTGCATAACGATCCGCAGCACGCGCTGTGCGATGGCCCGCAATCCATTACGCCTGCGGAGTTTTCCATGCTCACGCGCAAGGTGATGCGCGTGCGCGGCGCGTTGGCGCGCTGAGGTGGTTTTATGAACGTTGGCGTTATCGGGCTTGGACTGATCGGCGGATCAATGGCGAAGGCGCTTTCCACCTATACGGGGCACACCGTGTTTGGGTATGATACGGACGCTGCCGTGCTGGGAAAAGCGCTTGCGGATGGAGCGATTTCCAGCACGCTGGATGAAGCGCAATGCACTTTGTGCGATGTGATCTTGATTGCGCTCTATCCGGGCGCCGCAATCCGCGCGGCACAGGCTTGGGCAGATGCGATCCGAAAAGACGCGCTTGTTGTGGATTGCTGCGGTACCAAAAGCGGCGTATGCGCGGCACTGGAACCGCTCGCGCTGGAAAAAGGGTTCTGCTTTATTGGCGGGCACCCCATGGCTGGGCGGGAAAAATTCGGATATGATGCTTCCAATGCGGGTCTGTTCCGCGGCGCCTCCATGATTTTGACCCCTTCCAAGGCTGTGCCGGCTGCGGAACTTGAGCGCGCGGAAGCCCTGTTTTACGAGCTGGGGTTCGGGCGGATGTGCATCTGCACCCCCGCGGAGCACGACAGGATGATCGCCTATACATCGCAGCTTGCGCATGTGGTTTCAAGCGCGTATGTGCAAAGCCCGGCATCGCTTTCGCATGTGGGTTTCTCTGCCGGGAGCTTCCAGGATATGACGCGCGTGGCACGGTTGTACGAACCCATGTGGACGGAGCTGTTCCTCAACAACGCGGAGCCGCTTGTGGCGGAGATTGACGGCCTTGTGGAGCGCTTGCAAGCGTTTTCAAGCGCGATCCGCAACGGGGAACGGGAAGCGCTCTATGAGATGCTGCGGAAAGGGCGCGAACGGAAAGAGCTTTTGAATGAAAGGGAAAAACAGGCATGAAGGAAGTGCGGATTGAAACCGGCCGGCCCTATGTGGTCACGGTAGGCGGGCAGCTCAGCGCCGTCGGAACGGGGCTGCGCGAGCGCCATGCGCCATGCGCTGCCATGCTCGTTGCGGATGATACGGTGAACGCGCTTTACGGGGATGCAGCGGCGGCATCGCTTACAGAAGCGGGCTTTTCGGTTTCCCGTTTTGCTTTCCCTCACGGCGAAGGAAGCAAAAATCTGAGCACGCTTGCGGCGCTGCTTGATGCGCTTGCCGCAGCGCGGCTTACGCGCACGGATGTGATCGTTGCATTGGGCGGCGGCGTAACGGGCGATTTGACCGGGTTTGCTGCAGCGGTCTACCTGCGCGGTATCCCCTATGTGCAGGTGCCGACTACGCTGCTTGCCGCAGTGGATTCCTCCGTGGGCGGGAAAACGGGAGTGGATCTGCCTGCAGGGAAGAACCTCGTGGGCGCGTTTCATCAGCCCCTGTGGGTGCTTTGCGACCTCAGCCTTTTGCATACCCTTTCGGATGAAGCTTTTGCCGGCGGGCTTGCGGAGATGATCAAATATGGTGTCATTGCGGATGAAGCGCTCTTTGAAACGCTCGCAAGCGGCGAGCGTACGGCGCTGGAGAAATCAATTGCTCGCTGCGTGGAACTTAAGGGCGCTTTAGTTGCACAGGATGAGCGGGATACTGGATGCCGGCAGCTTTTGAACCTTGGCCATACTCTGGGCCACGCGGTAGAACAGCGAAGCGGCTACAGCATTGCACATGGCCAGGCTGTGGCGATCGGGATGGCATACATCGCACGCGCAGGCGAGCGGGCTGGGCTCTGTGCGCCGCGTACTGCGGAGCGCATAGAGCGGGCGCTCGTCGCAAACGGCCTGCCGGTGGAATGCCCTTACCCTGTTGCCGAGCTCGTCCCTTACCTACTTGCGGATAAGAAGCGCAAAGGGGATGCGATTACGCTCGTGCTGCCGGAGCGCATCGGCGCGTGCACGCTGCATGCAATGCCGGTCGATGCCTTGCCAGCCTTCTTGGCACAGGGGGAAGGACGATGAACGTACAGCTTTTCCCTGCACGGCTTGCAGGAACCGTTGCTGCCATCCCATCCAAATCGGATGCGCATCGCGCATTGATCTGCGCTGCGCTTGCCGATCGGCCCACGCGGCTCCTCCTGTCCGGTGAATTCTCTGAAGATATGCGCGCGACTGGACGCTGCATTGCAGCGCTCGGCGGAACGGTTTGCCCGGCGCCCGGCGGCGCAGAGGTTACTCCGATCCGGAAAGTGCCGGCTGTCCCTTTGCTCGATTGCGGGGAAAGCGGTTCAACCCTCCGCTTTCTCCTTCCCGTTGCGGCGGCCATTTGCGATGGCTTCTCTGTGGTTGGCCAAGGGCGCTTGCCGGAGCGGCCGCTCGAAGCGCTCTGCACGGCAATGGAGGCGGGCGGCTGCACTTTTTCAGCACATGCGCTGCCGTTGTCGGTATCCGGGCGGCTTACTTCCGGGGAATACGCCCTGCCGGGCAACATCAGTTCCCAATATATCTCCGGGCTTCTGCTGGCGTTTCCGATGCTGTCCCATGAGAGCAGAATCCGCTTGATAACGCCGCTCGAATCGCGCGGCTATGTTGCAATGACCCTAAGCGTTATGCGCCGCTTCGGTGCGGCTGCCGAACGGCTTGCAGATGGGTTCAGATGTCCCGGTGGAGGCTATATTTCCCCGGGCACTTTGGAGATCGAAGGCGATTGGTCCAACGCTGCATTCTGGCTTGCAGCGCACTCGCTTGGGCATGCGCTTACCATAACGGGGCTTTGCGATGCTTCCGCCCAGCCGGACCGGCAGGCGGGTGTGCTCGTTGACGCGCTGGGCGACGGTGCCAAGGTGGATGTTTCGGAATGCCCGGATCTTTTGCCCATCTTGGCTGTGCGCGCGGCATATGCCGGCGGGGAAACGCATTTCCTGCATGCGGCGCGGCTGCGCTTGAAGGAGAGCGACCGGCTGCATGCAGCGGCAGAGGGCCTTGCCCTCCTTGGCGCGGATGTTTCGGAAATGCCGGATGCGCTTGTTGTGCGCGGCCACGGGGGCCTTCGCGGCGGATGCACGGTGTCAAGCTATGGGGATCACCGCATGGCAATGGCCTGGGCCATTGCCGCACTCGATGCGGATGGGCCGGTAACCATATTGGGAGCGGAAGCGGTGAACAAATCCTATCCTGCATTTTGGCGGGAATATCAAAGGTTGGGAGGAAAGTGCAATGTCCTCTGAATTCGGAAAGAATCTTCGCGTTTCAATCTTCGGCGAATCCCATGGCGCTGCCATTGGCGTGGTGGTGGATGGGCTTCCCGTTGGGGAAACGGTAGACCTCGATGCGCTTGCAGCCTTCCTTGCGCGGCGCGCGCCGGGCAGGAATGCCATGAGCACAACACGGAAGGAAACGGATGCCGTGCGGGTGCTCTCCGGCCTGTATCAAGGCAAAACTTCAGGCGCACCGCTGTGCATGGTAATAGAAAACACAAACGCACATTCCAATGATTATGAAAGGCTTAGGCATATCCCACGCCCAGCGCACGCGGATTATTCGGCTTCCGTGCGGTATCATGATTTTTCAGACCCCAACGGCGGCGGGCATTTTTCGGGCCGGCTTACCGCCCCTCTGTGCGCAGCGGGCGGCGTTTGCCTGCAGATTTTAAACAGAAAGGGAATTGTCATTGGCGGGCATCTTTCCCGCTGCGCCGGGGTGGATGATGCGCCCGTAGATAGCCTGCGGCTTACAGCTGAGGAGCTTGCAGCCGTAGCGCAACGCCCGATCCCGGTTTTGGATGAGAGCGCAGGGATGCGGATGCAGGCGGCGGTGCAAGCAGCAAAAGAGCAAGGGGATTCCGTGGGCGGCGTGATCGAAGTTTTTGGTTTGGGGATTCCCGCAGGGCTTGGGAGCCCGATGTTTGGCGGCGTGGAAAACCGGCTTTCACAGGCTGTTTTTGGCATTCCGGCGATCCGCGGCGTGGAATTTGGCGCAGGTTTTGGCGCTGCGGATCTGCGTGGAAGCCAGAACAACGATGCATTTGTGCTGCAAGAAGGCACAGTGCGGACGAAGACCAACCGCCATGGGGGCGTGCTTGGCGGCATCACGACGGGCATGCCGCTCGTGATGCGCGCAGCGGTCAAACCCACGCCATCCATTGCGCAGGAACAGAAAACGCTGGATCGCCAAACCGGCGAGCAGACCGCACTTTGCATCGCAGGGCGGCACGATCCTTGTATTGCGCAGCGGGCGGTGCCCTGCGTGGAAGCTGCTGTAGCAGCGGTATTGCTGGATTTAATGCTTGATGGCGAATACGCCCGGCTTTGAAATATGGAGTTTTTAGGCATAGAAGGGAGAAGATACCAATGGAATTGAAAGAACTGCGTGAAAAGTTTGATACGATTGACGACCAGATCGTCGATTTATTCGTGGAACGCATGAAAACCTCGGCGCAGATTGCAAAGATCAAGCGCGAAAACGGCCTTGCGGTACGCAACGCAAGCCGGGAGCGGGAAGTTCTCGAGCATGTGATGGAACGCGCCGGGGATGGGCTTGAAACATATGCGAAGTTCCTTTATCAAACGATGTTTGAGGTGAGCCGCTCCTATCAGCACCGCCTTTTAGACGATACCGGCGAATTTGCGCGGCAGATCCGCGCGGCGGCAGAACGGACCCCTGCACTGTTCCCGCAGAAGGGCACCGTGGCATGCCAGGGTGTGGAAGGCGCTTATTCCCAGCAGGCATGCGACAGGCTGTTCGCCATGCCGCGCATCTTGTATTTTAGGCATTTTGACGGCGTGTTCCAGGCCGTGCAAAGCGGCATGTGCCAATATGGCGTGCTGCCCATTGAAAACAGCTCATACGGCTCCGTAGCGCAGGTATATGATTTAATGCGCAACTACAAGTTCCATATCGTGCGCAGCATCAAACTCTGCGTGCGCCATGCCCTGCTTGCAAAGCAAGGCGTAGCGCTCAAGGACATCAAGGAAATCTTTTCCCATGAACAGGCGCTCGGCCAGTGCAGCGCATACTTGAAGGCGCACCCGGAAATCAAGGTCACCGTTTGCGAGAACACCGCGGCGGCAGCGCGCATGGTTGCAGAAAGCGGGCGCAGGGATATTGCCGCGATTTCTTCGGTACACTGCGCGGAGCTTTATGGCCTGCATGTATTGGAAAGCAAGGTGCAGAACAACGATAACAACTACACGCGCTTCATCTGCATCAGCAAGGACCTTGAAATTTATCCCGGCGCCAACAAGATCAGCCTCATGCTATCCACACAGCACAGGCCGGGCGCGCTGTATTCCCTGCTTGCAAAGTTTGCAGCACTTGGAATCAATTTAACCAAACTTGAAAGCCGCCCCATCCCCGGGAGTGATTTTGAGTTCATTTTCTACTTCGATATGGAAGCTTCCGTGATGTCGGACACGGTGCTGAGCATGCTGTCCGAACTGATGGTGGAGCCGGATGTTTTTGTGTTCCTCGGCAATTATTCGGAGGTCGTTTAAAATGGAAGCATATGGGTTGCTCGGCGAGCATCTGGGGCACACGCTCTCGCCGCTTGTGCATAAGCTCCTTTGGAATTGCCCTTTTGGAGTGTTTGAAGTCCCGCCGCAGGAATTGGGCGATTTTCTTGCACGGCGGGCATTCCGCGGGTTGATGGTAACCATCCCCTATAAAAAAGCGGTGATCCCATTTTGTGATTCGCTGGATCCTATTGCAGAGCGCCTTGGAAGCGTAAACATGATCCAGGTAGAACCGGATGGAACGCTCAAAGGATATAACACGGATTACTATGGCTTCATGTATATGGTCAAGCGCGCGGGCATCAACTTGCAGGGCGCAAAGGTGCTCATCCTTGGAACGGGCGGCGCTGCGGCTGCGGTAACGGCCGTTGCGGAGGATATGAACGCGCGGGAAATCGTACATATTTCGCGCCGCGGGCCCGTGGATTATACGAGTGTATCCGCACTGCATAGCGATGCGGAGGTTATCATCAATGCAACGCCGGTGGGAATGTATCCCAACAACGATGCATGCCCAATTCGCCTCACGGGGTTTCGCCGGTGCCGGGGCGTGCTTGATGTGATTTACAACCCGCTGCGCACGATGCTCCTGCTGGAAGCGGAACACCGCGGCATTCCCTGCGAGGGTGGCCTTACGATGTTGGTGGCGCAGGCAAAACGCGCTGCGGAGCTGTTTACGGGAAAGGAACTCCCGGATGCGCGCATTGGGGAAGTATGCTCGAACATCATGGAGGCCGTCTGCAACATCGTGCTTATCGGCATGCCGGGCAGCGGGAAGAGCTACCTGGGAGGGTTAATTGCAAAGGCGTTTGGTCGGGAACTCATCAATATGGATACCTATATTGAAGACGTGCAGGGTAAAAGCATTCCGGATATTTTCGCACAGCAGGGGGAAGCGGCCTTCCGAGATATGGAAGTGGAGGCTTCACGCGTGCTTGGCCGGAAAAACGGGCTCGTGATCTCTGCCGGTGGGGGCACAGTGGTGCGCAAGGAAAGTATGGATGCACTGCGGCAGAACGGCTGCGTGTTTTTTGTAGACCGTCCGCTCAGCGAGCTTGCAACCGAAGGCCGCCCGCTTTCCCAGGGTGGGGAGAGCGCCCTGCAAAAGCTGTATGATGCGCGCATCGGCCTTTATACCGGCTATGCGGATGTGAGCATCCTCAATACCACGGGCATGAGCGTGGAGCACATCGCAGAAACGGTGCTGCGGGAATACGAAAAAGTTTGCAGGCTCGCATCGCTGCCGCTATGGGAACAGAAACAGATTTGACAGGGGCGCGCGTTCCTTGACAGCAAAAAAGGGCACATGGTACAATGCAGGCGTGCAAACTCCCGCTTCAGAGTGCTGAAACAGCGATATGCCGTTCTGCATGGCCCCCCTGTGCTTTTAACGCAGTTTGGGGCTATACAGGAAGCCCTTGCAGCGCAAAGCTTTTCGGATTGGCCGTGCATACCGCCAAATCCATTGCAAGTCTTCGAAACCTGCATTCCTTGAATGCTCCTAAGGGCCTTTCAATGCGCTGAGGCGGGCAAGTGCCCGCCTTTTCCTTTTTATCGAAATAAGCTTAGAAGAAAAAGAAGGATAGTATGCAATACGATTTTTCCCATTATCAAGCTGCGGCGGAATACATCCGCGCCCATGCGCCGTTTGAGCCAGAACTCGCCATTGTGCTGGGTTCCTGCCTCGGCCCGTTTGCGGAGACGCTGGAAAATCCGGTTGCGATCGACTATGCGGATATTCCAAATTTCCTTTTAACTACGGTGGAATCCCACGCGGGGAAACTCGTTTTCGGCACGGTGCAGGGGAAACGGGTGGTCTGCATGTCCGGCCGGTTCCATTTTTATGAGGGGTATGCATATGAGCAGCTCGTTCTGCCGGTGCGCGTGCTCAAGCTCCTTGGCGTGCGCGCGCTCATCCTCACCAATGCGGCGGGCGCTGTAAACGAGCAGTACCGCCCTGGCGACGTGATGATCCTCTCCGATCATATCAAGCTCACGGGCGCAAGCCCGCTGCGCGGGCCAAACCTGGATGCATTTGGGCCGCGCTTTTTCGATATGACCCAGGCTTATACGCCGGCGCTGCGCGCGGTGGCAAGGGAATGCGCAAAGCGCAGTAGCCTTACCGTGCACGAGGGGGTATACATGTTCTTTACCGGCCCGCAGTTTGAAACCCCGGCCGAAATTCGGGCTGCGCGCGTGCTTGGCGCGGATGCGGTGGGCATGTCCACCGTAACCGAAACGCTCACGGCGGCGCATTGCGGGCTGCCGGTGCTGGCCCTTTCCGTGATGACCAACATGGCGGCGGGCGTGTTGGAACAGCCGCTTTCAGAGCAGGAAGTGGAGGAGACGGCGACGCGCATTGCAGCACCGTTTTCTGCCTATGTGAAGGATATTATCGCGCATATCTCCCTTGGCAAATAAAAACGCCACGCAAAAGGCGTGATGGGGCATTTTGTAGAAACGGAATTCGAGGAGGAAGCCATGGAACGACAGGATCGCGGCCTTGCGTTTATGCTGCAATATGAGAACATCGCCTGGTATGAAAACGGGGCGGTGCGCATTTTAGACCGGCGCGTTTATCCGGGCCGGGTGGAATTTGTAACATGCCGCCGCCATGAGGAAGTCGCGCAGGCGATCACGGACATGGTGACCCAAAGCGCAGGCCCTTATACGGCAGCAGCCATGGGGATGGCTCTTGCGGCGCATGAATGCCGTGCAATGCGGGCGGAAGAACAGCTTGCGTATCTGGCACAGGCGGCGGAAACCATCTCCAACGCGCGGCCTACGACCGCTGCGCGCATGCGCCTTGTAACGGGGGCGTCCTTTGCCGCCGCGAAGCAGGCGATTGCGGCCGGGCAGGATGCAAGCGCTGCCGTGGTGGAAGCTGCCGTTGCCGCCAACGATGTGCGCTATGCCAAGGTGGGCCGCATGGCGGAATACCTTGTGGATATGATTCCCTCAAACGGTACGGTCATGACGCAGTGCTTTGGGGAAACCATTGTAGGGAAAATGCTTGCCGCCGCAACGGCGCGCGGGAAGTCCTTCCGGCTGTTTTGCCCGGAAACGCGGCCCTATTTCCAGGGCGCACGGCTCACGGCGACCGTTGCGCATGAAATGGGGTTTGATGTAACGGTAATTACGGATAATATGCCGGCCTATGTGATGCAGCAGGAGCATGTGGATGTGTTTACAAGTGCGGCGGATGCGATCTGCGTGGATGGGCATGTTGTGAACAAGGTGGGAACCTTCCAGATTGCAATCGCGGCAAAATATATGGGGATCCCGTATTTCGTTACGGGCGCACCGGATTATGGCCATCCCACTGTGGACACCGTGCGCATCGAGCTGCGCGATCCGGAATTCGTGCTGCAGGCCATGGGCGTAAGAACAGCCTGCGCGGGGGTGAAGGGATACTATCCGGCCTTTGATATTACGCCGCCTGCGCTGGTAAGCGGTGTTGTAACCGATACGGGCATCTACGCCCCCTATGACCTCGCCCGCTATTTTGCCGGCGGGAACCCGGGGGAGTACGGCATGGTGGTTTGAAACAGGGCAAAACCCTGCAAATATGAAGAAAATGCGCGCGATAAGGAGGAAAACATGCAGTATATCATCGATCAGTTTAAAGCCCTCACGGCTATTCCAAGCCCAAGCGGCTATACCGCTGCGGCCGCGGAATACACGGCGGCAGAATTCCGCAAGCTTGGCTACAACCCTTTGGTGACCCACAAAGGCTGCATCCTTGTGGAACTTGGCGGGGAAGGGAATCCGCTCGTGCTTTCTGCGCATATTGATACCCTGGGCGCAATGGTTGCGGAGGTGAAGGCCAATGGCCGGCTGCGCGTGGCGCGCATCGGTGGGCTTATAGCGGGTAGCGTTGAAGCAGAAAACTGCATCGTGATCCCGCGCTTTTCGGAAAAACGCTTTGTGGGCACTTGCCAGGTGGTGAATGCTTCCGGCCATGTAAATACCAAGCTCGCGGATGTCAAACGCGATTTTGATACGCTCGAAATCGTGCTGGACGAAGCGGTGCGCAGCCGTGAGGACGTCCTTGCGCTGGGCATTGGGGTGGGCGATTATGTCTGCTTTGATCCACGCACCGCCGTGACGGAAAGCGGCTACATCAAGAGCCGCTTTATTGACGATAAACTCTCCGTTGCGCTTCTGCTCGGCTTTGCCAAACGCCTCCGGGAGAGCGGCGCTGCGCTTGCGCGCAAGGTGTTTGCGTTTATTACGACCAATGAAGAGATCGGCCATGGAGCAAGCGCAGGCATTCCACGCGAGGCCCAGGAGATTATCGCGGTCGATATGGGCTGCATTGGAGAAGGGCTAAGCTGCAGCGAAACCCAGGTGAGCATTTGTGCGAAAGATTCGTCCGGCCCGTCGGACTATGCGGTAACCAGCGCGCTTATCCGCTGCGCAAGGGAAAACGGCATTGACTATGCCGTGGATGTTTACCCCAGCTATGGCTCCGATGCTGATGCTGCCTTGCGCGCAGGCTATGATGTACGGCATTGCGTGGTAGGGCAGGGGGTTTATGCTTCCCATGGCTATGAGCGCACGCATGTGGAAGGCGTGAAAAACACGTTGGCCCTGCTGGAAGCGTATACTTACAAAAAATGAGGCAAAGGCAGCTTGCCTTGAGGATTCCAAGTCCGTTTTCAAAGGCTTAAAAGCAGTATTTCTGAGAAGACAACGCAAAAAAACGTGGCTGTGTTCGCCCTGATGCTGTACAGTAGGCGTCGGGGCGAATCCGGATAAGGGCTGCACCTTGAAAGGGCAGCTTCGTGGCTGGCGCATAAAAAAGGAAAAGATGGAGTGCTGCAACGAGGACAATGCGCGGATGCCCTCATGCGTTCCCCTTTTTCGGTGAGCGCTACGCTTGAATGGGCGCGGAAGGCTTTGATCGCGAGAGAAAGCAAGCGCTGCTTCGGCGACACGCTCCTTCGCAACGCGCAAGGGAAAGAGCCTTTTACATTTAGAGATAGAGAAGCGGATTTTGTATTTTTCGTTTATGCACCCAAACGGAATTTGTTTATCCAAAATGAGATGGAATCAACAGGTCAAGCAAGACTGCAAGGACGATAGCGCTTGCCACCATCACCATTGTAGCCTTTATTGTATCACGCTTTAAAATGATCAATCCCACAATAAAAACCATCAGTTCTAAAATCGAACGCATTGCAAAATAGAACCAGCCATAAACAAACGTCATGTTAAACAGAACGGCAATTATGATGGCGGAGAGCACGGCGGATACGCTGCTTTTTCCTTTGGCGTACCAGCAGAGAAACGCCAACAAGGGGGAGATCGCGGTAAATGCAAACCATATCATCGCATAGCTTTTGGGAAAAAAGCCGGCTACCAGTTTTGAATACAGGTAGTAGCTTCCAACCATCGCGAGAAAAAATACAAATGCGTTAACGGATGCCCGCATGGCGGAATTGCTGTAAATGGAGATGCATATTCCGAGCAGAGCCCAAATCGCAAAGCGGCCAAGGAAATTGGTAAGATCCAAATACTGAAACAAAAAAGGCAGTGCATTTGCGGCAGTGGTATCCAAAAATTTTGAAAAAGCCCCCAGCGCAATTCCGAAAAACGCTATGGCAACGGTGTGAAGCACCTGCTTACGGGTGGATATTGGCTTTTCCTTGCAGCGCACGCTGCTTAAAAACGACATGGGCGCACCCTTTCCAAATCCAGTTTTATTGCATTTCTGCGGTGAAAAAATAAACGCAGTAAAATGGGAACTCGGATGCGGAAAACGCTCCATTCTACTGCCTAGGTGGTTTTTCTGCGAAATATCCCGCTTTTTCTCCAGTTTGCGGCAGCCTGGATTTTTCTAAACCGTGGTTTCGCCAGACTACAAACGATTGACTTTGCTTTATAGCTTTTCGGGCATTTTCCTAAAAAGGATGGCCTGGAGCCAAACCTCACAAGCACCCCCGTTGCAGGATGAGGATGCCTTGTTTCGAAATGCGGAAACAGTATGCGAGGGAAAACCCAACAAGCTGCCGTGCGGATGCGTTTAAGCCTGCACCACTTCTGGATTCCAAACAAAAGCTGCATCCTATCTGCACGCAGCGCCGAACAGAGGCGGATCAGAACTTACTTCTTTTCGATTTTTGCAACGATAATCCCGCAACATACCACCACAACAATGCAAAGGAAAGCCAGCATGCCGGTGATTGTAGCAGCTTCAAGAGAAAAGCCGTTGAAAAAGCTTGCAAAAAGCCCTCCGAAAACGATGCAGACAATTGCCGTACAGATGCCGATTAGGACGGATTTGAGGATGGTATTCATGCAAAAACCTCCAATTGCAAGATGAGCTAAAATGAATT
>JABLTO010039973.1_pt1 | contig 18913 bp, 17 predicted proteins | sample 7160091 | NCBI WGS metagenome assembly JABLTO01 (sample SAMN14651225, study PRJNA627086) | human gut metagenome | isolation source: feces | host: Homo sapiens
AATAAATAGCCGGAGTGTAAATTTTAAAAGAAAAAACGGTACCAATTGTCTCGTTGCGCGAAGTGTGATAAAATAATAAAATATATCAATATAGCTGTAAAGCGCGGGAAAAGAGGGCGTATATGGAACAGAAAAAGAAAAACCATTGGCTGACGGAATGTCTGCTGGCATTGGCAGCGTACGTCGTACTGTTCTTTTTAATGCAATATACATTGATTACGGCAGTATTGCTGGCGGTTCCCTGTATTTTTGTCGGTGTGCGCCGCGGTTGGCTGGCCGGCAGCGCTTTTCTGATTCTGTGTACGGCACTTACCTGGTTATTTGGCAATTGGTTGGCGTTACTGGCGGCAGGGATTATTCTGCTGCCTGTATTGGCCGGCTGGTATTTGCTGAGAAAAAAGCGACCGGCCTGGGAAAGCCTGGTGATCTCCTGCGGGGCTATGCTGGCATCGCTGGGCGTGGCGGCCGCACTGCTGCATTATGTGGCTGACGGCAATGTGGCACAATATCTGGTGGAACTTTTGCTGCAGAAAGCGCAGCAGGATATAGGGACTGCGGCGAGCCTTTTTACCTTATTGCTCTCCAACGACCTGGCTTCAGGGGCGCTCAGTGCCGAGCAGGCGTATGAGCTGATGTATACGGCGGATATTTTGCAGTATATTTCAGCGGAAAGCAGCGTGACTCTGCTGAAACGCATGGTGGAAACGGTGCTGCCCAAAATGATTATTTATGCAGTTGCCTACGGCGGGTTATGCAATTATTTTCTTACGCGTCTGCTGGTGAAAAAATGCGGGCAGGAAGTAGCGGTTGTGCCGCCGGTTGAAGCCTGGCGCATGCCCGGGCAGCATGGTATTTATATGGCGATTACATTAGCTGTTGGCTATGGCGTGCTGCTGTTCGGGGATGCTTCGCTGGCAGCACCGGCGCAGATGCTTTTCTCGTTAGCCACCATCGCTTTTGGATTGGAAGGTATCAGTACAACGACCTATTTTCTTATGCTGCGGGTGCGATCGCGAGCCGGACGAATGGCTATTGCATTGGGAATGTTCCTGCTGGTGCCTGGCTTGATGACGGCCATTGGCGTGATTGAACAGCTGTTTGGTATTCGTAAGCGCTTTATTATAGTGAAAAGAAAACGTTAAGGGAAGGACGGAACCGAATATGAAAGTTATTTTATTGAAAGATGTCAAAGGACAGGGCAAAAAGGGAGAAATCGTGAATGTGAGCGATGGCTATGCAAGAAACTATCTTTTCCCGAGAAATCTGGCCCAGGAGGCGACTGCACAGAATCTGAACAGTGCGCAGGTGAAGCAGGAAGCGGCGGCGCACAAAAAGGAAATGGAAAAGAAAAATGCGCAGGAAATGGCTAAACAGCTGGAGAATAAAGGCGTAGTCATTAAAGCAAAGTGCGGCAGCACCGGCCGACTGTTCGGAGCGATTACCAATGCGGAAATTGCCGAGGCATTAAATCAGCAGACCGGTCTGGAACTGGATAAAAAGAAGGTAGTGCTGGCCAACCCGATCAAGGAACTGGGTGAATATACCGTCACAGTCAAACTGTATGCGGGTGTACAGGCGACGATCGGCCTTAAAGTTGAGGAGTAAGCGCGTAAGGAGCATCAAGATCGCCTGCGGAAGGGAAGGTGTGGAAAATGCCTGAAGCGATCAATCGTATTCCGCCCAACAGTATAGAGGCGGAGCAGTCGGTATTGGGGGCAATGCTGCTTTCAGAAAACTGCGTGTTGGCGGCGGCAGAAAAACTCAAAGAGGAAGATTTTTATTCCAGGGAACATCGGCGTATTTGGCGCGCGATGGCAGATTTGGCCGCGCTCAACAAGCCGGTCGATTTGGTGACCGTTTCAGAGCGCATGGGAGAGGGCGAACCGCTTTCCACCGATGAAATTTCCTATCTTTCCAATTTGACAGAGGCAGTTCCCTCTATTCGCAATATCGACCATTATATTGAAATCATACGGGAAAAAAGCCGGTTGCGCAAATTGATCTCTGCAGCGGCCGAAATTGCGGAAATGGGTTATAAATCGGAAGCGCCGGCAGGAGAAATTCTCAACACCGCTTCCGACCTGATCTATAAAATTGCAGAAGATAACAGTGATCGCAGCTTGACGCACTTGCGGCAAGCACTGCTGGAAGGCTATGAGAGCATCAGTAAAGCGGCAAAATCCAAAGACGGACTTATGGGTGTGGCGACGGGATTCCCGCTTATGGATAAAAAACTTTCCGGCTTCCAGCCTTCGCAGCTGATTGTAGTGGCCGGCCGCCCCGGTATGGGCAAAACAAGCTTTGCACTCAATATTGCCGAACATGTGGCGGTGCGGGAGAATAAACCGGTGGCTATCTTTTCTCTGGAAATGAGCCGGGAGCAGCTGGGAATGCGCCTGCTGTGCAGTGGAGCGGGAGTAGATTCCCAAAATGCCCGTACCGGTCGACTGACCGAACAGGATTTCTATGCCTTGGCGGATGCTATGGTGCCTCTGGAAGGTGCTCCTATTTATATTGATGATACGGCTATCATCGGCCCGGGTGAAATGATGGCTAAAATCCGCCGTTTGAAAAGTCAGGTAGGCGAAATCGGGCTGGTTGTGATAGACTATTTGCAGCTAATGACGGCCGGCGGGCGAATTGAAAACCGCCAGCAGGAAATTTCTACCATCACCCGTTCGCTAAAAGTGGCAGCGAAGGAACTGAACGTGCCGGTTATGCTGCTTTCTCAGCTTTCCCGTGCGACAGAAAAAAGAGAGAATAAGAGGCCGATGCTTTCCGACCTGCGCGAATCGGGCGCAATCGAGCAGGATGCCGATGTGGTGCTGTTCCTGCACCGGGAAGATTATTATGCGGAGGACAACGCAAAACCGGGGCGCAGCAGTATTATCATCGCAAAACAGCGTTCCGGCCCGACCGGTACAATCGATGTCATTTGGCGCGGAGAACAGACAAAATATATGGAAGTGGATTTCAGAGAAGAAGGAGAATAAGGGCAAACGCTTTATGATCACACTCAAGGTGCCCGGTGATATGGATGGGCTTTCGGCTCAGGCATTTCTGGGGAAATATATTTACAATCTACGTGATGCGGAACAGTTATTTGGTGAAGGCAGAGTGCGCGCACTTCCGCTGGGCCGTAAACTGGAAGCGCTAACGCCGGTAAAGCGGGGCACAAGAGTGGTCGTGCTCACAGAGCGGACGTTGGATTCCTATCACAAGGTGGCAGAAGTAGTTTACGAAGACGAAGAATTTGCCGTTTTTAATAAGCCGATAGGGATGTCCTGTATTGAGCGGGCGGAAGCGGGAGCAAATCTCTATCACCATGCCATGCAGCATATGCAAGTGCAGGGAGAATATGATTTGCGGACGTTGCATGTCCCTTATGTATGCAACGTGCTGCCGCGGGAAATGGGCGGTCTGGTGATCGTTGCGAAAGAACAGTTTTTATTTGAACATATGCTGGCAGCGCTGCGGGAACGGCGAATCAAACGGGTCTATCGGGTGATTGTGACGGGAGAGCCGGAGCAGGAGGCTCTGCTCCATGGCTTTATGGAACGGAGTACTGCTTTTTCCAAAGCGACGCTGCAGGAACAAATGAACCGCAATGCACGGCCGGCGGCTCTGCGTTATCGCCTGATCGAGCGGCGGGGAGAACTTTCGCTGCTGGAAGTGGAGCCGATGAGCTGCTATAAGGAACAGATTCCTCTGCAGCTGGCTAAAGCCGGGCTGCCTATTTTGGGGGACAGGCAATATGGCAGTGCTGTAATGAACCGTAAATACGGCATTGATGCGCCGGCAATCTGGGCATATCGGATCGTTTTTGAGACGGGACGCAATAACTATATGGAATATTTGAACGGCCGGCAGATCCAGGGCTCGACTGCGCAAATGCCCGGCATCGGATATTTTACGGAGCGGGAGGAAGAGCAGGCTCTGCGCGTAGAACCATTGAACAGGAAGCAGATCAAACAGGCCAGCCGTCTGGCTTGGGAAAGTTTTTGCGAAACGATTGCACCCGGTTATGAGAAACAGGGAGTTTCCGCTTTTCGGGAATTGATAAAACCTGCCCGCCTGAGCGATGCGGTAGAACGGGGAGAACTTCAGCTTTTTGGCTGCTTTGGCGCGGAAGGAATGAAAGGAATGTTGGCTTTGCAGGAACAGGCACATATAAGCCTGCTCTTTGTAAAAACGGAATGCCGGGGGCAGGGTGTGGGCAGTTTGCTGCTTTTACAGGCAGAACAATTTTGCCGGCAGAATGGAACACAGCGCCTGACGGTAAATGCGGCACCGGGTTCAGAAGCGTTTTATAGCAAAAGCGGATTTGCACCACAGGAAGCTGAGCAGGAACGGGATGGTATGCGCATTATACCGATGGCGAAAACGCTTTGACAAGACAGCGGGACATTAAAAAGAAATATTAAAAAACGGATACGGGCAGTGCGCATCCGTTTTTTTGATATTAGCGGGCAGGGCAACGCATGCGTCGCTGCAATTGCTGCATCTGCATGATACCTTGCTGCTGTGTGGCAATGATAGACTGAAGAACAGGCTTCAGTTCCGGGCAGATGGGATATTGCAGCGCAGTACGCGCCATGGCGGCAGCTCCCTGATGGTGAGGAATCATGCGCACGATAAAATTGTGAGAAATGCTATCGGTGCGTGTGACTTCGCGTATCTGCCGGATCATATTCTGCAGAATGCGCTCGTAAGTATCCAGATACTGCCGGGTGATCCGGCTAAGTATAGGCTTTTTTTCCATAAAAGACTCCTTTCATCATATGCGAAAGAAAGGAGAAGGGAACGAGATTCTCCGGCATAAAAAAAGCGTCGCTTTTGCGACGCATATCAGCAGTCAGGAGGCGGAATATTCTTCTAGATTCCAGTTTCGGCACAGTTCGGCCAGAGTGCCGTTGGCCCGCAGCTTGGAAAGCGAATGATTGATCAGCTCGGTCATATCTGCCTGCTCCTTCCACAACATAAAGCGGTAAGAGGCAACCCCGATCGGCTCTTCGAGGCGGCGCAGCGACGTATAGCCGGAAAGCTTATAGCGAGGGCCGACCAGAGCAGCGCAATCGCTGCTGAGCAACGATTCCAGGCCATCCGGATAAGAGGAACACAGATGCAGATCGACTGAGATTTCCAACTCCTTAAACATGGAGGCAACGGCGGACTTGGTAATATCCGAGGTGAGCACGCGCACGCGGCGATTGGTTAAAGCCCAAAGGTTGTCGATGGTGCTGTCTGCCGCGCAGAATGCATAGACACCATCGGTAAAATAGGAATTGGATAGAGAAAGGCCTTGCGTTTTGAGCGGACCGCTTACGTACATACCCAACGCGATATGGATTTCTCCTGTTTTCAGCAAGTAAGAAGCTTCCTGGGAAGTGATGGCGTGAAAAATCAGTGTTTTATCAGGATAAATATCTGTTAAGACGGCTTCTGCCACATCCCGCTCAAAACCGATTATCTCGCCGGCTTCATTTTCCTGGGCGAATGAACTGGGGACGGCAATGCCGACGATCAATTCATCCAGTTCTGCAAAGGCGGTATGCTCGGGCGAGGCTTTGCGGCTGCCACGCACGAGAAAGAAGCCGCCAATCAGCAGCAGAAAAACGGCAATGGACAGGATGATGCGCCGCAGAGTCAGTTGTTTTACCAACTTCTTTGGGAGATGTCGGTATTTTTGCCAATAGAATCGAAATTTAAAAGGGAGCATGTTGCTTCTCCTGTATGTTACTCGAAGTTACCTGCTTTCATTATAAAAGAAATATGCAGTCATAATTGCGAATTTTTTGCAACAATTGCAATTCAGCGGCTTTCCCACAGAACGGAGGAAGGAGTGTTTCGCAGCAGAGCGGTGAACTGACCAGGGAAAAGCTGCTGCGCTTGTTGCGCATAAGTCTCTTGGTCATAGACGCCGATGCAGATGCTGCCGCTGCCTGTCATAAAGGCACCAAGGCAATGGGGATCTGAACGCAGTGCGGATAATACACGGCCGATATCCGGGCAGAGGGCAGTGCAACCCCATTCCAGGGCATTGGCTGTATGGGCAAAGAATGCCTGCGTGTTGCTCTGAGCCAGCGCTTCCAGCGTCTGCTCAATCCGGCAGTGTTGCCCTCCCATAAGGTCATATTGGCCGTAAGCCTGCGCTGCGGTTACGCAACCATCAGCCCGCACGGCCAGATAATAGGGATGCCAGTGATTGACCACCGGCTCCAGCTGTTCTCCGATGCCGCGGCAGCGCATACTGCCGCCTTCCATAAGGAAACAGACGTCGGCTCCGATACGGGCGCCCAAAGCCAGAAGAGCATGGCGGCTGAAGGGGCTGCCAAACATGCGGTTGAGGGCGAGCAAAACACCTGCGGCATCGGCACTGCTGCCGCCCATGCCGGAAGCCAGGGGAATTCCTTTGCGGATGTGCACTTCTGCGCCGCCTGTAAGACCGCTTTCGGCAAAGAAAAGCTGAACGGCGCGATAGGCAGAATTTTTTTCCTGCGGTACCCCGGGGCAGAAGACTCTGGTCTGCCCGGCAGAGGAAATATGCAGGGTATCATAGAGATCCACGCTTTGCATGACAGTATCAATGGCATGATACCCATCCGCCAGTTGACCCAATATATCTAAATAGAGATTGATTTTCCCGGATATTTTCAATGAAAGTTCCATAGAGGCTGCTCCGATGGGGAAACGTCTGTATGCAGAGGCATACAGCTCTTCCATTATAGCATAAATTCGGCAAAATATTTATAAAAACGCACAGGTATGTTAAAATAAGAAAAACAAAAGAAGCTGGGGCGAGAAAATATGTTTATTGCGCAGAAAATAAAAGATTATCAGATTTACGATACGGGGGACGGTATGAAACTGGAAAGCTGGGCAGGGATTCTGCTGGCCCGGCCGGATCCGCAGGTAGTATGGAAGAAACAGTTTCCCGAAAAGTGGGCGCAGGCGGCGGCTGTCTACACGCGCAGCAGAGCCGGCGGCGGGCACTGGGAGTTTCGCAGAAAATTGCCGGAGCGCTGGCAGGTAGAGATCGGAGGCCTGAAATTTTATGTGCGCCCGACCGGTTTTAAGCATACGGGATTATTTCCGGAACAGTCCTGCAACTGGGAATTTATCCGTGCGCATACCAGCCCCGGCGATCAGGTGCTTAACCTGTTTGCCTATACGGGTGGGGCGACGCTGGCGGCAGCGGCAGCAGGTGCGCAGGTAACCCATGTGGATGCGGCAAAGGGAATGGTAGCCTGGGCAAAAGAAAACGCAACGCTTTCCGGGCTGGAAGATCGGCCGATTCGCTATATTGTAGATGACTGCCTGAAATTTGTAAAACGGGAACAGCGCCGTGGGCATCTGTATGAGGGGATTATTATGGATCCGCCCAGTTATGGGCGCGGGACCAACGGCGAAGTGTGGAAATTGGAGGATGCGCTGGAGGAATTGGTGGTCGAATGCAGCAAACTGCTCAGCCCCCGAGCTAAATTTTTCCTGATCAGTTCCTATACGACGGGGCTCAGCAGTGTGGTGACAGGCAATCTGCTGGAGCTCTATGTGCGCAGCAGCCGCGGCGGCAGCATTGAAGCGGATAATCTGGTGATTCCGGTAGAGCAAAGCCATGTGTTTCTGCCCTGCGGGACGACTGCCCGTTGGCTGGGAGAACAGGCATGAAAGTGCTTTATGAGGATAACCATCTGATTGTGGCTGTAAAGCCGCCTATGGTACCTACACAGCCCGACAGCTCCGGGGATGCCGATATGCTGGGCATGGTTCGGGAATATGTGCGCTGCCGTTATCATAAGCAGGGAAACGTCTATATCGGCCTGCTGCATCGGCTGGACCGGCCAGTCGGCGGCGTTATGGTATTTGCGCGCACATCCAAGGCGGCCTCCCGCCTTTCGGAGCAAATTCGCAGCGGCGGTATGGAAAAGGAATACCTGGCAGTTGTGCATGGCTGCCCGCCGGAGGGGGGGTTATTTGAGGATTATCTGATTAAGGATGTTTCCCGCAATCTGGTGAAACCGGTGCGTGAGGGCACGCCGGGAGCGAAATACGCCCGGCTGGAATATGCGTTGGAGGCGCGGCGGGGCAAACACAGCCTGGTGCGTATCCGCCTGCATACAGGCAGACCACATCAGATTCGGGTGCAATTCGCTTCCCGTGGTTATCCGCTGTTGGGAGATGTCCGTTATGGAAAAGGCGAGCCCGGGCGCATTGCCCTTTATTCGACACGCATTGCTTTTGAGCATCCGGTGCGCAGAGAGCGGATGGAATTTGAAAACATACCGACCGGTGGTTTTTTTGAAGAATTTACCGGAGCCGAGCCTGCAAACGACTTCCCTTTTTTTAGAAAAAATGAATAAATTTAATAAGAAAATGTTTGAAAAAACAAAAGGATGTGTTATAGTATAAACAAGGGTTGTTAGGGAAATGAAGGTATATGAATTCCACTTTTGGAAGGGGTTTACCTCGGACGACCAAAAATAGAATGGAGGTAATTTTTAATGAAAGTTAAAAATATTAGAGAACCCAAAAAGTTTTTCGAAGTGCTGAACAAATGCAAGGGAACGATCGAACTCGTCACTTCCGAGGGCGACAGATTGAACCTTAAGTCCAAGCTGAGCCAATATATCGCGCTGACCCAGATGTTCAAAGATGCACAGATCGACGAGATCGAAATCATCGTTTCTGAACCTGAGGATATGAGCATGATTATCGATTACCTCGTAAGAGGCTAAGCAGAGCTTTAGCATGGGCCGCAATTGCGGCCTTTTTTTTATGCGGTTTTTTGCGGCGAAAAATGCCGGGATATAGTATAATTATGATAATAAAAGGATAGGAGCGGCTTATGCACATTTTATACAGCAGATATGCCCCGGCTTTGCTGGAGCGGTTATACGAAATGGCGGGCAGTGCTCTCGATGAGCACCGGCAGATGCTGGTACTGGTGCCTGCACAGGCCAGTTTTATGATTGAAAATGGCATTCTGCAGCATTGTGGGCGCAGAGGCTTTATGGATTTGGAAGTGTTGAGCTTTGAGAAGCTGACGGAACGCATTGGGTCGTTGGCCGGCGGCCGGGCCGTGCAGGCGCTGGATGCTTCCGGTTTTTCCATGTTGGCAAAACTGGCCATGTCGAGATGCGCGGAGCAGTTGCAGGCATTGGATTCACGGGATCCTGCGCTGCATATGCGGGCAGCAGAGTTGATTGCTTCTCTGAAAAACGAACAGATTTCGCCGGAACAGCTGCACGATCTGGCTGGACAGTGTGCCGGCCCCATGGCCGCAAAATTGGCGGATCTGGCATGTATTTATGAAACGATGGAGAGCCTGGCGGGAAATACCCTGCAGGATAGCCGTGATCTGGAGCGAACGGCTGCACAGCATTTCGCCCAGACTCCCTTTATTACGGAAAAGGAGATCGTAATTTTTGGCTTTGATGTATTGCCCAGACTGCGCATGCAAACCATTTGCGCGCTGGCTGCATCGGCGCGGGACGTAACGGTACTGGCCGAGGCAGAGCAGGATGGTGTCCTGGAAAAGCAATGGGATAATCTGCGGCGGCTGCAGCAGCTGGCAGAAATGTCCGGCCTGCAGGTGAAACTGCAGCCGGTGGGCGGAAGTGTGGCAGGGGAAATCGGCCATCTGTTTGAACATATCTATCAGTATCCCTATCATCCTTATGAGGAAGAACCACATTCGTTGACATTGACAGAGGCTTATAGCCGCGAACAGGAAGTGCGGCAGGCAGCGGCCGAAATTTTGCAGTATACCTGTGTGCATGGGTTCCGCATGAGCGAAATCGGCGTGATCGTGGGAGATACTGCCCAATACGCTGATTGGATTGAGGAGATTTTTACCAAAGCGGGAATCCCTTTCTATCTGCAAAACAAGCGGAGTTTGGCGCAAAGCAGCCTTTGGGCATGCCTACAGCCGCTGCTGGCGCTGCTGTGCCGGGAAAACTGGCGTCTGCAGGATGCACTGGCTTATGCCAAGAGCAGCATGGTGGGAGAACGTCCGCAGGTGGATCAACTGGTGCGCTACTGTCGGGAACGGGGTGTAAAGGGATATCAGCTGAAAAAAGGGCTCGGCTCGCAAGCGCCGGAAGAACTGGAACTGCTGCGGGAACGCATTTTTGCGCCGGTATGCAGGCTGCAGGAGCAGATCGGCAAAGAGAATTTGAGTGAGCTGCTGCTTGCACATTGCCGGGCGCTGCAGATGGAAGAAAAACTGAAGCAACAGAGCGCGCGTGCCGAGGAGACAGGCCTGTTGGCACAAAGCCGATTTGTGCAGCAGGTCTATCCCGCTATGGAAGAACTGATTGCGCATGCGGCTATGTTGGGGCAGCTGCCTATACAGGAATATACCGATGCATTGACGGCTGGTGTGCAATCCAGAGAACTTTCCATTATTCCGCCAACGACCGATGAAGTGGTGGTGGGCGATGCCATTCATGCGATCTGGACAGGCAAACGGGCGTTGTTTGTGCTGGGGGTAAACGAAGGCATGTTGCCGGCAATTCCCGATGAAAGCGGATTGATCACGGGGAGTGAAGCGCAGCAGCTGCGTACTTTACAGCCTGCTTTTCCCAATAAAATGGCATTTGAAGACCAGAAGGCATATTTGCGCAAAAATCTGACACTTGGGCAGACGCTGCATCTTTTTTACAACAGACAGGATGGACAGCCTTCCTATCTCATCGATCGCGTGCGCACACTTTTTCCACGATTGCAGACACGGCTGGTGGAACAGGCAAGGATTCCGCATGCGGATGCTGCTTTGGAGCAGCTGGCGAGAGAACTGCGCGCATGTGCAGACCGGGGCGTTGCGCCCGATTGGGCAACGGCTGCGTATTTTGAAGGGGATCCGCAGGCGTTGGGAAGCATGTTGGCGGAAGTATATGCAAAGCCGGAATTGACCGCCATGCCTCCGCAGACGGCACGGGCCTTATACGGCGCACCGCGGGCCAGTGTTTCCCGCATTGAAGAGTATTATCGTTGCCCGTACCGGCATTTTGTGACGTATGGCCTGCGGCCGCGGGAAACGGAAGACTATGGGGAAACCGCTATGGAAGCGGGTACTTATGTGCATGCGTTGATGGAGGAGTTTACCCGCGAAGCACAGCTGCAGGGTGAAAGCTGGGAAGGCATGGAAGAGGCTCGCATCGAGCGCATAATGGAGCGAGTGGCAGAGCGGCTGAAAGGCAGCCACAATTACGGAATTTTTACGGAAAAGCGCTATGCATTTATGGAAAAGCGCCTACGGGAAGAGGCGTGCCTGGCAGTTAAGGCAGTGCGCGCACAATTTTCGGGGACGAGAGCCCACATTGCTGGAGAGGAAATGGGCTTTGGCGGGGATATTCTGCGTCTGCCGACCCGGTTTGGACTGTTGACGGTGCGCGGAAAAATTGACCGCGTAGATGAAGCGCAAGGGGAAAACGGTACTTATCTGCGCGTGGTGGATTACAAAACAGGTGCTAAGAAATTCAGCCTCAGCGATGTCTGCTACGGTGTGGGGCTGCAGCTGATCATCTATCTGATGGCGGCGGAAAGCCGATGCAGATCCCTCGGGCATCCGGCAGAGCCGGCGGGAGGATTTTATTTTTCCATCCAGCTGCCCTACCTGGAAGAAGGGGAAGAGGAAGGTAAAAGGCTGGAAAAATTCCGCATGAACGGTTTTTTACTGGCTTCTTATGACGCGGCCAGAGCATTGGATAACGGCGATAAAAAGTTGAACAGCATGAATGCTGAGCTGGAAACGGCAGAACAGCAGGTGAAGCTTGGGGATAACTGTTTTACCCGCGAAGAGCTGCAGCGCATTTTTGCCTATGCCGGGCAAATGGTAGTGCAGGCGGCAGAGCAGATTTACGGGGGCAAGTTGGAAGTGCGCCCGTTGGAACAGAGTGGACGCTTGCCCTGTGAGTTCTGCGATTACGCGTCGGTCTGTATGTTTGACGGTGCGCAGGAACAGGTGCAATGGGAGAAACAGCTGGATAAAGAGGCGGCTATGGAACTGATGGAACGGCGGCTGCAGGAAGGAGAATGAGCATGGCTGAGATACGATATACAAAAGCCCAGCAACAGGCAATTTATGATCGGAATGGGGATATGCTCGTCTCTGCGGCAGCGGGTTCGGGCAAGACGAGCGTACTTTCGGCGCGTGTTTCGGCACTGATTGAGGAGGGCGCCGAAATACGGCGCATGCTGATTGTAACCTTTACTTCCAAAGCGGCGATGGAGATGCGCGGACGAATCCGCCGGGCGTTGGAACAAAATGCCCGGGAAAAGGCAATGCCGCGGCTGGCCATGCAGGCAGAACAGGCGGATTCGGCAGATATCTGTACGATTCACAGCTTTGCAGCAAAGGTGATTAAGGAAAATTTCGTGCCGTTGGGCCTGAACGCGCAGGTACACGCGGCGGGAGAAGAACAGATTGCCCTTTATCAGGCAGAAGCAATGGAGGAACTGCTGCAGGAACTTTATGAACGGGAGGATGCGCAGTTTCTGCTGCTGCGCGACCGTTATTCCGGCCGCGACGATACGGCAATCACCCGGGAAATATTGCACCTGTATAATTACTGTATGAGCCGGCCGGAGGGAATAGAGTGGATCAAAGCCGGGGGGCAGGCGCGAAGCGAAGCATATCTGGAGATTGTGGAGGAGCAGAATCTGGCGGAATTGGGAAGGCTGGAGGATGTGCTGACCGGCTGCATACAGTTGGAACAGCAATATGTTTTTCCGGCCAAACAATTGGAGAATAACCGGGAGGATTTGGCTCTGGCACAGCGTTTGAAGGAACTGTATGCGCAGGACCTTTCTGCTTACAGCCGGTTGCTCGCCGGCGCAAAAATCCCCGCAATAGCCAGAAAGATAGAGAGTGAGGCGGGGAAACAGCTGCTGCAGGAATATAAAAAGCAGGCAAGGCTGCAGCTGAAGAAATTACAGGCAGCGTTTCCGCAGCAGGCAGAGGAGCGCATTCGCTCGGAATTGCCATATATGCAGGAAATGAGCGAGGCGTTGTATCATGTGGTTTCTCGCTTTGATCAACTGTACGGAGCAATTAAGCGGGAACATAGCGCCATTGATTACGACGATATGTTGCGCCTGGCTTACCGCGCGCTTAGTGAATCGCAGATTGCGGAGGCCTACAGTGCACGGTATGACTACGTGTTTATCGATGAATATCAGGATACGAATCCGATTCAGGAAGCACTGCTCAGTTGCCTGAAACCGCAGGGCGGACGCTTTATGGTGGGCGATATGAAGCAAAGCATCTATCGTTTTCGCCTGACAGATCCGCTGATCTTTCGGCAAAAGGCGGCCGCGGGCAGTGGGGTGCAGGTCATCCACATGAACGAAAATTTCCGCAGTGGCAGTGGGATTATTCGGGCAGTTAACCGGATTATGAGAGGGTTAATGAGTGAACATCTGGGAGAGCTGGCGTATACCCAGCAGGAAGCACTGTTGGCTGGCCGATCGGCGGAAGGATGCGTAGAGCTGATGTTGACCGATGCCGGAGATACCCGGGATACACGGGAAGCTGCCCGCGGAGAAGCACGCAACATTGCGCGGCGCATCAAAGCACTGCTGCAGGAACGGGATGAAGCGGGAATTCCCCGCTACACGCAGGGCGATATATGCCTGCTGCTGCGCAATATGGAAGGCTATGCGGGAATTTACGGCGCGGTATTAGCGGAAGAAGGGCTGGATATTCGGATCAATACCGGCGGTGCGGTATATCCGGCGGCCAGCGAAATGTTCCTCAATCTGCTCAAGGTGATTGATGGCTTTACATCGGACCTGGCACTGCTGTCTGTGATGAAAAGCTTTATGGGAGGTTTTGCCGATGCCGACCTGGCACATATCCGTGCACAGGCACCGGCAGAAAGTTTTGCAGAGAGCCTATTGGAATATGCGCAGGGGCACGGACAACTGGCCGGGCAGTGTCGGACGTTTTTGGAAAAAATTGAGCGGTATCGCGACTGGGCAGAAGTGATGACGGTAAAGGAATTGCTCATTCGCCTGAAACTCAGTGAACGTTATGAGGCGCACCTGTTGGCAATGCCGGCAGGAGAGGAAAAACATAAATTATTTGCGGATTTCTTTGCGAAACTGTTGGAGTGGGCGGGAGAACAGCCCAGCCTTTATGACCTGTTGAACTATGTCAGCCGCGTCCGGAGCAGCGGAGGCTTGGCGAAAAGTACGCAGGAAGCCTCAGGAGCCGTACAGATTATGAGTATCCATGCGGCGAAGGGGCTGGAATTTCCCATTGTCTTTGTTGCACGCATGGGGACACGCTTCAGTGCGCGGGATAAGAGTGCACAGTTTTTGCTGCATGATCGGCTGGGCATTACCATGGATATGGTGGATGAAAAGAAACGGCTGATTCGCCGGTCCTTCCTGCGGGAATTGGCGGAATATGAGCAGGAGAAGGAGCAGAAATCCGAGGAACTGCGTGTGCTGTATGTGGCGATGACGCGAGCGCGGGAACGCCTGATTTTTTCGGCGGCATTAAAGGACCCCGAACAGCGGATTCAAAGCCTGCGCAAAAAGGAACATTGGTATGAACTGCTGGAGATGCGCAGTATGTTGGATTGGCTGCTGGCTGCCTGCCTGCAACTACCTGAGTTTGATGATTGGCAGGGAGAAATATCCGGCGCAGAGGTAGAAACAATGCCTATTGTGCACAAAATCATACCTGTACCGCCGAGCGGTGCGGAAGAAATGCCCCGGACGATGGAACGGCATCGTATTTTGCAAGAGGCCGCACAATTGCCGCATGCGCCATTTTTGCAGTATGAGAATCACGGGGTGCCGGTCAAAGTGGGGGTCAGCGCGCTGCTGCCGCAGGATGAACAGGGGGCTTGGGTACCCGGCTATCAGGGGCACGGTGACGCTGGTGCGGAACTGGGCACGCTCATTCATCTGCTGATGCAGCATCTGGATTTTTCCGCCCGAAGTGAAGCGGAGGTATTGGAGCTGATTGAAACGCTGCGGCAGCGAAATATTCTGTCGGAGGCAGAGGCGGTGCGGATTCAGCCGTTTGCCGGGCGTGTTGCAAAATTTCTGCGCAGTGAAATTGCCGAGCGAGCGCGGTCTGCCAAAGAGCTGCGGCGGGAGATTCCTTTCTCGTTGCTGCTGCCCGCCCGTGAACTGGGGCTGGGAGAGAGTGAAGAGCAGGTAATGCTGCAGGGCATTATCGATTTGGCCTTCCCGGAGGAGGATGGCTATGTCATTGTGGATTATAAATCCAATATGGTGGACGAAGCCCATTTGGCGCAGTTGGCCGGACATTATCGGCTGCAGATGCAGCTTTACCGCCTGGCACTGGAACAGGTGACAGGGCGGCCGGTCAAAGCCTGTTACTTGTGGTTCCTGCGGCAGGAACGGGAGTTCGCAATTTATTCACAAAATTGAAAAAATACCGGCATAGTTTTGCAGGGCAGAGTTATGCTATACTAAATCATACTGGGAGGTGCCGTAATGGAACTATATTATCTGGATAACAGTGGATTTGTACTGTTCCTGGCGCAGGCAGCGTTTGTATTCGACTGCTGGAATTTTCCGCAGAATGCGGCAGAGGCCGTATTGGATAAAGGCTATTTGCAGGCTGATGTGCTGAGCAAAAAGCAACGGCTTTATTTGTGCATCAGTCATGTGCATGGAGATCATTTTAATCCTCGCATTTTTGAATTTGCCGGTGCTGCTTCCCAGACAAGAGTGATTGCAGATGCGGATATCCCGATCCCGCAGGGGGTTGTGCATACAGTGCTGCGGCCGGGCGAATATTTCGATGACGGCTATGCGTGCTTTCGGGCATGGGATTCAACGGATATCGGCATCTCTTTGCAGATAGAAGCAGAGGGAAAGCGCATTTTTCATGCGGGAGATCTCAACAACTGGCATTGGCAGGAAGAAAGCACCGAGCAGGAGATTGCGTGGGCAGGGCGCGAATTCACCAAAGCGCTGGATCGCATGGCACCCGCTCTTTCCGGCGGGCTGGACTTAGCGATGTTTCCGGTAGATCCGCGCATGGGCAGCGGAATCGAAGCGGGAGCACGGGAATTTACAGAGCGGTTTGCCCCCGATTGGCTGGTGCCCATGCACTTTTCCAATGATTTTGCCCGTATGCGGGAATTTGTCTGTACGGATAGCGGCAGTTGCCATATCTGGGCGCCAAAGCGGCGGGGCGATCATATCATTATAGAGACAGAAGGCAGAGCAAAATGAAATTTTTTGAAAAATTGGGTTGGCAGATTAAGCGCTTTATGTATGGACGCTACGGGACGGATACGCTGAATTTGGTTTTGATTGTTGCGGCGTTTTTGTGCAATCTGTTTGGCAGAAACTATATCTTATACTTGATTTCACTGGCGTTAATTACGCTGGCGTTGCTGCGCATGTTTTCCCGCAATGTTGCCGCACGGCGGCGGGAAAATGAGTGGTTGACCGGGCTGTTTAAGCGCCGCCCGGATGCCAAGACGCATCGCCATTTTGCCTGCCCCAAGTGCCATCAGAAAGTGCGGGTGCCGAAAGGGAAGGGGAAAATCATGATTACCTGCCCCAAGTGCGGCGAAAAATTTGCAAAAAAGACCTGATAAGCATTGAATTTGTGCAAAACTGGGATATAATAAAACTGTATTTTACAAAAAAGGAGCAGATTTACCAATGGCAAAAATCAATAAACAGATGACCATTCAGCAGGTTATAGATAGAGATATCAACGCGGCACCCGTCTTTTTTGAGCAGGGTATGTTCTGCATCGGCTGCCCTTCCGCTGCGGGAGAGAGCCTGGAAGAAGCCTGCATGGTACATGGCATTGACTGTGACATCCTTGTCGCAAAGCTGAACGAATATTTTGGCGAATAAATGATGAAAATGCAAAACGGAAGCCTTTGCGGAGGCTTCCGTTTTTTTATAATTCTGCTGCATTTATACGGCGGAGGGATTGGCTTTTTCGTTTTTTTGCCTAGATTCAAACAGGGAAAACAGGCAGATCAGAATGTTGATCGTCTGGGAAATACCGGAGACGATATCCAGAATCCAAAAGGAATAAGTGGCCCAAAAGATGAGGTTGACCAGAATGCTCAGGCGGATTGCCGTGGCCTTTTTGGAAAAATAGGTGCAGACGGTAAACTGTACGCCGGCGATGACGGGCAACAGACCGATCAGCCCGCGGGTATTGGCCCATAATCCCAGCAGCAGCGTGGCGGCTGAAAAGAGGAGCATCATGGGGAAGTTGAATTTTTTGCGGATCATCAGATAAAAACGCAGCGAGGAAAGCAGCAGGGTGGGTACGCTGGACCAGGCGCAAAACACGGCGGAGGAGAGACAGAGTACCAAATTGCAATAGATTTGAAGCAGATATATTTTGCGCGGCTGTTTGACACAGCAGCTGGCAGCCAGCAGCACTGCGGCCACCAGAGAAATGGCATTGCCGATGATTAGTTGTTTCATAGAAAAACCTTTCCAGAAAAAGTTAAGAAGTAATTTCAATGATAACTATATAAACGATTTTGAAAACGACAAAACATGGGGGGTGATTTTTATAAAAAAAGGCGAAAAAAGCGGCAGGCCGTTGGGCTTGCCGCTTGCAGATTTACTCAGACTTGCGGAGTGGGTGTTTGCTTTTTGGCTAATTCTCTGGCTTTGAGAGATTCCAGTGTGCGACGCATGCCGGGCAGCAGAGCGATGCCGATGCAGATGAGTATTTCAGGCAACATGTAGCTTGCGTTATACAGCAGCGAGTAGAGGATGGCTCCCTGCCCTTCCGGTGCATATTCGGCGAAGAAAATCGCGCCGGAAAGGAAGGCGCAGAGAAAACGCAGAAGGCCTCCGGCGACAATACCAGAAATAAAGCTTTTGCGGAAAAATCCGGCGACACCCAATACGGTAAAAGCAAAGACGTAATCCAACAGGAACTGTGCCCAGTGGACGACGGACAGGCCCTGTGTCATTTGTAACAGCGAAAAAGCGAAGGATACCAACAAACCCTTGACCGGCCCATAAATATAGGCAAAGAGAAAGATGGGCAACATGCTGGCCGGTGTGATGGATCCGCCGTTTGGCAATTCGTAGACCTTAATATAAGAAAGAACGAAAGATAATGCAATACACAAGGCTGCAACGACAAGCTCGTTGATGCTCCATTTGGAGGAGGGCTGGCGATCAGCCGTTTTAACCAATAAGACAATGCCGCCTGCCATGATCACGATGATGCCAACCAGCAGCCAGATGTTGATTCCTGCGAGATCTGCGAAAAAGTCGGAGAAAGAACCCGAACCACTCAGCAGGAGAAGCAACAAACCGATGCCGGTAAGCAGCAGGGCGACTGCCAGAATGATGAGCCATGCTTTGAGTTCCAGGGAACTCTGTTTCTTTTGTTTCATAAAATAAAACCTCCTTTGCCGCCAATATATAGAGGGTACTTTGCATAAAAAGCCCCTGCACTGATAGGCAGGGGCTTTGATTGAACTTTCTGTCATCTGCCTATAAGAACAGATGAAATTGCAAAGCATTAAGATCCGCTTCCCTACGAATGTATTAACAATATCAGGTTCGAAGGGTACAATTCTCAGCCTTTCGGCGCCCCCAGCGGTAATTTAAATGTTATTTCTATTATATAAAAGCTGCAGTGGATGTCAATAGAGAAAGAAAAATGCAGAAAAGGCAAACAAAGCACATACTTTTTACAAAACAGATACGAAAAAAGCGAAATATAAAAGAATGAGATTGTGGTAAAATGCCTGAAAAGAAAGAAAAAATGCGAATGTTACAATGAAATTCATAATAAAATATACGAGTTTAAAAAAATATAAAAAAAGGTGTTGACAGAGGGGTGGGGGTTTGGTATTATAAATGAGCGCTCACGAGAGCGCAGAACCTTGACAAGCAAATAACGTAAACAAAGAAGCATCAA
>JABLTO010141836.1_pt1 | contig 18900 bp, 13 predicted proteins | sample 7160091 | NCBI WGS metagenome assembly JABLTO01 (sample SAMN14651225, study PRJNA627086) | human gut metagenome | isolation source: feces | host: Homo sapiens
AATTATATTCAAAAGGATTTAACAAAAGTCAGATTGCGTTCCAGCTTGGTCTGCATAGAAGTACGGTGCGCCGGTACTTGAAAATGGACGAGGACACATTAACTGCAAAATTGCAGCACTTTCCGGCCGTCGATCCGCTTCTTCGCATAGGTTTTTAAAAACCTCAGGAGGATTGTCTGCCAACAGCGCACGCCAAAATACAATTCGGTAAAGAGCTTCGTAGCAGCGCAGCGGTGGCTCCGGACGAATAAGAAGTGTCATCAGAGGCTGATCTATCTCTTTGGGCAGGTTAGGCGTATCGCTTCCACCGATTTTGCCGATTGCTGCCTTATAAAAATCATCAACAGCAGGCAAACTGGAAGCAGCTTTGGCGAGCACATGTGCAGAGCCGGATATTGCATTCAAAACATCCGTTTTACTTCCTGTTGCCCCTTTACCTGCCTTATAGATTAGATACAATGCATTGCACATTTCAAGTGACGGTGCAGCACCCAAAAACCGCCTTCCGAGCAATTCCGCAAAAGCAGTGTCCAATTTTGCAAGATCTTCGGAGTCCCCGTCGTGCCCAATAACATTAAACAAATGGTCGGTAAATGCATAGCGGTTTCCCTGGATCCCAACACAGGAGTCACTTTCCATATCCAGTACGAATGCCCCGCTATTCATCAAATCTGCCTTGTCTCGCGCATTTTGGGGATGTACAAACACAAGATGAGCCGTATCCCGTTGACTGCGCATGACATCGCAACTCCAATGCGATGTGCAGCCTAACCGAATACGCACAAACGAAGGAAGCAGCATATAGGTTGCGTAAATAAGCTGTTCAATCGGATCATATCCACCGCTCCACGCACTGAGGATTTTTTTCGGAAGAATCACGGCAAGAGGCTTAGGATCTCGCGCCTCTAATGATTGAAAAATTCCGTTCATGTATAGTCGGAAAGTTTTCCCCGAGAAACCACAATCCTTAAATATCCTCAGGTTCGGCCGCATTTCACCCGGAGAAAGCCTGCTGTATTGCATATCAATCGTGAGCCGCTTGTTCTGAGACGCACGAATACGTTCGCAGCAGGAGGCATAAGCCTCAAAACGATCAGGCTTAAATAATGCGCCGGGATTCTTGAATAGCTTGGGAATGTGTTCATCTGTGACAATGTGGTTAAATGTATAAACACACTGTCGACCATCCGTCAACAAATCGTTTGTCCAGGCCGAACGGGAGACCACTAGCCTGTCCTTATTCTTTCCATCCTGCCGACTTCGAAGATGATAGATTCTCAGTACGGTTTTACCGCTATTAAGGAGCCTTTGTGCATTTGCAAAACTTTCATCCAAATTGCAGCGTGCCTCTAATTGGGACAACACCTCGCTTTGACTGAGCATCCCCTCGCTTATCGCAGCGGTTCTTGACCCAGGGTTGATCTGATTGTCCTGCTGGTAGTGACCGACCAGGCACCTCATGTAAATATGTTGACCCAGCATGAAATCGCTCCTTTCCGGCGGCTATATCTATTGCAAATGCGTTCTGCCCCATTCCCGAAGAACAGCATTGTTCGCTTCATTCGTTGCCTTGATTCGCTCTATCCGCTCCGCCCTTTCTTTAGGCCTTGCTTTCGCGTCCGGCGGTGGAGGTGGCATTTCGAGATTATAATATGGTGGCAAAAATCCTAGCTTAATCAGCAGCAAGAGCAGAGGATCCTCTACGCGAATCGCACTTGCAATAGTTGCATTCCTCACAACCAACCGGTTTCCCTCTTTGATGATGATGGGCTTACTCCCCAGCGATGCGATGGTAGTATAGAATGCATTCGGGAATGCATTGTTTAGAAAATATTTAAGGTTCGGATCAAGATGCCCAACCAGATTCTCTGCTTCTCTGTGGAATGTTCGTAAATATTTCTTCTCCTTGCACATATTAGATGTTGATTCCGCCTGAACGGTATAGCTGGATGCCGGAATTCCCAACAGGTGTGCGTTTCGCATGAGAATATCGGCTTTCGTTATTGCAATTACTGAAGGTTTTCGAATTTCCTGATTTGGAAACTGACTGGCTACATGATCCTGCACCAATTGCTGCAATACCACATGAGCCGATGATGGGGCTGTAGGTCTGTCATACTGTGCTTTCGCATAGTATTCTGGCATATTGGACGGATCAACGATAAATAGAAACGCATCACTTGAGCGATACATCTGATGCTTCATCGCCAAAGTGGTAGCATTTGCGTCCGTTAAATCCTCGCCTTTCATGTCAACCAACGCAGTTAAGCATCGTTTTAAGGCTTTTCCCCCATTTTCCGTGCTGAAAGTTAGTTGAAAAGTGATGGGATCATCGAACTGATTGATCGTAGTAGCCGGCAAATGGCCGTCCTCATATAACATACGGGACAAGCCTGATATGTTTTGATTAGAAATACCCGCCTCTACACCTTTTAAGAACCCTTTATATGGAAGTTTTCCGTTCCCGATGCCATTGCGGGTAAGCAAGCGATACAATGCGGCCAAGTATACAGTCTTGCCTGAAGAGGAAGTGCCTAAAAGCGTAATAATGTATGTTGGCATCATACCCGCCTGAACTGGCAAAGGGTTGCCGCAATGCGGACAATATCGTCGCGTCAATCTTTTTACTTCTCCACCAGTTTTATAAGTCACTTCCCGAGAAAGCGCATCCTTACATGGCATTGCATCGCTCGTGACAAGTACATTTGCAGTTTCAACAGTGACATCGCCCTCTGGGAACAGGTGTTTTATCTCATCAACCGTATATAATCCGCTCACTACCGAGCGTTTCTCTCCACCATCCTTGCTTCCGCTGTCCTCATCGCCGCTCCATTCATCATCAGAGAACCAATCAAAACCGTCTGAATCCTGAGAGGAAGACTTCTTGGCATCAAGAGAAACACCATCCGAATCATTCAGGTTAGAGAATTCGCTCTCTTCCGACACGGTTGTGTTTATTTCATCAGTATTACGACTTGTGACAGCCACAGCAGAGATGCTATCCGTAACAGCATCTTCCAGCTTAAACTTTACCGCTGCATTGTCTATGGTTTTATAGCAATACACGCATTTTAACGCATAATGTGCCATTATTGCCTTAATCCTTTCTGTCCATTTTGCTCCTATCCCCAGAGCCCCTTTCTTTTGGGTTCGATTGTTATGCTTCTCGCAAACTCATGGCTGGATGGCATCACAATCACTTCGCATTCCTGGGGAAGCAGTATGGGCTCATATTTTTTCTTTCCTTTTGGAATACCGTCAGGAAATCCATATCTCAATTCTTTTCCACCAAAGTTATAGCCATAACACAGCAGATCCGAACTAATCCGATTTGAGGAATCGGTCTGTATAAATGCTTGCTTCACACCTTTTCCGCCCTTGTATCGAACAGAATAATTTACCACAGCTTTATTTACCACAGCACGCACATGGAACGCTTTATCTTCAAACGTCGGTACATTATCATCATTAATCTCGCGGGATCTAGATGCGAAAACAAAAAACTCTTTGAACTTCACATCAAGCCCATGGTCTGCGATCGGAAGAAAATAACTCTGCCCTATATCTAACAGCGATACAACCGCAGATGGATGCTGAAAATTGGTCTTTTTTCGTCCGCTATCATCTGTATTCAGTTCATAAATAAACAACCAAGGATAGCTAATATCTACACTTTGTTCCCAACGAAAGTGCATTCCTGTTTTCCCAGATGCTTTTTCAAACCGTGCTATTAACCCTTCAAGGTTGATATAATCTGCTGCGCTTTCTTCATTCTGGTTAGAATCGTTGTCCTGCAATTGTCTGGCAGATGAACCCTTGAAATCAGCTGCGGGCAGCTCTATAAGCGGGATTTCCTCATACGACGCCCCTTCTTTCTGTGACCAGTCCCTCATGGCGCTCCAAAGAGCCAGTTCTTCATTATTGAACGCACCGGAAAGACGTAGGATGTCAATTCTTTCGTCTGATTCGATATGAATTGCAGCATTACCTTTTTGCTCCACCAACTTGTTATATAATTCATTCTCATCCGAACCAATGATTCCCACATCATCTTCCTGTTCAATGTTCCTCAGCTTTAGCCTCACAGGGAAACGCCAAACATTGCTGATTGCATGTGCATAATTGCGTCCAATATCTGCATTCTGCCTGCAGTTATCGCTAAGCCGCCACATATAGTTCGCATTGCTCTCGATGCCTCTAGCTGCGATCGTAAAGCAACAAACGATAAAATCATTTATGTTTTTTGTATATTCCGCACTCGCCTCATCTGCAACACTGCGAACTGTTTTGAGAAACAAGATACATAGCTCGCGCCACTTTTTTGCAAATTCAGTATCCACTGCTGCGGAAGATATGAGTTTTCTAAGCCACTTCCATTGTTCGCCTGTAAGGCCCTCCTCCTCAACAGATGTAAATCCGGGATTTAGAGTAACTTGCAGCTGCTGCAAACTCTGGCTGTGATCTTTTAGTTGTTCATCAAATTCCATAAGCAGTTGTCTGCCTTTGGATACTTCTTCTGAAAATTCCTGATATGCCTCACTTTCCATCAATGAAAGCAATAACTTTCGTTTTGATCCGCCTATCAGTTGCTGCAGCTTCCTTTCAAAGTCAAGATACTTTTGCCTTAAATTCGGATCTTTCACAAGAGAATTTCCGTTTAGCTGCGATGATACAATATACTCGACCCGGGCATTGGAAACAATTTCATCCAACATGTGCTGCAGTTTCTGTTCTTGAATCAAATTGCGCAGATCATTCAAAGAACCGCCCGCCCAAATGTATTCCAATAAAAAGTGCATGCGGAGTTCCGCTTGTTGAGCTTTCTGAGCAGTCGTAATGGGATCAACATAATACCGCACGCAAAACTGTTCCAGCCGCTTTTCAAAGCTCACCCCTGGCATCACAGCATACAGAGGAAAAAGTGTAATCCCATTTTGATCACAGGGAAGTTTCTCAAATCTTGGCCGCAGGCTCCTATCTAGGAAGCCGAAATTCATTCTTTTGAGGATATTTTCGTCCCGATCTGCTTCGTATCGGTCAAACAGCAGATTCCCATCCCGCAATGCACGCAAAATTGTGCGCATCCTTTCAAGGACAATCGGGAGAACCGGGTTTTCCAACGAGACCGCTCTTGCAGTATAGTATTGATCTTCTCCGGAGGCACGTCCAGCCCTTGACCCGATGATCTGCTTGATCGCATCGCCTGCGCCGGAACAGTTCTTTAGTAGTACCATCAGTATTACGGTATCCAACAACAATTCATCTCGTACCATAATATTGTTGCTGTCCTGATTGCAGAGCAAACAACACCGACAGCAGATTTCCGGCGATAGCACCGTATCAAGGATCTTATTTACTGAAAGCAACGAAGCATAGCAGTTTTGATAATACTTTGTTTCCTCCAGTCGAAGGAGCAAAAACGGCTGCCAAGTTTGATACAATTGCTTGCTCTTTACATATTCCAATACATTTTCAACGATGTTTACAAGCCATTCCCCCTGCGGCTCATTACCGAACACGACTGGACAAATCGTCAATGCCGTCAGCGTCTTGATCTCTCCTGGAGCTGAAGAAAGATCATTGATCTTCTTTTCCAGCTGGTGATGCAGCGCATAGCCATATTTTCCCCAATCAGTATTCTGATCACAGGGTTCCGCAGAAATTACAACGCAAGCACGCGGATTCTTTAGAAGGCAGCCTATCCTTGCCTTGATCCACTGTGCCTTTGCGGCATCGGCTCCAACCAGTAAGAACACCACCAAGCTGTCAAGGGCGAGCAGTTTGCTGTGCTCATAAGGGCGAAGCTCCGCTGCTTTACGAACGATTTCGCCGATTGAGTTTTGAATGTCCTCTCTTATGTTCACCTGCTACGCCCTCCTACAGCTTGTTCCGCAGCAAAATCCTGCATTAGAAGAGTTCATCCTCCGCCGGGGTAAGGATTTCTTTTTGTGCTTCGCAAACCTCGATACAGTCATTGTAAAACTGTTCCATTGCAATCAGCTCTTCCACCATATCTGCTCTCGCCCGCGAACGCTCACGGCTGACCAATTTCAACTCAGCGTTGTATTTCTCAACTCGTGCATTGAGTCTCTCCACAACGCCATCATGCATTTCCTGACTTGCATCGCATTCCTCGTAGACACGTCTTAGTTGATTATCTAAGTTCTCCTTCCAGGATTCGTCTATGATATCCAGGAATGATTTGTACATCCAATAATCCCTGTGTGTTTTTCCAGCATTTTTGTCATAGATGAATACTGGAGCATAATCATCAGGTGACCTTCTGAGCTTGATCTCCGTTCTGCCAGCAGAGAAGAACAAATCTGCTATACAAGCATATACATAATACTTTACGGCCTCCAGCTTCTTGCGCTCGGCATTTACAACCTTCAGAAGCTCAGCCTGTTCGGCAAGGGACTCACAAATGTTATGGAATCGCAGTACATTTTCCCGGACATTGGCAGCCACGCCGGCTTCCGTTATTGGTTCTGTAATATACAATGTTCCTAATTTAGGGAGCTCGGTCTTTACGGAAGCATCGCCCCAACAAGCGTCGCGAATGAGATTGATTTGATTAAGCCGCCCTTCCAAAGTACCATAAACAGATGTAAGATCCGGCGCAGCCGCCGCACTATTTAGAACCATACATTGCTTAACTGCATCATAAACAAGCGCCCCTTCGCGGTAGCAAATGTCATAGTTCTCTCTATTGCGTCGATTGCGTGCGACAGTGCTTTCACACCGGTATGCACCTTGATATGCGCACTCCGGCAAAGGCGAAGGCATTTTTTCATACCAGTCGTATTGCAAATGAACGCCGATACGCGTTTTTGCATCCGCCATCATTCTCTGGTAGGTTTCTTCCATCGTTTCAAGCCTTGCAAAAGCAAAAAGCGGAAGGCAAGCGATTACTTCTACCCAATATACTTTATCCTTTTCGGCGCTATCTTTAAAATTGGGATTCACGTTCACCGCTCTTGAGATAGCAGATTTCGCAGCCAGTATGTTTGGGCAATTTCTGGGAACAGAAGCAAAGAAGAATCGTTTTCCAACATTATTATTGTAGAGAGGAACCGGCAAAAACATAGGTATCGCGCTATCCTTTAGAGCCGCGAACATCGCCTTTGCTGCATCATCCAGCGTTTGCCCTGGAACAAGGTTAGCCTGCAGTAGGGCTTCTACGCTGACAGATGTAAGCTTTTTAAAATGCCCTTCAATATATTCCGCTATGGAGCCTCCGATGTTCGTCCTCCGCGCCACCTTGGAATCCAGTGTATTCAAATCCAAGCCGATCCAGCGGATAAGCTCCTTGGCCAAATTGTCCGCAAATCCCCTTGCTGCAGAAAGCACTGCAGCATCCACCTCCGTTTGATGCGCTTCTTCAAAGACCAACGGACGAATCAAAATGCTGCCGTCTTGATTGTCTGCGGCATGCTGCTCCTGTGCTATGAGTTTGTCGAGATTATCCTGGAAAATCCTGTCCAGCAGCTGAAGCGTATCCAGGAGCGGCCCAAACAGCTTATCATAATAAACCTGCATCCTCTCAATCAGTTTTCCAAGCGCCGCTGATAAATCCCGGTACTGGAACCATAGGATCTCGTTCTCCCCGTATGCCTTCAAACTCTTCAAATACTGTTCTGTCGCCGCCTTTTTTTCAAATACGCTGGCCTTTCTTCCAGCAATAAAGTCGGCATCTACAGCCTGCTTTAATTCTCCACTTTTTGCTACACATTGCTCCGAAAGTTCCTTGTAATGGAGTTTTAGCTGTTCCATCACCTTGATCAAACAATGGTTGGATTCCGAATAGAGCAATCTGGTAACATAACAAGGGCCGTGAGTGTTGTCTTTCACATAGCCCTTAAAGGATTCCTTGAACGTACCTTCCTTGGCTGCAGGTAAATTGGCCATCTGCCGTTTGATGGTAGGTTGAGAATTCGCCAGCCATTTTTCCTGCAATTCAAGGGGGATATTCTGTGTGCCCCAAATGTCTTTCCACTTGAAATCTCTATCCTCCACCGGATTTCGCACTACGCCTTTCATGATGAACGACCGTAAGGCCGCGTCATCAAGACCAAAGGATTTTTCATCTGCGAGATATTCTTGAGATGTGGGCATCCGATTAATGATAGGCCCCCGCAGTTTTGCAAAAGTCCGCGCAGCAAAGAGCGTAGCGATCTCTCCGTAGGGAATGCGGCGCATACTGGCGCCTATGGAGAGATAATAATAACAACCAGGATATGGTCCATTTGCACTGGCTACAGCCATCTGCCGTTTAATGTTGCTATACATGGAATCGAAAGTTGTATTTCCACCCGCTCCCGTTCCCATATCATCCGCAACATAAGCAAAAATGTTTTCGGCGATTGCGTCCAACGCTCCATCGTATGAAATATTGTTCCCACTAAAATCTTGAGCTGTAATGATATGGCAAAAATCGTAGGGCTGCTCCAGCATATTCACAGTCAGCGTGGGGCTATACTGTTGCACGAAGGCTTTTCCATGCTCATCTGAAGACATCCAGTAATCCAGTTCTTTCAGGCAGGCAAAGCCGTTACTGTACAGCATATCCCGATCGCCGCCGTTACGCTCATTGACATCAGGGGTGACAATATACCCAAACAATTGCGTATTTGCTACAAACGCTACATTCTTGGCAACATGGCGGAGCAGATATGCCATATCAAGGAACGTGCCTGACCCAGTGCCACCTGCTATTCCAGTAACAAGGAATATCCATAATCCATTCGTTCCGTTTGAAATATCATTAATGCGGTCTTTAATCTTACCTACTACTTTACTAATATTTTTAAAGAGTAACAAGCGTCCGATCTGACGGATGCCTCCTGCACCATTTTTCCCAGCAACGGCGTTTATCCCCTTATCAAACCAACTCTTGATAACCGTGTCACTTCCAGTAGGTATTGCCGCAATTGCACCCGGCAGATCATCTACAGCGATACTCTGAAAGTCCTCTCCATACTCATTAAAGCCTACCTGACCATATGTTTTACGCGCCGTATCGCCGTCACTATCGATGGCAAGGAACGCGATGTTCGAGGGGACATCTGCTGTGATAACACCCTTATCATCACGGGGTAGAATCATTCTACTTTTTATCTGATTCTTAATGCGAAGCAAGGCGTCTGCACCGGTTCCTCCCAGCCCAACAAAGAGGATGGCCTTGCCCTTTACCGGACTAATCCGCGCCCCCTCGAAATAAACGCCACCGCCTTCGCTCAGGCTCAATTGTCTCTCCAAATAACTTGCCATGCTTCTGCCCTCCTGCTGTTAGGTTGATATTCCTCAATGATCTCACTTATTTTCTAGTCTCTTTATAACGAAAGCACACTACAATCGTTTATTCAGTCAGCAAAAGGATCATTGCTGCTACCGAAAGCATCCGTGCTGTCATTACCACCAAATGGGCCGCCCCCGAAGGGATCTCCTTCTCCAAATCCATTATTGCTAAAGGGATCTCCCCCGCCATATGGATCTTCGCTGGCATTGCCTCCCCCAAAGTATTCATTGTTTCCAAGGCTGCTTTGTCCATCTTCATAGGAAAGCACTAATTCGAACATCTCACCATTGGGTGCAACGCAGGCAACAGAATACTCATTCATGGCCGTTACACGATCAATCTTGGCAGACTCCCACTCATTCTCGCCAATTCGCATGCTCCAATCCTTTGGAGGACGAGGAATGTGGATGTAGAGCGTACCATCACCAACAGCCTTCTTCTCAAGCATAATATTCGAGAAAAATGCCTGTGCAGGCTGCAGAGCAGCAATGTATTTCTGGCTTACAAATGTGTCTGGATTTGCCTTAATGACTTCATACAACCGACGTTTTCCCGTCTTCGTACCTACTGATGCAAGAACAATGGAAGTTGCAACCGGGGTCTCGAAGCCCTCTGGCAAGTTTAAATGCATTTCCAAAACACCGCTTAGAGGAAGCTCGCTCTTTTTCCGAGCGCTTCGAAGTTTTAGCAAGACAAACAAAAGAATCGCTACAGGAATTAGCAAGAGTGGCCAAATGGGGAAGACTCTTATACTAACAACAATACTCTGGCTCTGACCAAACTGATCGGTCAGCCGAACCAGCGCCTCCCCAGAGCCGCTGGAAAGAGCTTTAAACTCCAATTCTTTAGTTGCGTCATTGTAGATAATATCGCTGATAGCCGCCCAGTCATTGCCGTCAATGCTCACAGTAAATTCTGTTTCGGGAACAAAATTCACCACATCGGTCAAAGGCATGGTTTTCTGTGTCAAAAACAGCTTCGATAGCATAAACGCGCGCACTTCGCCATCGTCCTGTAGCACAATCGGGGGGGGTAGTGTGGTAATGCCGACAGGCTCAGATATAGTCTCAAACGTTCCACCTACTTCATCGAAGCGCACGATAACAGAATAATCCTGTGGTTTCTTTAGCTGGAAATCACCATACATGCGCGCACCATCGACTTCAAGCGTTATATTCTCTACCTCGAAACCAGTATCATCATAAATTGTTGCTGTTCCTTTTGCTCCATCTAACAGCTGAGCATCGTCCACGATGCCATCTGCTGCCTTCACGGCAGCCTCCAGTGTAATTGTTTCATTGACGATCGGAGTATTATTACTTAATGAAACATCTATCCCCAAACTATAATAACTGAGGAGGTTTATTGTTATCGCATCCTCTTTTGCTCCTGTAAGTGCAAGTTTCCAAATGCCTTCCGTTGGCTTATATATTTTTATCTGTGTATATGCATCTGAAGAGTTTTGCACTATAGATTCCGAAGGCATAACAAGTTCTTTTCCACTGTAATCATAGATATGAAGGTCTTTAACGCGTTTACCAGAAAGAATAATGATATTTGCCTCAAGAATACTGTTGTTGGGGATGGGTATCTCCACTTCGCGGCTTGTCCCATCTCCAACAAAAGAATCAATTCGAACCGCTTCCGAATTGATATTATGCGCAAATATCTCACTAAGTATGGTCGGGATCGTATCCACACTGTCGGTCATATATGAAAGTCCACCTGTTTCGGATGCAATTCGCTCCATCGTTTCAGCGTTTAAGCTGCCATCATAATTCAGCCCGATCGCATATACGGGGATCTCGGCCTTCGCTAGAGCTGCTAAAGTTTCTTCCATTTCTGCATCGGATTCTTCCTGTGTCCTTGGCCCTCGAGACAAATCTGAATTGCCGTCGCTCAGAAGAATAATGAATGGATTCCGATTGTTACCCTCATTATCATTAAAAATTATATTTTTACCCTCGGTAAGGCCAAGGGCGATATCTGTATAGCCAGAAAAGCGGAAAGAATCAATCTCTTTTTTTATGCTTTCCCGTTCTTTCTCATCCGCAATTGAACGAAGTGGAGATGACGCCTTGATGGTATTTCTGTACAAGACATAGCCAACTCGAGTGCTGCTATATTCGCACATATCCATAAACATCTTTGTAGCTTCTAATGAGATTCCATCAGGATCTGCTTGATCCATGGAATCACTACCATCAACAACAAATACAACATCAAAATTTGGAGAGTATCCCGCTGCAAAAGAAATATTTGGCATCACAAGCATCAGGATTACACAGATTAGCAATAGCGCCCAACTTCTCCTTTTCTTCATCATATGTTCCCCTCACTAGTGTAATATTGTTTTTGGGTAATCCCGCTTGGTATACCTAATCGCTTTTGATACCAATCTTATGGCTATAAAGGCAAGGGTTTCTGACCAGTTATTATACTTGTGTAAATTTCAGAAATAATGTATAATATTGATGATAATTGCAGATTGGAAACACTGGCTAAGCAGAATTTAAGCGCATTAAGCAAAGCACCTACGAAATGCGTTTTGTATTATATGGTTAGCAGGGTTCGATTCGGGGAAATACGGTCTGTTGATGAGTTGTTATGCTTGGTGTTATTTGGTCAGAAACCCTTGCCTTATTTACCAAAAGCATAATATTTATACATAACCATCTGCGCAAGCCAAATTATTGGCCCAGGCAAGGAATGTGTTATGACTCACTCCCAAAAATTTAGCCGCTGCACGAGCTGAAATCCGCTTGTCCAGCCACTCCAGCCGCAATCGTTCAAAATCTTCCGGGCGTTCCTTCGGCGGTCTCCCGCAATGGACACCTTTCGCTTTTGCCGCCGCAATTCCCTCCGACTGCCGCTGGCGATTAAACTCCCGTTCCGTCTGGGCTACATAGCTGAGTATCTGCAAGACGAGGTCTGCAATGAAAATGCCGGTCAGATCGCGGTCTTTCTGTCGGGTATCCAGCAACGGCATATCCAACACAACGATAGCCACCTGACGTTCCTTGGTTATGATCCGCCATTGTTCGATAATCTCTTCATAATCCCGCCCAAGCCTGTCAATGCTTTTTACCACCAAAACATCTCCTGGTCTCAGCGTACTCAATAACTTCAGATAGGAAGGACGGTTAAAATCTTTGCCCGATTGCTTGTCCATGAAGAGATGAGATTCCTTCACGCCGAACTCCAGCATGGCAATTAACTGCCGATCCTCGTTCTGCTCTTTTGTAGATACGCGCATATAGCCGTATACATTTCCTGCTTCCATATCGTATCCTCCTGTTCAGATTCGTTGCCATCCATTTTACTGCAATAGGCAAACACGATATTTCCACCGAATCTCCAAAACAAGTTTTTAATGTGCCGTATACTTCCTCCCTTCTGCAGGGGAATTATAACTCAAATGAATGTCTATATCAATACATCTAAACAATATTTTATATCTCATTTGAACGGTAAGATAAACCTGTAAGGAGGATTTAGCATGGACACAAACGCACGTATCCGGCAGCTCATGGATGAGCGGCACTGGACGGAATATAAGCTGGCAAAGGAGTCAAAGTTATCACAATCTACCATTGCTAACCTGTTCAAGAGAAATACAGTTCCCAGTATTTCAACATTGGAAGCCATCTGTTCAGGCTTTGGTATTACGCTTGCGCAGTTTTTTGCTGAAGGTGATATGGTGGAGCTCACTAAGGAGCAGCAGGAAATGTTCAAGCAATGGGTTTCACTGACAGATGAGCAAAAAGAATTATTATATGGTCTGATAAGGAATATGAAGCAAGCAAACTATTGATGCAGGACATGCTTGTGAATATTCCCAACGTCTCCTCTCTCTTCCCAACAAAAAAGCGGCTGCAATTGCCGCTTTTTTGCTCTTAGCAAGAGTTCCGCTCACATGTTCAAAAGACTTTTCAAGAAACAGGCAGTTCTCTCGAACCATAACCGTATACCGCTCCCCCTGGCCGCCTGACTTAGCAGCATGAGCGGATCGCATGGCAAAACCCACAGTTTGAATGCAAATGAAAGCCCTATTCAGTGGTTGGTTTCTCACTTTCTTCGTCAACCAGTTCCATAATATCCGAAAGATCACATTGCAATCCTTCGCAAATTTTAATCAAAACACCAGTGGTGATGTTTTCGCCCTTACCCAGTTTGGCGATAGACGCAGTGCTGACACCAGTTACAGCCTTCAGTTGACTTCTGCTCATATTTCTATCAATCAGCAGTTTCCAGAGTTTTTTATAAGTAATTGTTTTGGCCATATGATACTTCTCCTGTTTACGATATTTATCAATTGCTATTTCGGACGCTTTTAAGGAAACCGTATACGCCATATGTCTCATCCTGGGTAAACTCAATTAAGCGTGCAGCACTATAATCCACAATATTAGCGTCAGGAATCTCGTTCTCAGCAAGAATGATTTGGTTATCACCGCAATGCTGAATCATGTAATTGAACAAGGACGAGCGCATACCCGGATCGGCAAGCTCATCGCTTTTTACCTTTTCTTTAAGCGTTAAAATCGGAGAGTCTAAAACCAGCATTGCCGGGCGGTAGGCGCATCCATGCTCCAGCGTCTTCATCAAAGCAAAGAGAATAATGCTGTTGAGAAACGCTCTATAGCCTTTGCCTTCATCAGACTTCCGCTTGCCATTAACTATCGCATCGTAGGTTTCCGGGGAAATTCGGGCGCTTGTGCAATTCGGATAGTTACATTCTTTGACTATACCCTCAAACGTGTCGCTCCACTGCTTCCATCTATTCATATCGATGTGCTGCATTGGCTCAAATCTTGGGCTTTCGCTATCCTCCTCACTCTCACGGGCAAATGCATCTGTATTCATATCCATAGATAGTGCATCTACAGCGGAAAGTTCGTGTTTTATTTGAACGATACGCTTAAATGAATGCAATAACCCCTGTAGCTGTTTCGCCTTCGGTCGCAAACTACTGCTAATCATCTGTGTGATTTCATCGTTCTGCTGGTGGAGTTCCTCAAGCTGTGCTTCAAGCGCACCTGTTTCCTTTTCGATATCCTTCTCCGCCTCTTTCAAATCCTTTAGCTGCATACTAATTCTATCAAGTTCAGCTTTGGATGCATCAGTATAGGATAGCCGTTGTTCGGGCTTATCCTGCATTGAACTATCACAGAATGGACATTTTGCTACTCGCTTAAGCTGCTCACCTTTGGTTTCTCCATCTATAATAAAGCGGAGACGTTTGATATCCGATGTGTACTGAGTACGTAGCGCTCTATAGCGATCCTGTAAATAAGTGGCTTCTTCCAGCTTTGCGTTAACGCTAAACATCTCTTCCATCAGCTTGCGACTACATTCGGTTGCCACATGAATCTGCCGCTCAACCTCAGTAATTTCTTCCAGCGTAGATTCTATCTTTCCTTCTACATCGCTGTCGTCCACCTTGGCAAGTTCTTCTTCCAGAGTTTCCCTTTTTTTCGTCAGATCTTGAATTTTTGAATTGATATAGCTAATAACAGCATGCTTACTTGTTTCTCGCAACTCACGTTCTCTTTTCGATTCTGCGGGGATTAACTCGTGCAAATCCTCACCGCAGAACAGATAATGAAGCGCTGTCAAAGAAGCAGTTATCTTAGAATGCCTCGGCACATCAAAAGCCGGTGTCTTTTCATATATGTTGTCTTCATCGATAAAAAACGAATGAATGATACTTCGTATGGTGAAGTTCTGGGGTTTGAACTCCTTCGTAGAAATAATAGTAGGTCTATCCTGAATGCCCATCAGTTTCAAAAGTAGGTCGCTATATTCCATCTTGGAAACGCTATACTCACGGGAATCAATGCCAGAAACACAACTCACCACATCAACCATGTTGGCACCAGTATCTCCACGCGTGCCTTCTACGATTTTTCTTTTCATCTGAACAGAATAGCTATCCTGTGATTCCATCGTCATGTGTATGGTATCATATCCTGTGCTTTCACGGGTAAAAGGCGCCTCTGATGCTCCCAGCATGAAGTTAATGCAGTTGATAACATACGATTTGCCGGAATTAGAGGGACCGTGAAGGATATTAACACCTGCATCAAACTGCACAGAGGAATATTCCACTTCAGAGCCAGATGCACCTATACTTTTTATGTAAAATCTTTTCATGCTCCAGTACCTTTCCTCAGCGACTCCGCCGACATCCTGTTGATTCTTTCAATTATCGTTCGCACCGTTTTATCGGAAACAAGTTCTACCGTTTTTTGAGCCGTATACCGGTATTCTTTCGCATAATCACTATCCAAGGATTGACTGTAGGCCTCGCCAGCATCGGTAATTCTGTACATGATACCATTCTGGTCGTTGGCCGGTAGTACCAATCCATCAAGTACAAGCTGCTTCAACGCCGTCCTCACACTCTCTCGTCGTGAAGCAAACTCGCTGAATTTGTACTGGTTATCACCGTTTAGATCGCTTTCGCTCACGCCGAAAGTGGCACCATAAGAAACGATAAAATCTGTTGCATAAATCATATCCAAGCTTTGCTGAATCCCGAACTCATCCAACAAAATCAAGACGCGGAGTGAGTTTTCGAAGGGACTATTGAATAGCTTGTTCATCGTCATCTCTCACCCATCCTTTCAATCGTTTCTCCTTTACAAGGAAATGGCATACCCCTTTGCGCTGGGTTGCCCCGACCCACACCGTATCTCTGCAGATGCGGCAGATTTCAAGAGAAGTTTTTGTTGCCTGAGACATCACACTTCGCATACGAGTAAGGCCATTTTTGTATTCGCATTCCCAGACTTCTTTTACACCCTCATACATTTCGTCCTTCAATACCTGAAACGGGTCCTTCTCCTTTGCGCCATAAAGATCACGAGTGCCTCTTCGCACAGCCTCTGCAGCAAAGTAATACTTTCGCTGGTCGCTGAAGTTGTCTCGATGTGCCGGATACACATCCAACATATCGATAGTGAAACTTTGCAGCCCCTCAGCCTGACCATATGCAGCCAGAAGCGCGTCGGTGTAACTACTTTCTTCATCAGTGATGTTTAGGGGAACCGGGATCGTCTCTAATTCGACATCTTTGGATACGGACTCATTTGTACCGGAAGTCAGTACATTGTTTTTTGAAAGAGAATATAGGTAGACATTTGCCAGGAATTGAGCGAGTGTGTTTTTTTGTGCCAAAGCCAACAATTCTCGTTTCTTTGTTTTAGCAATATTACTGTCTACATTAATCAACTCACTCAATCTGTGAATCAGGTCATCCTCGCTCCCCTTAAGTAGCCTTTTAACAATGTTGATTTTGAAGTACTCTTCAATGGATGCAGTCACCCTCGGGTCTGTAGAATTAATACGTATCGACTGGTGAGCGTTCCCGCCTTTCTGGCGATTCATAATCTTACTCGCCGTACTTTTGGAAGCACTAATAGGCTCACTGTTTTTATTTGTTAATCCAGTGGGCCTTGCAACAGCATCATATAGCAGGTTGATCAAATCGGGATCAGCTATGGTTTCCCCCCAGGACGCTTTCAATTCGGATAGGACGGTTGCAAGAACAAGTTCTTTCAAAATCGGCTCACCTCCAATGGAAACTTCGCTATAACTTGCCGGATACTTTGTGGGAACTACTTTTTCTACCTTGTGTCCTATAATCAAATCGCACAAGGGAAACGCAATCGATCCTCGGGTGCCGAACAGACATGGTAACCAAATTATGCACTTTGATTATATCACATCCTATGGAGGGTTCCAATATTATTTTTGCGGATGCAAAAATAATATTCAACGTTTTACTGTATGTGCATACCTGTGTAGCGGTTAGCGCTGACATTTTTCCAGCGTTACACAGGACATCAATTGAATAACAAGCTTTCAGCTTCTGGAAAGGCTGGTGCGACTTCGAGACGGAGTAATCTTTCTTACCCCAAGCCACACCATGCCATTTTTGTCGGGAGCTAACATGGATCTCTCCGTTTCACCACGAAACGGAGATTTTTATGGAATTTAAACCGATGCATATCTCCCTACAATTACAGGGAAGCACACCATGCAGCAAGAGCCACCATGCCTTTTGGCAAAGGATACAATACACAAATATATTTATCCTCTTTACCACCTATAGCGTTCTTATACACCCCACTAACAAAATAACGTTATTTTTCTTTTCACATAAAGGCAACGGACAGGCCATGCCCCGCGCGCCGCCTACCCCCGATTTGGACTCGAAGCAAATTCAGCCAAATCGGAGGTAGCAAATGAAAAACTGGCAAGATGACCGCAACTACAGGAAAAGCCGGCAGCCTGACGGTACCGTGAAGAACCTGATCTTCGTGAACGGGCAGGCCGTGGAAGTAACGGGCAAGGTATTCGCCGCCTATTCCCAGATGGACAGGCAGGAGCGGTACCAGGAGGAACAGCGGGAGGACATGGTTCTTTCGCTGGAACGGTTTGCCGAGGACAATATGCAGCTTGAATTCCTCATATCCGACTATGTTCCCAGCGCGGAGGAAACTGTGCTGGCAGCGGAAACGGAGCAGGCACAGCAAGCCCTGCTGCGCTTGCTGCCCAAAGCGATGGAGCAACTCACGGAAGCCGAGCGGGAGCTCATCCGGGCGCTGTATTTCGACAATGTCCCTGTACGGGAATATGCCCGTCAAAAAGGCGTCAGGTTGTTTGTAATCCAGAAGCGCCGAGATCGCATACTGGCGAAGCTAAAAAAATATTTTAAGAAATTTGTGATTTTAGGGTGGTCACCCCCCTGTTTTTTCGGGAGGACAGTGAAGGGGTTAATTCCTCAACCGGACTTCCCCCCTTCCGAACCTTGACAACTTCATACCCAGCGATACGGGAAAACGCCCGGAAGGACGAGCGAACCGCAGAGGCGCCAGGACTCCCCCCCTTGGGGGGACGAGCGATCAACTCCAGCGGCAAAACAGGCAAGGCAGCCTGTGCGCCACGACTCCAGACCGGGTGCATAATGAGACACGCATCGTTCGCCTGCACGTCAGACAGGCGGCGCTGTCCGAAGGTTGGAAGCAGTTGAGACTCTCGGATGGCCCGTGAATGGCCCCTCGCCGCAGCCTACCCGTACCGTTCCCCTCTGCCGTGGGGTGAGCAGACGGTTTGCGAAGCAAATCCAAACAGTCCAGTGAACTGTTTGGAAGTCAGCGAACGGGCGGACTGCCCCAGTCCGCCCCGGGGTCGCAGACCGAGCAGCAAATATCGGCAGCACCATTTCATACAAAGCGAAAAAACAAGGGGAAACGTATATGATCACGACAGAACAGAAACGCCGCGCCCATCAGGACGCGGACCATATCTTCAAAGAGTTGTTCCCGCAATGCGGGATGAAGGAACGCCAGGGGCAGACCAGCCTCTGCCATGAAATGCTGGACGCCATGTTCGGCGGAAAGATCATGCTGAGCGACGCCGGTACGGGCATCGGAAAGACCTATGCCTATCTCACCGCCGCCGTCATTTTTCATAAATACCGCATGGAAGCCGGGGAACCCTGGCAGCCCATCGCCATCTCCACTGCCAGCGTTGCGCTACAGGAGGCCATCCACCGGGAGTACATCCCTTTCCTTTCAAAGCTGCTCATCCGG
>JABLTO010004469.1_pt1 | contig 18877 bp, 15 predicted proteins | sample 7160091 | NCBI WGS metagenome assembly JABLTO01 (sample SAMN14651225, study PRJNA627086) | human gut metagenome | isolation source: feces | host: Homo sapiens
GCTCCCACTTCCTTTTGTAAGCAAAAGGAAGCGAAAACCAATTGCTGACACAGTAGTTTCCATGTAGCGCTAAATTATAGTTTAACAAAAAACGGGCAGGCTTAGCGCCTGCCCGTAATTTATCTCGCGATACGAATTACCTTACTCCTACGACCGCCTTCAGCACTGCCGCCGCGTCCAGCGCGTTGACTTCTCCGTCGCCGTTAAAGTCGCACATAGCCGCGTTCGCGGACTTCGCCATGCCTACCGCCTCCTTGAGTACTGCGGAGGCGTCGAGGGCGCTGAGTACGCCGTCGTTATCGGCGTCGCCGGGAACGTCGCTGAATTCGCAAACCATAACAACGTACTCGCCAGCCGCGTCAGCGCCGGGGATCACCGCAGTGGCGTCCGCGCCTACCTTTACGCAGCGCTGGAATTCCAGAACGCCGCCGTTCAGCTTGTATACGTTCGCGAACTGACCCGCGAATCCCTTGCGGAACGCGAGCTTCAGCTCTGCCGGAACCTTTGTGCCGCCGACCTTGAGGTCAACTCCGAACACGCCGCGAAGAGCGCTGGAGTCAGCGTTGCCTGGGAAAGACGCAAGCTCAGCCGCAGAAACTGTGCCGATCTTGTCGCCGCGTACTACCCAGCTCTTAACGCTGTCGTATACGAACTCAACAGTGAGCTTTCTGTCCTTTATCGCGCTGATAACCGCTTCGGGCACGGTGGTCTTGCCGTTCAGCGAGATCTTCGCGGAGCTGTTTTCCGGAAGCTTGCTCAGATGATTACCGATGTCGTTCCAGCTCATCGACTTGCCGTCCATCGTCGGAGTGCTCTCCACCGTCTTGTCAGAGTTAGTGGAAGGTCTGTGGCTTCCGCCCGTAGAACCTCCAGTGGAACCGCCTGTAGAACCGCCTGTAGAGCCGCCTGTAGAACCTCCGGACTTCTTCTCGAACTTCGCCGTGATGGTCCAGTCAGCGAGCTGATCCATTGTTATAACACAGGTGCCGTCAGAACCGACCTTCAGCTCAGAGCCGTCCTGCGCCGCAGATACGAACTTGTACCCGTCGTCCGGAACAAACTTGAGCGTCACCGCGTCGTTTGTCGCCAGTGTGTAGACGCTGGTGCCGTCTTCCAGGGTGTTAACGCCCCTGCCGCCGTCCAAAGTTCCGGTGAACTCCACCTTGCCGTTCTCCGGCTTGGGGATCCTGAGGGTTGCAACGTCGGTGTATGTGAACACGAACTTGTTTTCTGCTTCGCTGATCGTGGTAATCTTGTAGTTCCAGCCATTATCGTCCGCCGTGGACGGCTCTATAGGCGTGCCGTTGAAGTCAGCGCCGACGAGGAGCTTCCCTTCGGAGTACGGAACGGTTATCGTGTACTCCACGCCGAGGTAGCCCATACCGGATGGGTCTCTGTCGCCCTTTATTGTGGGCTGAGGACCGTTGATCGAAAATGCGTTGAACTTGCACAGCTCGCGCACCGGAGCTGTTATAACAGTATCTCCGTTAACAGTGAGATAGTCCAGCTTATAGAAATTCATTTCTTGTTCGGAGCTGTAGCGCGGCTTTTCTCCGCAGATGTCGCTTACGCCGTAGTCCTCGGCGGAGATCGTTATTTCTATTGATCTGCCGTTCAGGAATCTGGTCGGGAATTCATTTATTGCGCTGTCAAGTCTCCATTTCTTGTCGCTCACGTCTTCATAGGCGATAACGTTGTTGATCTTTCCCGCCTTCACTGCGCTGATAAGCTCGTCCGAGATACTCAGAGTGCTGTACTGCTTCTCGTCTGACTCGGAATACCAGATATACACGCCCTTGTCGCTTTCCAGAAAGTTAGTATAGAGCGCGTCAACAGAGGGGCCTATCGGTTTGCAGTCCGTATCTGAATCCCCGTAGAATACGTTTGTCAGCTCACAGTTTTTCGGCAGGAGGGACAGCTTGAACTCATTATACTCCGGGAATTCCTTCGCCTTGCTGAGATCCTGCTCCCATGCGGCGTCGGTGGCGTAAAGATCCTCGATCGACCACTTGTGCTCTGCTGGTATCTCGTTTCTCTGTGGGATCCTTTCTGACATATCAAATTCTCCTTTATTTCATTCGTTTGGATATCTTGGGTTTCAGTACCTTTTCATAGAACGGGTAGTACAGCCCGAGGAAAATGTCATATAGCACGAACGCGACTGCGCCCAGCCCGAGCAGCACCCACTGACCGTACTGTCCGAACTCGCCCATGTCCTCAAGAAGCTGCGACATTCCGAAAATGTTTATCAGCACAAAATAGCATGCGATCGCCGCCGCGGCATACAGAGCCAGCTTGCTGACCCAGCGCAGCACGGGATATTTCAGCTTCATGAGGTACTGTCTCACGATAGGATAGTAGCCGAGCAGGAAAATATACATCATGCTCGCCTCGTAATTCGCGGTGAACAGCATGGTAAGTATCCCGACTGCGGCGTAGCTTACCAGCCCGTACCGCACGCCGAGGCGTTCCCTCACGACCCATATCAGGACCCCGGCGACCGCCGGGCTGACATACTCGAAACCGGGTATCATTCCCAGGCAGAACATCAGCGCGAGCGACAGTCCGCACATTATTCCGCACAGGGATACGACGTAGGCAATGCCCGGGCTTTGTTTCTCAGCCATTCAGCGCCTTCTCCTGACCGTAGTACTTCATGCTTTCTTCCTTGCGCTCCCTGCCGACCTTCAGCAGCTCCTTCAGCGTGGGCTTGTCGTCGTTCACCATTGCGTCGCGGTACTCCGACAGCTTCTCGATTATCGTGTTGATCTCAAAAAGCAGGGCGTCCTTGTTGCACAGGAACAGGCTCGACCACATTTCTTCGTTCAGCTTTGCAACTCTCGTCAGGTCAAGGAAGCTGCCTGCGGAGAATCCGTCCGCGCGGAGCAGCGAGGGGCTCTTGACGTAGGCGTTGGAAACAACGTGGGCAAGCTGCGAAGTGAACGCGATATTGATATCGTGCTGCTCGGGCGTTGCGATAACCACCTGACCGAATCCCATGCAGCTTCCCAGCGTGGATACGAGGTCTATGGCTATCTGCGGAGTGCTCTCGGTCGGGGTCAGAATATAGCTTGCCTTCACGAACATATCCGCCTTGGAATAATCGAAGCCGGAGTTTTCAGTACCCGCCATCGGGTGGGTTCCGAGGAAGTACACGCCCTTCTCGTCCAGTATCGGGGTGCAGCCGTTGACTACGTACCCCTTTACGCCACCGACATCTATTACTATCGAACCTTTTTTGAAACGGTCGGCGTTTTTCTTCACGAACTCCACTGTCGGAACCGGATAGAGCGCAACTACGGTAAGATTAGCCTCGCCTAATCTGAACTCGTCGATCTCCTCGTCGATCGCGCCCTGCTCGAGAGCCTTTCTTACGGTTTCCTTGTCGGTATCCATTCCCATTATATGATGGAAAGTATTAGCTTTCAGAGCCTTACAAACAGAGCCTCCGATAAGGCCAAGTCCTACAACTGCTATATTCATTCTGGAATCGTCCTTTCGCGGTTTCCCGCTTATATATTTTTACAGATTATATTTTACCACAAATCATGGAAAATTTCAACCACTTTGCACAAAAAAGCCGCAGCTCTTGTCAAAGCTGCGGTTTTGCCTGTTCTAAATCTATCGTGTTCTGGCTTTCCTCAACGGGGACTTCCTCCGGCTCGTCGTCTTTCGGACGCAGAGGGTCGATAACGTCAAGAAACAGATTCTGTATCACGCGGTTAAAGTCAATGCTGATATCCAGTACCTTGCTCTCCTCGGCGAATCCGCCTGCCATGGAGCTGTGACCGCCGCCGCTCCCGACTGTTTTCAGCGCCTGCTCCGCGATTTTCCCTGCGTTCAGCTCGTCAAGCTCGGAGCGGACGGAGAATTTGAAGCCCTTCGCCTTGCGGGAATACACGACTGCGAATGTTACAACGTCGAGATTCAGAATAAAATCGGATATAGTAGCTACGAATGCGTCCGCGCACTGGAAATTCAGGAACGCGAATGCCACGCCGTTCAGAATGTCGATGTTCTTCATCGAATCAACGAACGCTTCCAGCTCGTCGTACTGTATAACTCCCGACTGGAACTTGCGTATCAGCGAATTGTCCGCCCTCGGGAACAGATACTTGTATACATCAATGTCAAGCTCTGTAACGCCGCGGGTGAAATCCGCCGTATCCATTTTCAGACCGTACAGCAGCGCGGTCGCGACGTCCTTCGGCATATCCATCTTGTAGGACATGTAGTAGTCCGCGATAAGCGTCGCACAGCTTCCGACTATGCGGATATCCTTGTATTTGTAATCAGCCGGGCAGAAAGTCGGGTGATGGTCGATACAGGCAACTTCGTTGCCCACGAGATCGAGTATATTCGCGTTTCCCTTCTGAGAATCCACCGTGATTATATAATCGTCGCTGGTCATATCCTCAAGTTCGGTATCCTCGGTCATTTTGATCCCGAATTCAGAGACCATATTCGCAGTCGCGGTACGTTCGACATTTCCGTGATGGCATATCGTCGTAGGTATCTTGAAACGCTCCAGAAGAACTTGCAGGCCAAATGCGCTGGCTATCGCGTCAGGGTCTGGAAAGTTATGCGTTTGTATAAACACCCTGTGTCCTTTGAGCAGGGTTATCAACTCACTTAATTTCGGAGACATGCATGCACTCCTTATAGCAGTTAATTCCGGAGGAGCCTACAAACAACTCCACACCAGTTATCACTATTTTATCACATTTTCCTCAAAAAATCAATAGATTTTTATGAAATAGCCGCAGGTTTTAAGCTAATTTTTAGTATAACATACGTTACGCAAAGCCGCATTTTAGCTAACTTCACAAAACGGGCAGCCTATAATTGTATATATCTACAAACGGAAAACCGCCGCTTCTTTCCAGCGGCGGTCACGTTATAATTTATACTTGCCGCAGGAGATACGCTCCGCGAGTTTTTCGCGCTGTGTGGCAGGGTGTTCTGCTCCGGCGGACTTCATGAACCACAGAGTCTGCCGGAGTGCCGCCGCAGTCGGAGGCACAAGAAGCAGCGCCGCAGTGTCGCGCTCCCCGAAAAGCGACAGAGCCAGGGAAGCCGCGCAGAGTATACCCGCTGCAACCGACAGCACGATGTTCAGTGAGCGTTCCGAGCGCTGCGGATCCTGCTCCGGCCTTTGTCGGCTCCGGCGGGAGGGGGAGAAAAGTTCGATAAGAGCCGCAATCAGCACCAGCACGCCCGCGCCGCCTATGCCGCGTATCGCGCTTGGAAGGTCGAACGTGATGTCGCCGGAGCTTATGAAGTACACCGCGCAGCACATCGACAGCACGACTGCGGATACGCTCCAGCAGACCAGTCCCCTGGTCGCGCCGCGAAGCGGTCTGATCAGCGCCAGAACAAGCTCCGCCGCCATTCCGGCGGCAAGGAATATCGGAATATTCAATCGGTCACACCGCCTTTCCCGCAGTCTTTTCGCTGACCCACATCAGGAACTTCGTCCGCAGCAGGACGCAGTCGGAATCAGCCTTGCCGCCAAGCGTCCCGACCTCCTCGGCGGTCAGCAGCTTCGCGTAGCCGCACTGGCACAGGAACGCAGTCAGCAGCTCGTGATCCTTTACGTCCTCGCGGCGCGCAAGCAGAGTACACCCCTGTTCCGCCGCGAAGTCCGCCGCCGTAAACCTGCTGACGTACTCCGCCAGGCGCTCGGAAAGCTGCTTTTCGTCCGCTTCACGGAGTTCGTTTCCTTCCGCGAACGCCCCCAGACGGAGCGCTCCGGCTATGTTCTGCTCAAAGAAAAACTCGTCGGAAGCCGCAGCCTGAGCCGTATTACGCGCGGCAAGAATGCTTTTCTTCTGTACGTAGCTCACCGCTGCCGCCAGCGACAGGTAATCGGTCAGCAGCGCAAGCGCCATCGAAACTGCCGCGTCGGTTCTGAAATCCACGAACACAGCCCTCAGCGGAAGCGTGTACACGTTCTCCACCGGGAAGCTGTCAACGCTGACATCGCCCCCTGCGGCGTTGATGGTATCGCACGCGGAGGATATCTTCCCGAGCATCTGCTCCCGGACAGCCGCCGGAGCTTTCCCCGCCGAAAGTTCGGAATACTCCGGCAGGCCGAGGGTCACGCCGGGGATATCCGCCGTGTACTCCAGACGATTCCCGGACAGCTTTTCGTACAGCGAAAACACGCGTTCCGCCGCATTTCTGCCGCCGGCGAGCATTTCAGCGCGGATCTGCTCGGCGGCGGAATAGAATCCGCTTCCGGAAGCGCCGAACACGCCCTCAATCAGCGACATTTCGGCGGTCAGCTCCGCAGACCGCTCCGCAGCGTCAGCGTCGCTCGTAAAGCCGTATCGGCTCAGGAGCGCCTGCGCCTCGGTGCCAGCCGCGGCCGCCGTTCCCTGGGAAATCCCCTCAATGTACGCCTGATACGCCGCGGCGTAGTCCTCGTAGGTCGCGTAGTTCCACCGTGACGGCGGGGTCATTCCGGCGGTCACACCAGTGCCGCTGATCTTCGCAAGCTGCTCCGTAAGCTTATCCATTGCCGCTTTCTGCGAGGTCAGCTCGGAATACCGGCTGATAACGGCGTTTACTGCGGCGTCGATGTCTCCGGTGCTTCTCGCTTTTCGCGCGGAGTCAAGTTCCTCCGCCGCCGCAGTCAGCTCTGCGGAATAGGCGTTGTATGTCTGCTGAAGGTAAACCGTCGGCGGATTAACGGCGCTGTATATTCCCACGAACGAAAAGTAGTTCGAACACAGCAGTGCAAGCGCCAGCGCGATTATTTTTCCCGCGCCGGGCTTCCTTCGTATCGAGTTCGAGGTGAAATACACCACCGACTGCACCGCCACCGCAAAAAGCAGCGGCGCCAGCGGAAACGCGGAGGAAAAGTACGCCTCCGCGCCCTGCCATGTCGTGACGAAAGAGATGATCTGCAAAAGCAGCGAGATCAGCGCGGCGGCTATCATCAGCGCCTTTTCGCTGAATATCGCAAGCCCGCGCCGCTCGGAAAGCAGAGATTTATGCATCTGCCGTCACCGCCGTCTTTTCTTCGGTTATTTCAGCCGGAGCCGCCAGCGGGAAGGTCATGCGCACCTTGAACATATCGCCGTCAATGTCAATATCGAACGCACCGCCGCAGGCTATCGTAAAGCCCTGCGCGATGGACAGTCCAAGTCCGCTTCCCTCGGTGGAGCGCGCCTTGTCGCCTCTTGAGAACCGTTCCAGGATCTCTTCCTTGGTGAAATCCATCTCGTAGGCGGCTATGTTCTTTATGGTTATTTCGGCTGTGCCGCCGTCCTTTTTCAGCGTGTAATATATGCGCGTTCCCCTGAGCGAGTATTTCAGCGCGTTGTCCATCAGGTTCTGGATCACGCGGTAGAGCCGCTTTCCGTCGCTTATGACCTCCACAGGAGGCTCGCAGATGTCGGTTTTGACCATCAGACCAGCCGCGCTGATTTTGTCCTCCATCTCGGCGAGGGTCTGGTTGGAGAGGCGGGTCAGGTCAAGGCGCTCATGCTCTACCGTTATTTCGCCGCTGGTGGTCTTGGCAAGCTCAAATACGTCCGACACGATGTGCTTCAGCCGCTCAGACTTCTTTTGCAGTATCCCGACGTACTCCCTTGCCTGCGGTTCGAGATTTTCCCTTGACAGCAGGTCGATGTAGCTGATTATTGAGGTCAGCGGAGTTTTAAGGTCGTGGGAGACATTTGTGATAAGCTCTATTTTGGTGCGCTCCGCCTTTACGCTTTCCTCGATTCCGCGGCGGTAGCCATCTGCGACTTTGCTCAGAACCTCGCAGCTTGCGGTGTACGGTGAATTCTTGCTGAGCTGCGGGTCGTAGGAATAGTTTCCCTGGCTTATCTCGCGTATCTGCTGCTCAAGTTTGGCTTCGTCGCGGGTAACAAGGTATCGTCCGTAGAGGAAAAGTCCAAGCGCGATAAACCAAACAACGCACCAGAACAGCATAAGTCCCAAAACATTGTTGGACGCAGCAGCAAGGAACAGCGCCAGAACAACGAGAGTTATCCCGATGAACGTCACATCAAGAAGGACGAATTTCTTCGCTGCACGGTCGGTTTTGTAAAGCTCCCCGGTGCAGAACTCGCGGACGGTCCTGCATACGGTCAGTAACGCTCTGCCAAGCGCTTTGAGCGCCTTCCATATGAAATGGAACACCCAGTAGATCAGGAATCCCTTTTCAACGCTCTTGTTCTTCGCCCTTATGCAAACGCTTACTGCAATGTAGGTCAGTATTGCGCCGAAAGCCATTACGCCAAGCCCGTACATGACGAGCGCCATAACGCTTTCTACAGTTCCCGAAAAACCTACTGCGAGAATGCCGCTCGTGTAATACGACCTGAAAATTACGTCCCTCGCAACTGTATCAGCGGATCTGATCGCAACATAGGTGTACCAGCAAAGCAGTAATACCGACGGTTCAAACCACATCTTGAAAAACTTCGGGAACGTCACAGTACCATCAGCCTTTTCGCCGGAAGTCCTGCACAGCATGATAAGAGCTGCCAGTCCTGCAAGCATCAGAACTCCATCGGAGATGATTATCACAAGCATGTTGTGGCGCGTTATGTCCCAGTTGGTTTTCAGAAAGTCAAACCGGCGCTGAGGTATTCCAAAAGAAACCTTTATGTTGTCGGGAACGTCATATGTCGCCCCGTACAGGGAGTCCGGGATAGGCGAATCTTCCGAAGCCAGGAATCCGCTGTCGTCAATGTAATATGTATAGTACGGCTGAATGCTGGACTCTACAGTCACGCTTCGGTTTGTGACCTTATAGTAATACTTCACATAGTCCGGCTGACCGTCTCTTAAAAAAGTTATGCACTCCTCTGCGGCCGAATCTGCAATTGAGCTTAACTCTCCTGCGTAGGTCTCAGAATCGGTAAACCTGCTGTGCGAAAGCACATCGCCGTACAGGCCGTTCCTGAAATAATTGCTCTCCGGAATGTATCCTGTTATCGCGCCGACAGCCGCCGCGCAGCCCAGCACTATCAGCAGCAGGATTGCCTTAAAGCCCCCGCTGCGGCTGAATTTTCTCCATTTTGTATCCAATTCCCCACACCACCTTTAAATATCTCGGCTCGTTCGGATTTATCTCGATCTTCTCGCGTATCCTGCGGATATGCACCATGATCGTATTTTCTACCGAATACGCCGTCTCGTTCCATACTCTCTCGTAAATCTCCTCTGCGGAAAACACCCTTCCCGGGTTCGACATCAGCAGCTCAACTATGCGGTACTCCTTCGGCGTGAGCTTCACCGGCTCGCCGTCGACGTCGAGCTGACGCTGATCGCGGTGCAGCAGCAGACCTCCAAGCGCAACATCGCTGCCGCCGGAACGGTTCGCGTAGTCGCCCAGGGTCATATAGCGCCTTAGCTGCGACTTCACCCTCGCGATAAGCTCCGCAGGCGAAAACGGCTTTGTGACGTAATCGTCGGCACCAACCGACAGGCCAAGTATCTTGTCGCTTTCCTCGGTCTTTGCAGACAGCATTATCACCGGAATGTTGCGCTCGGTGCGTATCTTTATCGTCGCTGAGATACCGTCCATTTCCGGCATCATAATGTCGATAATAATAAGGTGTATCTCGTTTTCAGTGAGCCGCTCCACAGCTTCCCTGCCGTTGTATGCAGGTATCGCTTCGATTCCCTCGCGCTCCAGCAGCCGGACTATAGCCGCTACTATCTCACGGTCGTCGTCGACCACAAGTACGCGCTGCTTGTCTGACCTTTCCAACAGACCGCCTCCTTTTCCTTTGATGATTTGATTATAACATGAATTTCTTACAAAAGAATCGACATAAATCTTACAAAATTCTTAAAAAGCATATTCTGCTCGCTTCCGGCAACAATATTCGCAGAGTTCGAAAAATCGCAGCAAGGAGAGAATAAAATGGAACGAATCGCCTTTTTCGACGCCAAACCCTACGACCGGATATACTTTGACAAGCTGAACAGGGAATTTGAGCTTGTCTATTTTGAAAGCCGGCTCCGCCCCGAATCCGTGAAGCTCGCCGAGGGCTGCCGCGCAGTCTGCGCGTTCGTCAACGACGACATCGGAGCCGCAACTGTGCGCTCCCTCGCGGACATCGGTGTGGAGATGGTCGCGATGAGGTGCGCAGGCTACAACAATGTCGCGCTGAAGGAAGCCGCCGGGAAGCTCCGGGTCGTGAGGGTCCCCGCATATTCGCCCTATGCGGTCGCGGAGCACGCGATGGGAATGATACTCATGCTCAACCGGAAACTCCACAAAGCGTACATTCGCACACGCGACTTCAATTTCAGCCTTAACGGGCTTATCGGGTTCGACCTCCACGGAAAAACCGCCGGAGTTATCGGAACCGGCAAGATCGGACGTACCTTTATAGATATCTGCCGCGGGTTCGGCATGGAAGTCATCGCAAACGCCCCGTTCCCGGCTGAAGGCAGCGGTATCGACTACGTTTCCCGGGAGGAGCTGTTCCGGCGCTCCGACATCATCTCGCTGCACTGCCCGCTGACCGAGGACACGCGCTACATCATAAACGAGCATGCGCTTTCCCTGATGAAGCCGGATACCCTCATCGTCAACACCTCCCGAGGGAAGCTCATCGACAGCGAAGCGCTGCTGAACGCGCTCAACGAAAAGCGGATAGGCGGCGCGGCTCTCGACGTCTACGAGGAGGAGACCGGGCTGTTTTTCGAGGACAACTCCGACCGGATAGTCACCGACGAAACGCTGTCGCTGCTTGTATCGCGGCCGAACGTGCTGATAACCTCGCACCAGGCGTTCCTGACGCGGGAAGCGCTCCGGAGCATTGCAGAAACGACCCTCCAGAGTCTCGGCGACTTTTTCGCCGGGCGGGAGCTGAAATATGAAATAAGGTGGGATAAAAATGAATAGCTTTTATTCAATAGTGCTTGCCGCGGCGGTGGCAGCGGCTCCGCCGCTGTCGGAATACTCGCGGTACGAAAGCCTCGACAACACCAAGGTCGCGTACGGAATGGGCGTCGAGACCGACAGCAATAACCGGCCGCTCGGTGCAATAAGGGCGCAGAAGCAGTATGGCGGCATGGGCGGTCAGTTCATCGGCGGAAGCGAGGAAAAGCGGCTGTGGCTCACGTTCGACGAGGGCTACGAGAACGGCTGCACCGCTGATATTCTCGATACGCTGAAAGAGAAGAACGTCCGCGCGGTGTTCTTCGTGACCTATGACTACTGCAAGCGAAACCCGGAACTTGTCCGGCGCATGATTGCCGAGGGGCACACAGTCGGAAATCACACCTGGAGCCACCCTTCCCTCCCGGACTGCTCGCCGGACGAGCTGTATTCCGAGCTGTCGCTGCTACACGACTACGTTAAAAAGGAGTTTGGCTACGAAATGTACGTCATGCGGCCTCCTATGGGAGAATTCTCCGAGCGGGTGCTCGCCTGCGCAAAGGATCTCGGCTACACCACCGTGCTATGGAGCTTCGCCTACCCCGACTGGGACGTAAACAACCAGCCCGACATGGACGCGGCATTCAAGAAAATCACCGGTAAAACGCATAACGGCGCGGTTTATCTGCTCCACGCCGTTTCCGAAACTAATTCAGCTATTCTCGGTGATGTGTTGGATTTCTGGAAGGACAGCGGTTACTCAGTGTCGCCGATGTAGGTGAATATCTCCGCAAGCCTGCCGGAGGGACGCTCGAAGCGCTGCGCAGGAACGAAAACCACCTTTGCACCGTCGGAAACAAAGCCTCCGAAAAGCTCGCTGCCGGCGATATCAGATTCAGTCAGGCTGTCTGCCGCAACGATATACTCGGGAGTGCCGGTGATGTCATCGGCACTCTCGCTGTATCCGGAAGCCGCACAGAGATTGCTCCCGCAAAGGGACAGCACCGCGCTTTCAAAGGTATCTGCGCCCGCCGCTGTAAGCTTTGGCGTTACATATATAAATGTACCCATCTCAACGCTGCCGGCGGCGCTTTCAAGGTCGCTAACCGCCTTGCCGGAAGCGGCTTTACCCGCCTCCTCGCCGCTGAACACCGCCGCTATCGTGCCGTAAAGCCCGCCGTAGTCCTCGATGGATTTAGGCGCAGGAAGCTCCACGATAGTGATCCCTGCAGTCTGGAGGGCGTAGACCTCGCGCTCCGCCAGCGGAGAGGTCGTGAACAGCACCTCCGGATGAAGCTCGGTCAGTTTATCAATATCGGGATTTTCGCTGCTGCCTGCGGTCTGTGAGGTCAGACCTTCCGGGAAGTCGCAGTAGCGGCAGACAGCGGTCAGCCGGTCGGAATATCCCAGCTCCGCGAGTATCTCGGTCGCAGCCGGGGAAAGACTCGCCGCGCTTTCCGGGGCGTGGTCTATCATCGTTCCGTCGGCGAGTTTCACCGGGAACACCGCGTTTTCAGCCTCGGAAGTCTCCCCGGTAATGATTATCTCCGATGGCGCGGGGGAATTATCGCCGCTGCACCCGGCGAGCATCGAAGCCGCAAGCAGTGCGGGAATTATCAGTGCAAACTTCTTCATTTCAGTAATCCAATCCGAGCTCGATGCGCGCGTTGAGCCAGTCCACGAACTGCCGTGCGATACGCGGTGAACGTCCGCCGCGCTTGAGTGCGAAGCGCTCCGCAGCCTGGGTAAGCTCGCTGTCGTCGATCTCTATATCCATATCCTCTGCAAGCTGTCTTACGATGTCGAAATAAATCTCGCGGTTCGGCTGCGTGAACGTGATGAACAGTCCGAAACGATCCGCAAGGGACATGCTCTCGTCTACCGCGTCGCTCTTGTTTACGTCGGTCGCGGAGCGGTCTGCGTAGGTCTCCTTGATGAGCTTGCGGCGGTTGGTGGTGGCGTAGATAAGTATGTTGTCGGGGCGTGCGGAAAGACTTCCGTCAAGCGTTGCCTTGAGTATTCCGAACCGCTCGTCGTCCTGTGTGAATGTCAGGTCGTCGATGGTGACTATGAAGTGCATCGGGATATCCTTCAGCATTGCGTAAAGGTCGCCGAGACCTGCGATCTCCGCCTTCGGAAGCTCTATCATGCGGAGCTGGTCGTACTCGTTGAGGATAGCCTTGATCGTAGAGGACTTTCCGCAGCCGCGGTCGCCGTAAAGCAGCGCGTTCTGCGCGGGAAGTCCGTTCAGGAACGCTATGGTATTCTCTACGACCTGATTGCGCTGAAGCTCGTAATTCTTGAGGTCGGTCAGCCTGATGGGGTCGATGTGCTCGACGGGTATCAGCTTTCCGCCGCGGAACGTGAACGCCTTGTACTTTGCAAAGTCGCCGGTGCCGTTCTTCTGCGCGAACTTTATCAGGCGGTCGGCAGTGAGTGTGAACTTGCCGCTCTCATACTCAGGAAGCGCCGCGTAATCGGCGGTCGCGCCTGCGATATCCGCAAGCGCCTTCTTTACCGCTGATGCCGTGTACTCCTTCACGATTTTCTTGATAAGCGCGATATCGTAGGCAAGCGCCTTTTTGCGCGCCTCGGTCGGCTCCTTGACTATAGCAGCAAACAGCGGGGACTTGGAATACATGACCGCGTCGGTAAGGTACTCTCCCAGGGTCTTGCGGGTCATCAGAAGTTCGGAACTGATGTTCGCAAATCCCATCAGGCGCTGTTCCTCGGTCTTGTCGGGATAGAGCCAGTTTATTCCGCGCGCAAAAAGCACGTTTTCATTGAAAAGTTCCTGGAACACCATCAGTGGTGGTATCTTTTCTTCACAGATCTTCATTTTCATGTTCTCCTTGTTGCTCTTTTATTTTTTCTATAAGCCGCTCGAGCTCGTCAAGCGTTGTAAGCTCACTGCACATGTCGCGGAACTTCGCCGCGCCCTTCATGCCTTTAAGATACCAGGAAGCCGGTCGGCGTGCTTCCTTCATTCCGACGCGCTCGCCCTTATCCTCGACTATCAGCCGGATATGCCGGCGCATTATGTCGAGTTTTTCCCCGGCGGTGGGTTCAGGGGAATAGCTCCCGGTTTCGAGGTACTCGCGTATCTGCCGGAACAGCCAGGGTCTGCCGTAGCTTCCCCTGCCGACCATCACAAGGTCGCAGCCGGTGTATTCGTACATTTCCCTGCAAAGCTCCGGGGTGGATACGTCGCCGTTGCCGATGACCGGAATGCTCACCGACTGCTTCACGGCGCGGATCACGTCCCAGTCAGCCTTCCCGGCGTAGAGCTGAGTTTTCGTGCGCCCGTGGACTGCCACCGCCGCCGCGCCGCTCTGCTCCGCGATTTTCGCTATCTCCACCGCGTTTATGCTGTTTTCGTCCCAGCCGGCGCATATCTTCACCGTCACCGGGACATGCGCGGCTTCCACAGCAGCCCTTACTACATCGCCGAAAAGCTCAGGAGTTTTCATGAGCGCGCTCCCCGCGCCGCCGGAAACTATCTTCGGCATGGGGCAGCCGGAATTTATGTCGATAATGTCGGGCTGAAAACGCTCGGCTATCTCCACTGCGCCCTTCACGAACTCCGGCTCGTTCCCGAAAAGCTGCACTGCCATCGGGCGCTCCCCGGGAGTGACCGAAAGCAGCTCGGCGGTCTTTCTGTCGTTGTAGCACAAGCCCTTGCAGCTTGCCATCTCGCCGACAACATAGCAGGCTCCGTATTCCTTCGCCATGATACGGTACGCCCTGTCGGCTACGCTCGCCATCGGAGCAAGCGCGGCGGTCTTTTCTATCTTTACGCCGCCTATATTGGTGTATTCCATCGGTTTTCCTCACATTCTGCCGATTTTCATCATAATTTCATTTTATTATTTTATCACAAAATGCAAAACTGTTCAAGTTCTTATTGTAATTTTTCTTGAAATGTGATACAATGTTATGTATGTTGTACAAATAATCAGAACGGAGATATACATAAATGGATAATACAAAGAAAAGTTCCGGCTCGTCGAGGGTCGGTATCCTCGACGAGCTCCGCGGATTTGCCATAATCTGCATGGTGGTCTACCACGCCATGTACGACCTGAAATACCTGTTCGGTCTGGATATTCCGATTTTCTTCGACGGCTGGTTCGATGTGATACGTGATATCTTTGCGGGACTGTTCATATTTATTTCCGGTACGGTCTGCCGCTATTCCTCCAACAACATCAAACGCGGCGCGCAGTGCTTCTTCATAGGCATGATAATGACCTTCGTCATGCCGTTCTTCACAAGCGGAACCGTCATGTTCGGTATCCTGCATTTCCTCGGCGTCAGCATGATGCTGTTCGGGCTCGGGCAGAAGCTTTTCGACCTGCTCCCCTCCTGGGTTGGCATAGGCGTATGCGTTCTGCTGTTTATTCTCACGATGAACGTCCGGCTGACCTACGCAAACGGCATGATCTCCCCGGGTTACATCGGTATCCCGAATCTGTTCGCCATAAAGCTCCCGATGGAGGCTTACAATGTCGGCGTGCTGTTCCCGCTGGGACTTCACAACGCGTCGTTCAGTTCCTCGGATTACTTCCCGATGATGCCCTGGTTCTTCCTGTTCCTCGCGGGAAGCTACTTCGGAATCATCGCAAAGGCAGGAAGGCTACCGAAGTTCTGCTACCCGACCCACATCAAATGGCTCGCTGCGGTCGGCAGGTATACCATATGGATATACGTTCTCCATCAGCCGGTTCTTTATGGAATTTTCAGCCTTATATTCCATCGCTGACGCTGCCAGAAAAACGAATTTTTACATATCCAGGTTGGCGAACGAGTATTTTCTGCTTACATAATAATGTGGGATTTTAATGCCACAAATAAGGGCTTGCATTTTTTCGCGAAATGTTATATAATAGTGTTCATACGAAAATGAAACAAGAGAAAGGGGACATAAATATATGAGCAACACAACTAAAACAGCCAACGAGCTGATCCCTGCCATCTCCCTCAGGGGGCTTGTTGTATTCCCGGCTATGGTGCTTCACTTCGACATCGGAAGGGAACGCTCCGTTAACGCTGTCAAGGCGGCGGCCGAGGGCAATGGAAGGATCTTCCTCGTAGCCCAGAAGGACGCGGCCCAGACCGAGCCGGAACTTTCTGACATCTACGAGGTCGGCGTTATCGCAGAGGTGCGCCAGCTCCTTACTACTCCGGACGGCTCCACAAGAGTGCTTGTGGAGGGTCTCACACGCGCAAAGCGCGTAAAGAGCGTTCCCGGCAAGGAGTACCTCCAGTTTGAGGTGAAGGAACTGCCCGTCCGCGGCATGGAGCTTTCCGAGAGCACCGCAGCAGCCGCAGTACGCGCGCTGAAAAACACCTTCGCAGAGTACGCGCAGATATCTCCAAGAATGCCCCGCGAACTGTTCGAGGGAATAATGAGCGAGGAAAACTGCGCAGAGCTTTTCGAAAAGGTAGTTTTCAACGTAGTGCTCAAGGTCGAGGACAAGCAGGCTCTGCTTGAGACCAACGGACTTCTGCGCCGCGTGAAAATGCTTATCTCCATGCTCGAAAGCGAGATCGAAATAATCGAAACTGAGATCGACATTCAGGAGCAGGTCAAGGAGCAGGTCGACAAGAACCAGCGCGAATATTACCTCCGCGAGCAGCTCCGCGCCATCTACAAGCAGCTCGGCGAGGGCGACAACCCGCAGGAAGAAGCCGACGGCTACATAGAGAAGATCAGGGCGCTGAACCTCTCCGACGAAATTACAGAAAAACTCGTCGGCGAGGCGCAGAAACTCGTGAAGATGTCCTACTCCTCTCAGGAGGCGGGCGTTATCCGCGGCTATCTCGACACTGTGCTTGAGCTTCCCTGGAACGTCAAAACAAAGGATAAGCTTGATATCGACAAGGTACAGAAGCAGCTCGACAAGGATCACTACGGTCTGAAGAAGGTCAAGGAGCGTATCACCGAGATTATTTCCGTACGTGCGCTCGCTCCCGATGTCAAAGGACAGATCATCTGCCTTTACGGCCCTCCCGGAGTCGGCAAGACCTCTATCGGCAAGTCCATCGCTGAAGCGCTCGGCAGAAATTACGTACGCATTTCTCTAGGCGGCGTTCACGACGAAGCCGAGATCCGCGGTCACAGAAAGACCTATATCGGCGCAATGCCCGGACGTATCGCGGCTGCGCTCAAGCAGGCAAAGAGCATGAACCCCGTAATGCTGCTCGACGAAATCGACAAGATGGGCAGCGACTACAAGGGCGACCCCGCTTCCGCTATGCTTGAAGTCCTCGACAGCGAGCAGAACACCACATTCACCGACCACTTCCTTGAGATCCCGCTCGACCTCAGCGACGTTCTGTTCATCACAACCGCTAACAGCCTGGATACTATCCCGGCTCCGCTGCTCGACCGAATGGAAGTTATCGAGCTTTCAAGCTACACCCGTGAGGAAAAATTCAACATTGCGAAAAAGCACCTGCTCCCTAAGCAGCTCAAGAAGCACGGCGAGAAATCGACGACCCTCAAGGTCAACGATAAGGCGCTGTACTCCATCATCGACTTCTACACCCGCGAAGCCGGCGTGAGAAAGCTGGAGCGCTCCATCGCGGATATCTGCCGGAAGGCCGCTAAGAAGCTGGTTTCCGGCGAGAAGAAGGTCACGGTCACCGATGAGAACATCACAGATTTCCTCGGCGTAAAGAAGTACCTGCCTGAGCACCTCGAAGCTCACGACGAAGTAGGTCTTGTGAACGGCATGGCGTGGACCTCCGTAGGCGGCGTGCTTATGCCGCTTGAAGTACTGATACTCGACGGCACCGGCAAGACCGAATTCACCGGCAGCCTTGGCGATGTAATGAAGGAATCCGCGAAGATAGCGGTCAGCCTGACCCGCTCCATTGCGAAGAAATACAACATCGACCCCGAGTTCTGGAAAACCAAGGATATCCATATCCACGCTCCCGAGGGAGCAGTCCCGAAGGACGGTCCCTCCGCCGGCGTAACGCTGACAACTGCGCTTGTTTCCGCGCTCTCCGGCACTCCGGTGCGCAGGGACGTTGCAATGACCGGCGAGATAACCCTCCGCGGAAAGGTACTCGCGATAGGCGGTCTGAAGGAAAAAACAATGGCCGCATACCGTGCGGGCGTTAAGACGGTTTGCATTCCGAAGGAAAACGAGCCTGACATCGACGAACTGGACGACGTTGTAAAGAACAGCCTGAAGTTCGTTGTTGCCGAGGATATCTCCACAGTCCTGGAAACTGCGCTGGTCATTCCGAACTGCAACCCGAAGGAAAAGGCTCCGCTCAAGCGCCGCACAACCGCCAAGGCCAAGGCGGAGAAGAAGCTCCCCGCGCTTACTGCAAACTAAATAATGCTGCCGCCGGGTAGTACTCGGCGGCTTTTTTTAAGGTGACATATGAACTACAACAACGCAGAATTCTACACGTCCTACGGCAGTTTCAAGCAGATACCTAAGTCCGAGCGTACTGAGATCGCGTTTTCCGGGCGCTCCAACGTCGGGAAATCCTCGCTGATAAACAAGATATTCAACCGAAAATCCCTGGCAAGGGTCAGCGCGGTTCCCGGCAAGACCGCTACCATCAACTTCTACAGCCTGGAGAATCTCTATTTTGTAGACCTCCCGGGATACGGTTACGCGAAGGTCGCGAAGTCAGACAAGGAGCGCTGGGCGGGACTGATCGAGGGGTACCTTCACGACGACCGCGAGCTTGCGCTGGTGTTCCAGCTCATCGACTTCCGCCACCCGCCGACCTCCGACGATGTGATGATGGTGAATTTCCTGATCGACAGCGGAATACCGTTCGTTGTGATACTCACAAAAGCGGACAAGCTGTCCAAGAAGCAGCGGGAAGAGCGCCGCGCTTCCCTGCTGAACGAACTCCCCTGCGCCGAGGACATCACTATTATCGAATTTTCAGCCCAGACCGGAGAGGGTCGTGACGAAATACGCGCAATAATCGAGGAAATCGCTGCGGACGATGAAACGGAAGAAACCGAATAATAAATTAAAGGTCACC
>JABLTO010098338.1_pt1 | contig 18826 bp, 15 predicted proteins | sample 7160091 | NCBI WGS metagenome assembly JABLTO01 (sample SAMN14651225, study PRJNA627086) | human gut metagenome | isolation source: feces | host: Homo sapiens
AGCACCGCCTGCCAGACCGGTCAGGCCCAGGGCCGCGCAGATGGCCGCGCTGGAGATAGGCAGCGTCAGCGCCACGCCGACCAGCACGGAAACGACAATGCCCATCAGCAGCGGCTGCAGTTCGGTCGCCCACATGATGATGTTGCCCACCGCACTGGCGACAGCGCCGATGGACGGGGCACACAGGGCGCTCAGGCCGACGCCGACCAGAATCGTGACCGCCGGGGTGACGAGGATGTCGACCTTGGTCTCTTTGCTGACGAGCTTGCCGACCTCGGCCGCAATGATGGCGATGAGGTAGACGGCCAGAGGGCCGCCTGCGCCGCCCAGTTCATTGGCTGCGCCGCCGACGGCAATCAGGCTGAACAGCACCAGCTGCGGTGCGTGCAATGCGTAACCGATGGATGCGGCCATCGCCGGGCCTGCGACTGCCGCTGCGTAACCGCCCGCCGTGACCAAAAATGCCAGGCCCAGCTGCTGGCCCAGCGTCTTGATGATGGTGCCGATCAGCAGGCTGGCAAACAGTCCCTGCGCCATCGCGCCCATCGCGTCGATGCCGTAACGATGCGCCGAAATAACGACGTCCTTACGTTTGAAAAACGAACTCACTGCCTCCATAACTACTTTTCCTCTCTCCGCTTGTTAAATTTTTGCACAATGGTTAAGGTGATTATAATACAGCCGCCGGTTAATTGCAACCTAAAACGGAAAAATGGTCGACAATGATTGAAAACAGCGGGAAAATGAGATACAATTCATATTATACTAATTTGCGGGAGGTTTCCCATCATGGTTGAGACTTTTACCGTCCACATCACGCCGTATGATCTGGACCGCAACACATTTATTTATCTGCCGGACGACTGGCAGACCAGCGGCAAACGCTACCCGGTCATTTACATGTTTGACGGGCACAACCTGTTTTTTGATTCCACAGCCACCTACGGCACCTGCTGGGGACTGAAAGAATATCTGGACGACCACCCCAACGCCATTGTCGTTGCGCCCGAGTGCAACCACGAGGGCAACAAGCGTTTGGAGGAATACTGCCCCTACGAAAGCGACTGGTTTGATGGCATCCACGGCACCGGCAAGCAGTACATGGACTGGCTGGTGAACGAGCTGAAGCCCGCCATCGACGCCCAATACCCCACCCTGCCCGACCGCGAAAGCACGGCCATCGGCGGCTCGAGTATGGGCGGGCTGATGAGCCTGTACGCGATCACCGCGTATAATAAGGTATTCAGCAAGGCGGCCTGCCTGTCGCCTTCGGTGCGCATCTGCTTGCCGCAGGTCAAAGCCGAGCTGAAAAAGGCCAAGCTGGCCCCCGGCACGCGGGTGTACCTCAGCTGGGGCGAAAAAGAGGGCAAAGGCAAGCACCAGTTGGCCCAGTACACTGCCAACGCCCTGACCGTGACCCGTGGCCTGAGCGAAAAGGGTGCCGAGGTCTACCCTTATTTACAGCTGAACGGCAAGCACTGCGAAGCCGACTGGCGCAAGCAGCTGGGCAAGTGCTTTAAGTTTTTGTTTGGGTGGAACGAGCGGTAACGGGCAGCCATGCGGTGTCCCCCGGTACGCCGCCCTCTGCATTTTCTTTTCTGTTTTTATGACACTATAAAACAACACCAAACAGGAGGTACTCTCTATGTCAAAGGCTGTCATCTTTTTTGCCCCGGGGTTGGAGGAATGCGAGGGGCTGCTTTGCGTCGATATCCTGCGCCGCGCGGGGGTCGATGTGACCATCGCGGCTGTGGGCGGCGCGCGCGTTGTGCAAAGCGCGCGTCAGGTCAACATCGTAGCTGACGCCCTGGCCGAAAAGCTGGACTACACCCAGTTCGATGCCTGCATCCTGCCGGGCGGCATCCCCGGCGTGCCCAACCTGAAAGCCGACGCCACCGTGCGCAAAGTCTGCACCGATTTTGCCGCCGCAGGCAAAAAGGTCTGTGCCATCTGCGCCGCGCCCACCGCGCTGGCCGCGTTCGGCGTGCTGCAAGGCAAAAAAGCTACCGTCTATCCCGGCATGGACGCCGACCTGACCGCCGTCGGGGCCGCTTACACCGGCCTGCCGCTGACCATCGACGGCAACATCATCACCGGGGAAGCCTTGGGTGCGGCCATCCCGTTTGCCCTGGCCATCGCACGCGAGCTGGCCGGCCCCGACGCCGCTGCCCGCGTCAAAAAGGCAATTGTTTACCAATAATTCACGCATACAGCAAAAAGCCCCCGGCAAACGTGCCGGGGGCTTACTTTTTATTTGCTTTATTTGCGGCCGCGCTGGAGCTCGATCCAGGCCAGGTCGCCGCGCTCCAGGCCGTGGATCAGCACTTCGGCGGTGGCAATGTTGGTCGCTACCGGGATGGTGTGCATGTCGCACAGGCGCAGCAGGGTCACATCGTTGGGCTCGCCGGGTTTGGCACCCACGGGGTCACGGAAAAACAGCAGCATATCCACTTCGCCGCAGCCGATCATGGCGGCGATTTGCTCAGAGCCGCCGCGCCCACCCGGATACAGGCAGCGCACCGGCAGGCCGGTCGCGTCGCGGACGATTTTGCCGGTAACGCCGGTGGCTACCAACTCGTTTTCCGACAAAATGCGGACATATGCGGTACAGAACTGCGCCATCAATTCCTTGCGGGAATCGTGGGCGATCAAGGCAATCCTCATGTGCTGTTCCCTCCCCTGGGGGTTGTGCAAGCGCTTACTGTGCGCTGTAACGTATGCGAACTATCTACTATAATAAGATACCTGTGCAAAAAATGCAAGTCCCGCAGGGCAAAACCTGTTAAAATTTTGAACATCTTTTGCATAAACCAGCAGTTTTTACAAAACAATCGGCGAAAGTTTAGCTAAACCGCGCGTCGCAATCATGCTATAATGGGGAAAAGAAGCTGCAGCCGCAGCTTGCAAAGGAGGAATCCCCATGAAGAAATCCGCCCAGACTGTCATCCGCCCGGATGCCTGCTATACCATCGCCGCCGCCAACGGCCGCGTGCTGGAGGTGGCTGATTTCAATACCGAGAACGGTGCTTCGGTGCGCCTGTGGAGTTACGAGGGCCAGCCCTGGCAGCAATGGTTTTTTGTCGAAGCCGGGGAGAATGAATACCGCATCAAAAACCGCTTTACCGGCAAGGTCATGGACCTGGCGCTTTCGGGCGTCGAGAACGGCACCTGGGTGCACCAGTGGTCCGCCACCTCGGGTGCCGGGCAGCGCTGGCAGATCGTAGACGCTGGCGGCGGCAAGGTAAAGCTGCGCAACGTACTGGCCGACAAGGTCATTGACCTGGTGGGCATGCGCGTGGAAAACGGCACCCAGGCCCAGATCTGGCAGGACGTTTTTGGCGAGAACCAGCTGTGGAAGATCAACCCTGTGCCGGACCGCCTGTTGGAACGCACTGCCGAGCCGCCCAAGGCGGCCCGCACCGCACCCCAAAAGGCTGCCGCCAAGACTACCCGTACCCAGACCAGCAAAAAGACCGCTGGCAAGAGCGCCCGGCGCGGGAGTAAAAATAAGTAAGATTTGTAAGGCTCCCTCTCAGAGGGAGCCTTTTTGCTGCTATCTGCGCCCTATTGTAGGGGGTGGATGCTGTGCATCCACCTGCGGGAGCATATGGAATGCTCCCCTACGTCATCCCGCATAGCCCGCATGGCCTTTTGCTGTATTTCCACATTTTTGTCGGCCGCTATTGCCCCCGCCTGCAAACCCTGTTATAATAAAAGCCAAGTGTAAAACAGACGAAAGGCAGTACAAAACATGCAGTTTACGGAACTTACCCGCGTTGCGCCCGAGATCCTGCAAGCCACGCAGGCCATGGGCTTTACCGAAATGACCGAGATCCAGGAGAAAGCGATCCCGCTGATGCTGGACGGCCATGATATGATTGCCAAAGCGCCCACCGGCACCGGCAAAACGGTGGCGTTCGGCATCCCCATTTTGTCCAAGGTGGACCCCGCCAGCCTGAAGCCCCAGGCCGTCATTTTAAGCCCGACGCGTGAGCTGGCACAACAGATCGCGCAGGATCTGCAAAATCTGGCGCAGTTTTTGCCCAACATCAAAATTGTCTGCGTCTACGGCGGTGCCGGACTGGACAAGCAGCAGCGCCAGCTGAAGGCGGGCTGCCAGATCGTGGTTGCCACCCCCGGCCGCCTGATGGACCATTACCGCCATCACGCGATCGACGTTTCGCACGTCGAGACCATTGTGCTGGACGAAGCCGACGAAATGCTGAACATGGGCTTTTACAAGGACGTGCGGCAGATCATCGACACGATGAAGAACCGTAAGAGCCTTTCGATGTTCTCGGCCACCATCAGCCGCGAAGTGCTGGACATCGGCTGGCTGTACCAGCACAACGCCGCCGAAGTCAGCGTGCAGCCGGTGGAGGATTCCAGCCCCAAAATTGCACAGTACAAGCTGCTGACTACCGGCCGTGACAAGCTGGCCGACGCCGCGCAGATCATCATTAGCGAGGGGTACAAGCGGGTGATGATCTTCTGCAACACGAAGTACAACACCGGCATGCTGGCAAACCAGCTGGCGCGGCTGAATTTCAACGTCGACTGCCTGCACGGCGACTTGTCCCAGGCGGAGCGCAACCGCATTATGACGCGGTTCAAGGCTGGCGAGATCAGTGTATTGGTTGCCACCGACGTGGCCGCGCGCGGCATTGATGTTTCGGATGTGGACGCCGTCATCAACTACGATGTGCCCGAGGAAAACGAGCACTACACCCACCGCATTGGCCGCACGGGCCGTGCCCGCAAGCAGGGCGCGAGCTATCTGTTCTACACCAGAGACGAGCAGAAGCGCGTAGACCAGCTGCTGCGCCTGACCCGCAACACCGATGATTGCAAAGCTGTTAAGTTTGATTTCAACCATGAAAAATTGGTGGTTGAAGAGGCTGCACCGGCGGATAAGTTCCAAATCAAGTGCTATTTCTGAGTTTAAATATCAACTACTTCGGCCCTGCCTATCTTGCGGCAGGGCCGATATTCGTGCAAAGCAAAATCCGGTATCAGCTATGATTCTCCCACAAATTGCCGGGTACTTCCCGCCAATCGGTCAAATCGTAGTTTTCTTTTAAATAGGCACCCAGGTAATCCGCCATTTTGGTGGCACCGCTGACGTTCAGGTGGTGCGGGTCACAAAAATCCGTTTCGGCGCTGATGCCCGCATCCTCCATGTGCTCAAACATGTTGATGTAGCCGCAGTTGTGTTCCTCGCAATACTGCTGCAGCACATTAAAATACTGGTATTCCTCGGTCGACCAGGGCGCGACCCAAAACACCACCTGGCAGCCTTTTTCCTGCAAGGCCGCGACCATGTCGTCCATCAAAGCCAGCGACCGGTCGCCGATGACCCAGTCTTCCATCTGGGTCCAGTCCTTGACGTCGGCTACAAACACGCCGTCGCGCGGGTAAAAGCCCATTGTATCCATAAAATCAATACTGTTTGAACTTCTACCAAAGCTTTCCGCTGTCAGGGCGTTTTTATTCTCATGGTAGGCCACCAGCGGGAAATAGTAGGAAATATACCGCTCTATGTGGTTTTCAAAGCACATTTTCAGGTATTCGCGCTTGTATTTCGATTCCGGGATAGGCGTGGTGTAGTAAATTTCGCCGTCCATGTCGGTATCAAACTCGTTGCTGTTGACGTGCACGCCCTCGATCAGCGCCACCTTCGGCGTCTGGGTCGCCAGCGAATCATGCACAAACAGCCAGGTCGTGTCCAGATGCTGCCAGTTCGCGGCGTAGTTGTACGCACCGATGCCGTACTTATCGTACATTTCGTCGACATTGACATTGCGCCAGGCATGGCTGGAGCCGTAGACAATGACGTCGATGGAATTTTCCGGCAGTTTGTGGAAATTTTCGACGTTGGCGATGGCTACATCGTCGCCCAAGGGCCGGGTCAGGTGCCCCAGCGCCAGCACGCCAACGAAGATCAGCACCACGCAGAGCAGCACCGCTGCCAATTTTTTAGCCATAGTTTCTGCTCCCCTTCTTAGAACTGCGAATAGATAAAGTTGGATGCCTCGAAGCCGGGGCCGTAGACGCCCAGCAGCAGCACAGCCAGCACACCCAGCACCACAACCGCCACCTGGCAGAGCCAGTGCTGCTTTTCGATGACAGAACGTACTTTTATTTGCTTATACTTGCAGACATCGACGGCAAGCATAACCAGCGCATAGACGCCCAGCAGCGCAAAGTTGAACGCATCCATGCCGCAGGCAAACAGCGAACCATCGGTAAAAATCTCAAAATTATGCACAGTCGCCATGCTGATGAGGATGCGCACGGCGTCCATCAGGCGGTAGGCGCGGAAGAACACCAGCGTAGAGTTGAACAGTGCAAACGTGACCACCACCCGCAGCAGCTTGTGCAGGCGGGACTGCGGGTCAATGTGCAGCGCGCGGACCACCGCTTTGCGCAGCGGCAGCAGCGCCGCGCCGATGATCTGATACAGGCCGTTCAAAAGGCCCCAGGCCATGTAGTTCCACTGCGCACCGTGCCACAGGCCGCTGACCGCGAACGTGACCAGTACATTGAAGTCTTTACGCAGCGCGCCCTTGCGATTGCCGCCCAGGGGGATGTAAAGATAATCGCGGAACCAGGTGGACAGCGAGATATGCCAGCGACGCCAAAATTCAGCGATAGACTGCGAGAAATAGGGTGCATTGAAGTTGTCGATCAGGTCAATGCCCAGGATTTTGGCCGTGCCCATCGCCATGACCGAGCAGCCGCCGAAATCACCGTAGAGCTGCAGCGCAAACAGCAGCGTAGCGATGATGTAGAACCAGCCCTCGTACTCGCTTTCCGGCGCGTAGACTGCCGCCACAAACAGCGCGGCGCGATCCGCCACCACGATTTTAAGGAAGTAGCCCCAGATCAGCAGCAACACGCCGTCGCGCAGGTCGTCAAAGGTGGGGCGTTTCGCCGCCGAAAGCTGCGGCAGCAGGCTTTTGCCCCGGCTGATGGGGCCAGAGACCATCTGCGGGAAAAAGCTGATAAACAGCGCAAAATCAAGCAGATCGTGCTCGGCCCTTTCGCCGCGGTAGGTGTCCACCAGGTAGCCCACGGCCTGCAAGGTGTAGAACGAAATGCCCATCGGCAGCAAGAAATCAAACGCAGGCGGGGCGATCTGCACGCCGACATGCGCCAGCACCGACAGCACGGATTTCGTCAGGAAGCCCAGATATTTGAACCCGATCAGCGGGGCCAGTGCCAACACGATGCCCGCCGCCAGCGCGCCCTTACGGGGCTTGCCATCCAGCAGGCGGCCGCCGAGGTAGCCCACGGCGGTAACAAAGGCCAGCACCGGCACATGCGCCGGGTTCCAGCAAAAATAGAAGAAATAGCAGGCCAGCAGCAGCCAGACCCGCCGGGCCTTTTGGGGCACCGCAAAATACCCCAGCGCCGCCAGCGGCAAAAACAACAAAAATTGCGCCGAATTGAAAACCATAGATACTCCTCAGATGACCTTTATGTTTTATGTATCCTCACCACAAGCGGCCCCCTCTGCGAGGGGGCTCCCGCGAAGCGGGTGGGGGAGAGAAACTAGCCAATATCCAAAGTTTTAGATGCTGCGTTAGCTCTCTCCCTCAGTCAGCTTCGCTGACAGCTCCCTCACAGAGGGAGCCTTTAAACATTATTCGTAAATCTCCGCACTCGGGCTTAACTGCAGGATGCAATCCTCGTTGGAATAGCATTCCAGTGTCAGGGTGTCGCCCTCGGTCAAGGGCAGGTTGCGGAAAATGACCGTGCCGTCGAACCAGTCCCCGCCGTAATAGGTCAGGTGGTATGAACTCTGAGTATTCCAGCCCAGGAAGCCGCTGCCCTGGGACCAGCTTACGTCATACATGCCCGCCGGGATCTCCGGCCCCACGGTGTAGGCGATGGTATCATCACCCCAGGCACGCAGTTCATAGGCCTCAGTCAACGGGTTTCCACAGGGCTGGCCTTGGGTGTCCAGCTGGGCGTTGTCGCTTACCAGTGTCAGGGTGCCGCTTCCTTCCACCCACAGGATGCCGCCAGCCGCCAGCTGCACGTTGGTCAGCACCAGTTCGGGCTCCCCGCCTTCGGGGCAGCTGAGCATGGTTGTCTGGTACCAGCGGTCGTGGGCTTCGTCGTCGTGGGTCATCGTCAGCGAGCTGCCATCATCAGGGGTGATGGTGTAAACGCCCTCGGGGATCTGCTGGCCGATGGTGTAGTAACCGGGTTCCAGAATGCAGCCAAAGCCGCCGCCCGCAGTGGGCAGGCCCCAGTCCACCCCCTCGTAGGGGTTGACGCCGGTCATATCCTCGGCGGGGGCTTCGGCATGGATGCTTGCTTCGGGCACTTCGGTTTCCGCATAGCTGCTGTGTCCGCCCAGATCCGCCAAACTGTAAAATACCCGCTCGGCCAGGTTGAACAGCATGGGCAGCAGCGCCAGGCCTAAGATGATGAGCGTGACCAACCAGCCGCCGCGCCGCTTGTCCCGGGCCGGACGGCGCGTCTGGTTCAGCTGCCGGGCCGGGGCATGCAAATGCGGACGCCAGCCCTCCAGGTCGATGCGGTCCTGCTCATCCGCAGAATCGCAGGTATAGACGGGGTCTTTGCCCGCCGCCGTGCGGACGCGATGCAGCACTTCCTCGCCGTTGACCTGGTGGGTATGGGCGCTCTCGCTGCGCAGGATGTAGCGCGGTTTTTCCGGGTAGGGCATGCCGCAGTCCACACACCGGTGATTGACAATCTTGCCGCCGCATAAGCTGCACTTTTCCATGGGGCACCTCCTGGATGATAGATTGAAATGTGTAGAGCATAGGCCCCCTTGTGCAAAGGGGGCTCCCGCGAAGCGGGTGGGGGATTGTAACTTTGCCCGTAAATCGACTTACTCCCGCAAGGTCACAATCCCTCCGTCACGGCTTCGCCGTGCCACCTCCCTTTACACAAGGGAGGCTCTTTGCGCCATAAATTTACATTTTATATTATATAAGATGTAAACACAAAAAACCAGAGGAAACGCCGGATTTCGCGTTTCCTCTGGGAATTTTTTTCTATTTCAGCAGCCGTTGGCGGCGCGCTTGGCGGCGGTCTTGCGGTGCAGCGCGGCGGACATGGCGGCCATCAGGGCCAGCGCGGCCAGCAGATACCACGGGTACAGGCTGATGCTGATGTACTGTGCCAGCAGCCCGAACAGCGGCGGGAACAGCACATTGCCGATGTAGGCGGCGGCCATCTGCACGCCGGTCAGGGCCATACTCAGGCCACGGCCAAAATTGAGCGGTGTTTCGTGGATAATGCTGGGGTAGATGGGCGCGCAGCCCAGGCCGACGGTGACAAGCCCCACCACCAGCGCCGCGTTGCCCAGCGGCAGCAGAATGGGCACGATGCCTGCCGCGACGAGTACAAAGCCGAGGTTGATCATCTGGTGGTCGTTGAGCTTCATGGCCAAAAATCCGCTTAAAAACCGCCCCACCGTGATGCCCACATAAAACAGGCTGGCCCAGCTGGCCGCCGTACCTGCGTCGATCCCGCGCTGCAACGTGCAATAGCTGGCCGCCCACATACCGGTGGTGGTTTCAACCACCGAGTAGCAGGCAAACGTGACCATGACCTCGGGCACGCCGGGTACTTTCATCAGCTGCGGCAGGGTGCGGTGCTCGCGCTGGATCTCCTCGCCGGTTTCCTCGCCCGGGCGTTTCCACAGCGGCAGGCTGAACACAATGATGGCCGTAAGCACCACCTGCAAGACCGAGATGATGCGGTAGCCGCCCTGCCAGCTGCCGCGCGCCAGCGCCCAGCCCATGATGACCGGCCCGCCGCTGGCACCCATGCCCCACATGCAGTGCAGCCAGCTCATGTGGCGGCTTTCGTAATGCAGGGCGACGTAGTTGTTCAGCGCGGCGTCAACGCTGCCCGCACCCAAGCCGTACGGAATGGCCCACAGGCAAAGCTGCCAGAACGCCGTGCTGGTCGAAAAGCCGAACAGCGCCGCCGCCGTCATGCCCACGCTGATGGCCGTGACCTTGCCGGGGCCAAGGCGCGCCGTGAGGGCGTCGCTGGCAAGGCTGGAAATGACCGTGCCGGCGGAGATGATCATGGACACGCCGCCCGCCCAGGACAGGCCTGCGCCCAAGCCCTGGTACATGCTGGGCCAGGCCGCGCCCAGCAGGGCATCCGGCAGACCCAGGCTGATAAAAGCCAGATAAATTACGGGCAGAAGCAGGGAAACCATAAAATTTTCTCCTTGACAGGTGTTTTTGTTTGCCCTATGATTATATCATCAAAGCTGGCGGATGTATCGTACTTTTTCGCCAAAATAATAGGATTATTCCGCCAGAAAAGGAGAAATTGCCATGGCTTTGTCTGCCTGCGATACCACGACCGATGCCGCCGGGCGTGAGCTGACCGCCCACGGCACCGCCGCGTTCCCGATCGCCTGCTACCACGACGACCTGGCCGCCGAACCCGTGCCCTGGCACTGGCACGAGGAAGTGGAAATGCTGATCGCCAGCGAGGGACGTGTGCTGGCGGCTGCCGCCGGGGAAAAGTACCAGCTGGACGAGGGCGACGGCATTTTTATCAACGCCGGGGTGCTGCACGCCGACTGGCCGCTGAACGCCGGGCGCTGCCGACTGCATAGCGTGGTGTTCCACCCGCGGTTGGTGGGCGGCAGCCCGGACAGCGTGTTTTGGCAGAAATATTTGCAGCCGCTGCTGGCCGACCCCAGCCGCCCCTGCGCCGTGCTGCGCCGCAGCGTGGACTGGCAGCGCGAAGCGATGGACTGCATGGAACGGGCGTTCCGCGCCGTGGTCAACGAGATACCGGGGTATGAGTTCAAGACGCGGGCCGCGCTTTCGGACGTGATGTACCTGCTGGTGACGCGCGCCCCGGCCATGCGTGCCGTGCCCAAAAAGGCGCTGCGCAGCGCCGACCGCATTAAAACGATGCTGCAATTTGTGCAGACGCATTACGCCGAGAACTTGACCGTTGAGCAGATCGCCGCGAGTGCGTCGATCAGTCCCAGTGAATGTCTGCGGTGCTTCCATGATATGATCGGCACCACGCCCAACCAGTACCTTCGCAGCCAGCGCTTGCAGCGCGCCGCCGAACTGCTGTGCGGCACAACGCTGCAAGTAACCGCCATCGCCGCCCAATGCGGGTTTGAGGATTCGAGCTATTTTGCCCGTTCGTTCCGGCAGATTTACGGATGCGGACCGACGGAGTTTCGGAGACGGGCGTTGAGGGCGGGGCAGTAATTGCATTGGCAGTTGGCGGTTATCGCAAGGTTGCCGGGGCGTCGAGGACGCCGCCCCCTACGGCCTATATGAAAATAAGCGTCTACCCGTGGCGGGCCGATGACGAGCATCGGCCCCTACAGAGTGGGTAGTAGAGGAAAATTTGGCCCCGGAGGGGTCAATCGGAGAGAAGTAAAAAAGCGTTAAGAACCGTGCAGCACTCCTGCACGGTTTAGCTTTTTTACTTCGCGACCACTTCTTTGGGGTTCCCAGGGGCGAGCAGCCCCTAGGCCGTGCCCCGCGCCTCGGAAGTAGCGGGACTTTTCTGCTTCTCTTTTGGTCACAAAAGAGAAGGAATAGCGGGGGCCGCCCACTAAAAAAGGGCGTTGCCGCAAGGTGGCAACGCCCGTAAAGTACTTAATGATTCTTATAATAGTTAATCAGGCATCCATCCGCCAGGATCTGGCGTTCGGCATCGGTCATGGCACCCAGACGCACGCGGAACTCCACCAGGCCGCCGTCAGGCTTGACGGCAACAGCAATCATCTCGTCGGCGGCTTCCAGCAGAGCCTTGCGGATGCCGGGCAGGTAGACGTAATCGCCGTTGTCCAGCACGTTCGGGGTGTCCAGCAGGAAGGGCAGCATGCCCCAGTTGATGCAGTTGGAGCGGTAACGCTTGGTGGCGTACTCGCAGGCAAAGTTGGCCGCGCCGCCCAACACGCGCTGGCAGCTGGCCGCCTGCTCGCGGGCCGAGCCGTCGCCCGGTTTGTTGGCAAAAATTGCCGAACCAATATTGGTATGCTCCTCGTCGGGGGTGTAGCCCAGCTTTTTCAGTTCGCGGTAAACATCCTCCACTTCCATCGGGACGGTGCCCTCTTTGCGCAGATCGTCCAGCGCCTTAACGGCTTTGGCGTTTGGCACATAGGCAGGGTCTTTGCGGGAGAGGGTGAACTCAGCCAGGCGCAGCGGGTTGGAGCGGAAGGACGAAGTCTCGCCCGAGGGGATCAGCTCGTCGGTGGTGGTGACAGGGTCGGTGATGTAGCTTACGATCTTGACCAGCAGGTCATCGGTCAGGGCGGGCTGCTCGGGCCAATCCTTGATGTTGGGGCCGAATTTCAGCGCGTAGTCCGGCTCAGGATGGCCCCAGCCGTTGTAGACGCGCTTGTCATAGACGCCCTGGTCAAAGTGGTAGTCCGGGGTCGTGTACTCGACGTCGGTCAGTTCGCTGGCGGCGGTCAGGTAGCCGCCGTTGGCTGCGGTGGCGGCGATGGATCGTGCGTCCATCAGGGCCACGGCGCTGATCTGCCCCTCGCCGGGCTTGGAGCCCTCGCGGTTGGGAAAGTTGCGGGTCGTATGGCGGATGGAAAACTCGCCGTTGGCCGGGGTGTCGCCCGCGCCGAAGCAGGGGCCGCAGAAGCACTCACGGAAGATGCCGCCCGCGGAAACAATATCCGCTACAGCACCGTTTTTCACCAACTCCAGGTAGGTGGGCATGCTGTCCGGGTAAACGCTGAACTTGAACGCGCCGTTGCCGCAGCTCTTGCCCTTTACGATATCGGCCACCGCACAGATGTTCTCGTACGTGCCGCCGGAGCAGCCCGCGACGACGCCCTGCTCGACATAGATGCGGCCATCGGGGCAGATCTTGCCCACCAGATCCATATGTACCTTGCCGCCCAGCTGCTTGTTGGCCTGATCCTCGGCCGCCTGCAAAATTTCTTTGGCGTTGGCTTTCAGCTCGCGGATGGGGTAGGCGTAGCTCGGGTGCATCGGCAGCGCGATCATGCACTCAACCGTGGAGAGGTCCAGCTCGATGCAGCCGTCGTAGTAGGCAACATCGGCGGGTTTCAGCTCTTTGTAGGCTTCGGGGCGGTTGTGCTGCTCGAAATATTGCTTCGTCACAGCGTCGGTCTGCCAGATGGACGACCAGCAGGTGGTCTCGGTGGTCATGACGTCGATGCCGTTGCGATAGTCGGCGGAAAGGTTGGCAACGCCCGGGCCGACGAACTCCATGACCTTGTTTTTCACGTAGCCGTTGGCATAGGTGGCAGCCACCAGCGCCAGCGCGACATCGTGCGGGCCGACGCCGGGGTTCGGCTTGCCGGTCAGGTAGATGGCTACCACGCCGGGGTAGGCCATATCGTAGGTGCGGCCCACCAGCTGTTTGGCCAGCTCGCCGCCGCCCTCGCCCACGGCCATGGTGCCCAAGGCACCGTAGCGGGTGTGGGAGTCGGAGCCCAGGATCATACGGCCGCAGCCGGACATCATTTCCCGGTTATAGCTGTGGATGACGGCCATGTTCGGCGGAACATAGATGCCGCCGTATTTGTGTGCGGCGGAGAGGGCAAACTGGTGGTCGTCCTCGTTGATGGTGCCGCCGACCGCGCACAGGCTGTTGTGGCAGTTGGTCATGACGTAGGGCAGCGGAAATTCTTTCATGCCGGAGGCGCGGGCCGTCTGGATGATGCCCACGTAGGTGATATCGTGGCTGGTCATCGAGTCGAACTTCATCCGCAGGTCCTGCATGGAATCGCCGGTATTATGTGCTTTTAAAATGCCGTAGGCGATGGTGCCTTTTTTGGCTTCGGCCTCGGTCACGCCCGCCGGGGCAGCGGCCTGGGGAACGCCGTTTACAAGGTATACGCCGGTATCGTGCAGTTTCATAGGCTTCTCTCCTTGCCTTTTCACTTGATTTATCGGACCGCTTTCCATAGGCTTGTAGGGGCGAGCAGTGCTCGCCCGTGCCCGCTTGCCATGGGAGAAGCTTCCCGGGAAAAACTCTGGGCGGCAATGCAGGGCCGCACGGGGCGTCGAGGACGCCGCCCCCTACAAATCGTCAGGAAATCACAATCTTGCGATGACCGCCTGTGTAAATTCTTTGGTGCCTGCCGTGCCGCCGATATCGGCGGTGACGACCTTGCCCTCGGCGACCTGGGCCAGAATGGCGGCGTTGAGCTTTTCGGCCTTGTCGGTCATGCCAAGGTCGTTCAGCATCATGGCAAAGGCCATCAGGATGGCGCTGGGGTTGGCCTTGTTCTGGCCTGCAATATCGGGGGCAGAGCCGTGGACAGCTTCATAAATGCGCGTTTTATCGCCAATGTTGGCGCTGGGCGCAAAGCCCAAACCGCCCACCAGGCCTGCGCACAGGTCGCTGATGATATCGCCGTAAAGGTTCGGCGCGACCAGCACGTCGAACTGCTCGGGCTTCTGCACCAGCTTCATGCACAGCGCATCAATGATGCAATCGTCGGCGGTGATCTCGGGGTAGTCCTCGGCCACCTCGCGGAAGGTGCGCAGGAACAGGCCGTCGGTCAGCTTCATAATGTTGGCCTTATGCACGGCGGTAACTTTTTTGCGGCCGTTTTTGCGCGCGTAGTCAAACGCAAAGCGGCAGATCTTCTCGCACGCCGGGCGGGTGATGAGCTTGACACCGTTGGCGATCTCATCGGTGAGCATGTACTCGATGCCTTTATAAAGGTCCTCGGTATTCTCGCGCACGATGACGAGGTCAACGTTTTCAAAGCGGGTGGGCACACCCGGCAGCGTGTGCACGGGGCGCAGGTTGGCGTAGGTGGCAAAGCGCTGGCGCAGCTGCACATTGATGCTGCGGAAGCCCTTGCCGATGGGCGTGGCGGTGGGGCCTTTCAGCGCCCAGCCGCATTCCTCGATGGCATCCAGCGTGCCGGGGGCGATCAGCTCACCGCTGACTTCGGCGTACTCGGCACCGGCCTCACACTCCTGCCAGTCAATGCCGGTGTTCAGTGCGGCGGAAACTGCGCGCACGCTTTCGGCGATCTCGCGGCCAATGCCGTCGCCCGGGATCAGTACAGCTTTCATAAAAATACGTTCCCCTTCCCTGTGTTTTTTGAATGCCTCCCTCTGGAGGGAGGTGGCCCGAAGGGCCGAAGGGAGAGAGTCTTGCCTTTTGTCCGAAGCTTCAGATATTTTTAATGCTCTCTCCCACCCGTCTTACGGCGGGACTGCTTACGCAGCCAAGCCCCTCTGTCGCTTACGCGACATCTCCCCACGCAGTGGGGAGTCACCCTCTCAGAGGGGGCTGACTATTGGTAAAATACTGCAATATACTACAACTATATCTGGTTTGTGGCGGTTTGTCAACGCGGTTTTTTATGCAGACCGCATCAAAACGACGGGCAACTTAATAAAATAAAGTCCTACTTTGTTTATTGTAGAGATATTTTAAGTTTTTCTTGACGAGATTCCAAATCTGTTATATTATTGTAGCAGGTACCCACGCGGTGGGTGCCTGCATGGCAGGATAGGGAAATTTGTGTACTTGAATAAATATACAGTATAGGGAGAGGGGTCTGCCGATGTATTACCCGGATGTACCGGCGCTGGAGCCGGAGGAACTGGAACTGCTCTGCCATGAATATGTAGAGCATAACGCCACCCTGGACCCGCACCTAGCGGATCAGATGGGCGTCAAGCGCGGCCTGCGCAACCTGGACGGCACCGGCGTGCTGGCCGGCATCACCAATGTGTCCAATGTTATCGGTTATGATAAAAAAGAGGACGGCACCATTGTGCCCATCCCCGGCCGGTTGGTATACCGCGGCATTGATATAGATGCCCTGGCCGCCGAGGCCGACGCCAGCGACCGCTTTATGTTTGAGGAAGTCGTCTGGCTGCTGCTGTTCGGCTCTCTGCCCAAGCGGGATCAGTACGCCAAGTTCCGCAAGCTGTTGGAAAATCACCGCGAGCTGCCCCGCGGCTTTGCGGACGACATGATCTTGAACTCACCCTCGCCCAACCTGATGAACAAGATGGCGCGCAGCGTCCTGGCCATGTACAGCTATGACGAGCACGCCGAAGATCTGAGCCTGCCCAATATTCTGCGGCAGAGCATCAACCTGATTGCCGAGCTGCCCACCATGATGGTGAACGCCTACCAGATCAAACGCCGCGTCTACGACCGCAACAGCATGTACTTCCACCTGCCGACTGAAGGGCAGAGCACGGCCGAGCACATTTTGAGCACCTACCGCGCGGACCAAAAGTACACCCACGAGGAAGCGCGTCTGCTGGACTTGTGCCTGCTGGTGCATGCTGACCACGGCGGCGGTAACTGCTCGACCTTTACCTGCCGCGTGCTGTCCAGCTCCGGCACCGATACGTATGCGGCCATCTCGGCGGCCATCGGCGCGCTGAAAGGCCCCAAGCACGGCGGCGCAAACCTGAAGGTCATGCACCAGCTGGACTACATTCTGGAAAATGTTGAGGATCCCTCCAATGACGACGAAGTGCGCGAGTTTTTGCGCAAGATCCTGCGCAAAGAGCGCGGCGACGGCAGCGGCCTGATCTACGGCATGGGCCACGCCGTGTATACGATGAGCGACCCGCGTGCGCAGATCCTAAAGACCCACGCCAAGAGCCTGGCCTACAAAAAAGGCTACGACGAGGAATACGAGATGCTTTGCAGCATCGAACGTCTGGCCCCGCAGGTATTTGCCGAGGAAAAGCACGGCCCCAAAAAGGTGTGCGCCAACGTGGACCTGTTCAGCGGCCTGATCTACCGTATGCTGGGCATCAGTGAGGATCTGTTTACCCCGCTGTTTGCCATTGCCCGTGTGCCCGGCTGGTGCGCCCACCGCGTGGAAGAGGTAGAGTTTGCCAACCGCATCATCCGCCCCGCCTACAAATATGTCGGCCAGCCGCAGGAATATCTGCCGCTGGAAGAGCGGTAATTTTATACAAAAAGAGAAGGCTCCCCTGGAGGGGAGCTCCCGCGCAAGCGGGTGAGGGGTGGCCCCGCAGGCACAAACCTGTCTTACAGCCACCCTTCAGTCACCTTCGGTGACAGCTCCCCTCAAGGGGAGCCATTTTTATGCTGCAAACACCACCTGCACCAGCACCATATACAGCGCGGTGCCTGCGGCAATACTTAGCAGCGTGTTTTTCTTCCAGCAATGCAGCCCAACCACTGCGGCGGCCGAAAGCAGCTCCGGCAGGCCGTGGGTGGGGCCGGTCAGCTCCATGCCGCGCAGGCAGTAGACCACCAGCATCGCCATAATGGCGCAGGGCAGCATCCCGGCCAGGTAGGTGATAAACCGGGGCGTGGGCCGCCCGCCGCCAAACACCACAAACGGCAGAAAGCGAATGAACATGGTAACGGCGGCGACGATGGCCACCAACGCCATGCCATGAAGATCAATCGACATGGGCAGCCTCCTTTTGCGCACGCTTTTCTAAAGGGCCGCGCAGCAGGGTCAGTACGGCGGTGATGCCCAGCATCGAGGGGATGAGGAAATTGCTGCTGCCGAAAACCGTCAGGCAGACCAGTGAAACGCCCAGCCCCACCAGCGCGGGGGTGTGGTCCTTGCTGCTGCGCCACTGCTCGACCATGACGACCAGAAACAGCGCGGTCATCGAGAAATCAATGCCGGTGGTATCAAAGGGGATAACGCTGCCCAGCAGCATACCGGCCACGCTGCCCGCCACCCAATACACCTGGTCGAACAGCGAAGCGAAGAGGTAGTAGCGGTTCTGGTCGACACCCTCTGGCACATCGCCGCTGCACACGATGGAATACGTCTCGTCCGTCAGGGCGAAAATCAGGTACGGTTTGGCCGCGCCGGTATTTTTATAGCGCTGCAGCATCGAAATGCCGTAAAACAGGTGCCGGGCGTTGACCATCAGGGTCATCAGCGCCGCCGAGATCAGCGAGGCGCCGCCCGCCAGCAGGTCGATGGTGACATACTGCATGCTGCCCGCGTAGATGAGTGCGCTCATCGCCAGCGACCAGCCCACGCCGTACCCTTTGCTTTGCAGCAGCACACCGAACCCCATCCCCAGTACCAGATAGCCTGCCATGATCGGCAATGTACGCGCAAACGCGTAGCGGATCGTTTTCATCGCTTTCCCCCTTTATCCCTTTATCCTACTGAAGTGCTAGGCTAGTATAGCATATATTTCGGGGTTTCGCAAGGTTACAAAAACGTGCCCGGCAGCATCCACCGCCCGCAAAAGCAAGCGCAAGGATCTTGCGGTGGTTGTTAGGTGTTTTTTCCGGTTCTATATACTGAATTACTTGCCAAACACCCGGGGTGTCTGTAACTGTTTGCAAAGTTTTACAAACAGTTAAATATAACTTAGATATGTAATTTTTATAAGTGTTTGGCTAGTTGCAAAGTTATGTCACAGGGGCAGGCTTTTCCCGGCAGACACCCGCTGCAAAAAAGATGCGCCCTGCCGGGATGGCAGGGCGCATAGATTGCAATGCTTATTCGTACAGCGGGAACTTCTCCACCAGATCCGCGACGCGGGCGGCGACTTCGGCCTTCTTGCCATCGAAGTCGAAGATGCAGTCGGCAATGCAGTCGGCGATGATCTTCATCTCGGCGGGGCCCATGCCGCGGGTGGTCACGGCGGGGGTGCCTACGCGCACGCCGCTGGTAACAAACGGGCTGCGCTTCTCGCCGGGCACGGTGTTCTTGTTGGCGGTGATGTGTACTTCGTCGAGGTTATGCTCCAGTTCCTTGCCGGTGCACTCCTCGTCGGTCAGGTCGATCAGCAGCAGGTGGTTGTCGGTGCCGCCGGAAACCAGCTTCACGCCGCGGGCGGTCAGCTCGTCGGCCATGGCCTTGGCG